>OGXR01001937.1_pt1 | contig 14193 bp, 14 predicted proteins | sample 1576331 | NCBI WGS metagenome assembly OGXR01 (sample SAMEA3541473, study PRJEB24748) | human gut metagenome | biome: human gut; feature: human-associated habitat; material: faeces | place: China | collected 2012 | reverse complement strand
AATCATGATTGGAACACGCTGGATAAAATTCTGGAATTGGATGCCCACGGATACTATATGATGAACATTCTGGATTATCTGGTGGGCAACACCGACCGCCATTGGGAAAACTGGGGCCTGTTGGTGGACAATGAGACGAATCAACCTATCCGGTTGCATGATCTGATGGACTTTAATAAGGCATTTCAGCAGTATGATACACTGGATGGAGCAAACTGCTTGACCGCTGGAAAGCGGCATTTGAGCCAGAGAGAAGCAGCGATAGAGGCAACGCGGCAAATAGGAGTAAGGCAAATTTACGACATAAATAAAAATATATGGAATGGAAAAATAAAATATGAGCAAGAATTTAATTGGAGACTTTGCATACTGCAAGAGGTAACCATAACTTAAAGCAAGGAAGATAGAACAATACTAATGAAGTGATTTTATAGGTTTAGCAGAGAAAGGAGTACATCATGAGATTTATTGGAATCAAGAATCTTCGTTCATTAAAAAATGTTGAGCCAATTGAAATAAAACCCATTACGATTCTTGTTGGAAAGAATAGCTCTGGTAAAAGCACGTTTTTACGAACATTTCCGCTGCTGAAGCAAACGATAGAAGCTAAAACAGCTGAGCCAATTTTATGGTATGGAAAATATGTGGATTTTGGCGATTACGACCAAAGTAAGACTCATAATGAAAAAGAAGACATTGAGCTGACATTTGGCCTTGAAATTCCAGATGTGTCGAAAATTAGCACAAAATCGATAATTTTTGTGGATGACCGAAACAAAAAAATGAATGCAGACGCAACATTTTCGTTGAAAAAGCAGGTCGTGTCATCGATAAATGTGAGCGTTAAGGATCAGAATTTTAAGTTGAACTTTAATTCATTATCTGAAGTAGACTCAATCGAAGTTAATGGAATTACTTTTAATGAACATTACTTTTCTAATTATAATAGAGGCACTTTGCTACCGGAGATCGTTATGGTATCTGAAAAGGGAGATCAAGTAGGCGTGTCTCTATATAGATATTTTATCAATGAGGAATTGTTAAATCAAATTATTCGGGGTTTGAAACAATATTCAAATTCAAACACGAAGGATAAAACGATCGCTGAAGGCATTCGTCCAGAGCTGTTTGGATCCCGTGAAGAAATATTAAGACATTTGATGAATGCAACTGCTTTTCCAGAAGGAATGAGAAAAAATTTAAGAAAAGCAAACGTTAATGATGAAAGTATAAAAAAGATCAATGATTTGATAGTTTTGGCTTCTATTCCAATAATAATGTCGTTTATATGTGGACAGATAGCTTCAGAGTTTACAGGGGTACGGTATTCAAAGCCACTGAGATTAAACGCAGAGCGCTATAGAAGAATTCAAGGCTTGTCGGTTAACGAAGTTGACCCAAGTGGTGAAAATCTTGAGATGGTTCTTAATAACTTAAGAGAAAAAGAGCAAAAAGCATTTTCGCAATGGACAAGAGATACTATTGGCTGTGAGTTTTCGACAACGCAAAAGGATGGACATGTGTCTATTTTGGTGAAGGACAGTCGTACGAATATCAAAGAAAATTTAGTAGATACTGGTTTTGGATATTCGCAGATTTTGCCGATATTATTAAGCGTCTGGAAGGTTGATATGTCGGAAAGCTCTTCGGCGAGAAGATTCCTTTATGGATATATAGGAAGTCAATCCGCAAATTACTATGAAGCAATTGAACAGCCAGAATTGCATCTTCATCCGGCATTACAGGCTAAGTTGATTGACGTGTTTTCACAATTAGCATCGGAGAAAAAAGATGAAAAGATAAAATTTATTCTTGAAACACATAGTGAAACGATGATTAATCGCTTGGGCTATTTGATTTATAAGAAAAAATTATCGCCGGAAATGGTTAATGTTGTTATTTTCGACAAGAACGATACAGGAAACACAACGGTATCTCAAACAAAATTTAATGATCAAGGCCAGTTAGAAAAGTGGCCTATTGGTTTTTTTGATCCAGATGGAGTGTGATGAATCGGTGGTTGTTGAAATTGCAAAGGATGTAACAGAGTACCTAGAAAGTAATAAGGAAAAAAATAACAGAACAGAGCGATATAATTGTAATGCTTAATGAAGTTGCAAGACAATGTAGCGAACATTATCATGTGATTGTGGCAGAAATTGATGTTCTGGAATATTTAAAAAGGTGCCCGATTTTAAATGAGTGTACAAGGAGAGTCTTTTCTAGTTTGAGTCGAAAGGCATTTGAATTAAAAGCGTTTTCAGATAGAGTAACCTATAAAATCGTATTTTATGCAGGCGACATAATAAGAAAAGAAAAAAATAATTCAATAATAAAAATATATATTCCGATTTTAAGAAAGTTTATCCTCAAAAGTTCTACCGATTTTCTGATTATCTTGGCATCACTTCGCAAATGTCGGAATTGCTTGGAATATCAAGCATTTCCGGCATTTTGCGTTTCGGAAGATACCCCGCATATCATGGCATATCGGAGCCTCATTTGGCGGTCAAAAGTAGTAAAACCGTAGTAGAAAACCGGCCTTACTACTAAGCCGCCAGCTTGTCCATCGCCGCCTTCGCAGAGGCGTAATCCGCATGAGCGTAATAGTTCAGCGTCATGGTGATGTTGGAATGGCCCATGATGTATTGCAGGTCTTTGGGGTTCATTCCAGCCTGGGCAAGCCGAGTGCAGAAAGTGTGCCGCATGGTATGGGGCGTGATGTTCGGCAGGGCTTCATCAGGCTTGTGGTGCTTGTTGTACTTCCTGACAAGCCCCTGGAACATACTCTCGTAGCAGGACGCCGTTTTGGGAAGGCCGCTTTGGTTGAGGAACAGGAAGTTGGTGTAACCCCCGATATTGACCGGGGCGGCCTTGCCCCTGTTCTTCACAGCCCGCTTCAACGCCTGATAGACCTTCTCGCTCATGGGGATCTGCCGCACGCCATTCTTGGTCTTGGGCGCGTCCACATAGTAGCCGAGTTCGCTGTCCCGCAGAAGCTGGTGGTCCACATCGATCCGGCGGTTCTCAAAATCCAGATCCACTGTCAGGCCGCACAGCTCGGAGACGCGGAGACCGGTCCCCAGCAGGACGATGATCTCATCGCAATACTTCCGGTAGACCGGGTCGCTGCCGGCGAAGGCCAGGAGGCGGTCCTCCTGTTCCTGGGTCAGCGCGACTTTTTCCTCCGTGTCATCCTCCAGGACCGTGTCCATAGCGAAGTTGAACGGGTTTTTTCGGATGCAGTCATCCTCAATCGCCGTGTAAAAGGCCGCTTTCAAAGACCGTTTCCAGTTGTTGATGGTCTTGTAGGCATAGCCCTTCTCGCTCATCCTGATGGCCCATTCCTTGGCGTCCGAGAGCTTTACCGTGTCAATGCTTCGGGAGCCCAGGGGGTCGCTTTTCAGAACGGACATCAGGTATTCCCGACCCTTCTCAGTGCTCCGCTTGACATTCTTCCGATGGCTGTTCTGCCGGGCATAAAGCTGGCAGACCGTCATCTTCTTGCCGATGGTGTCGATCCCATCATTCAGGTCTCGCAGGATCTCCTTGACCTTCTCACGGAGCGAGATGTCATCCCGCTTGCCCGTGGGGGTCTTGTCGGTGGGGACCAGTTTCCAGGCATACACGAATTGAGTCTTTCCGCAGGCGTCCGTGTACTTGTAAGCGTATCTTCCGTCTTTTCTCTGGCTCTCTCCAGTTCTTAAAATTCGACCTTTGCTATCGCGTCTTTTCTCTGACATGATGTAAAGCTCCCTTCCATCGCTGGAATGAGCCTCGATACGCTATACATATTATACCGCGCCCTGGGCCCATTGTCAGCCGGCTTCGTCAAATAACCTCCAGTTCGTCTATGACTTTCTCAAACTGCTTGCGCTTGATCTGGAGGCGGTTGCCGTTCATAATGAGCCAGTTGGCGTCAGGGTTTTCCTCGGCTAACCTGCGGAGCTTCTTCTCCCCAATGCGAAAATATCTGGACGCCTCCTCAATGGAAAGCGTGTACTTTTGCCAGATAGGAATATCGTTCGTGTTCAAATACAACACCTCCTAATAATTTGCGCGTCCCCTTTCCAGAGGACGGTGTTGCAAAGAATAAGAGGCAGAAAACGGATGGCCGCCGGCTGCGGCTCCACGGGAATTTCACCCCGGCCCATGCTGATGGGTGCGGCGCACGATGCTTTGCGGGCGTCCAATGCGCGAGTCTCATTATCTTGTCTGCGCGTCCTCGCCCACAGGCTGCCACACCTGTTTTGCGGCCTGGTGTTCATCGCTCTCCTGTTTGGTAGGGGTCCCGTCCTGCGGACTTGCAACAGGGTCATGGCGCACTGGCCGACCGGCTCAACGCAGACAGATCGTATCCGTCTGCCTTATACTGCGCCGGAGGCCTCCCGCCGGGCTTTCTTTGTCAAGGAGCTATACAGGGGCGCCGCGTGGAAAGGGGGAAAACACGCAGCGCCCGGCCCTGGGTCAGTTCAGATCAAAGCCCAGGATGGAGATAATCAGCTTCGTTTCCAGCCGCCGGCGCAAATCTTCATCTACCTGGGGACGAGGAAAACCGTCAAGGTCATAGCTTGTCCTCGTAGACAGCGCGGCGATGTAGCCGGAATAGTGCCGGATTACCCGGTTCACCGCTTCGGGGTTGCCCCCGACAGCGGCGGCGATCACCGGATAAGGGATCAGCGACGCCCGCGTGCACGCAGATTTAATCATCCGCTTCACCTCCCATCAGCTCCTTCAGCAGCCGATAGGCTTTCTGCCTGCGGGTGTTGACCGTCCGGCGGGCCATGTTCATGTACTCGGCGATCTCGCGGTCTGCCATGTCCAGGAACCAGTACATCAGGAAGATGTCCCGGTTATCCTGGGGCAGGGCGTTCAGCGCCTCGGCCAGCCGGTCATCCTCAATCAGGATCACAGCGCCTCCCACAGGGAAGGCCGTGTACTCCCAGGAGTAGCGGTCATAAACCGCAAGCTGGGCCAATTCCTCCTCCGACAGTTCGCTGAACAGTGCCTCATACTTCTGGCGGCGGCTGATCTCACGATAGCCGTTGTACGCCTCGTATTTCAGCACCTTCTTGCAGTAGCTGTCAAAGGCGTGCTGCTTGTGCTCGTAGTGGCGGTCAGGTTTCAAGTTCTCACCTCCCTTCGTGCCGGGAGGCAATTCTTTTCTTCCCCTTTCGCTCACTACTCGTTCAGCGGCAGGCCGTTTTGGCTTCGCCGCGGGGGGCTTATATGTAAATTTCTTGCCGCTCATAGAATAAGCTCCTTTCGTTTCGCTCAGGCCAGTGGGTCAGAACGAAACGGGGCGGGGAGCGGCATCCCACACCCAGGCGCCGGCGCTCAAAAGAGCGGGGAACAATATGGGTGAGCCCTGATATATAAAAAGCGAGCCACAACTCACTTCCGTGAGCGTGGCTCGCTACTTCGTTATTTGAATATTTTTCGAGATGGCGGGGAGGGCTGGCACATGAGTGACAAACCCCGCCTTATTTTAACCTCCTTGTCCCTGCTGTTCTCATCCATATCTTCCTTTACTCTCAAAATATGAGTTAGACATCATATAACATGATTTACATGGTTATTTAAGTGAGCGGTAGCACATCCTAAAATGAAGTAGAGGTGATGTGCAGTGAACAATCCGCTTGATTTATTTGCGTGGAAACTGCGGACGGAGCGAAAACGGCAGCACTTGACGCAGAAGGCGTTAGCTGAACGGCTCCACATGAGTGTCCGCACGATCATTGAGATAGAGAAATGTAAAAGCAACCCCAAATTTGAAACCGTGGCGCTTCTGGCAAAAGAATTGAATATCAGCCTGGATGCCGCAATCTTCCCCGACATGGTGACCGGGACCGTCTCAAAAACGGTCGTTGATTTCTTCGCCGGGAAAAGCGAGGCGGAGATCCAGAAGTATATCGCGCTCTGCAAACAGGCGGAGACCTTCCAAAAAGACGAATAACGCGGTCGGGTTTGATGTGCCCGGCCGCGTTACTGTTTTACCCCATCGTCATGCGGGCAAATCAATCTTCTTTATGTGAGTTGTAGGCATCCCGTAGATGCTCGAAGGACTTTTGGCTGATGACATGCTCCATCCGGCAGGCGTCCCGCTCCGCCGACGCCGGATCAACGCCGGCCTCGGTGAGCAGATCCGTGAAAAAGCGGTGCTTCTCATAGGTCTGCTCGGCAATTTCTCGCCCTAAGTCAGTCAGATGAAGGAAGAAGTCCTCATCCATCGTAAGGAACCCACCTTCCTTTAGAGTGGTCACGGCATGGCTCACACTGGGCTTTGACACCTCCAGGTGCCGGGCGACATCCACGGAGCGCACCATGCCCATCTTCTTATGGAGAACGAGTATGGCCTCCAGATAGTCCTCTCCGGACGCATGAAGTTTCATAAAAACCTCCCTTGCTTAAAGAGGTTAGACAGCCCAACCAAGGCTTTCCTGCTGAATATGGAACAGCTTATGATACAGACCGTTCTTCTTCATCAGCTCATCGTGGGTTCCATGCTCTACCAACCGTCCATTGTCAAGGACGAGGATTTGGTCTGCATCTACAACTGTACGGAGCCGGTGAGCAATCATAATGACCGTCTTACCCTCCACCAGTTTGGCAATCGCCTTTTGAACCAGGACTTCATTTTCCGGGTCAAGGGATGCTGTTGCCTCGTCAAGCAGAATAATGGGCGCATTTTTCAGCAATGCGCGGGCGATGGAAATACGCTGGCGCTCACCGCCGGAAAGAGTGCTGCCGTTCTCACCGAGGACCGTCTGATACCCGTCCGGCATTTCCCGGACAAATTCATCACAATAGGCGGCTTTGGCCGCAGCAATTACTTGATCGTCCGTTGCGTTTGGATTGCCAAGACGGATATTGTTCATAACCGTATCATTGAACAGGGTCACATCCTGGAACACGAAGGACATATAAGACATGAGACTTTCCGGCTCCATACTCTTAATGTCTTTTCCGCCCACGGTGATCTTTCCCTGCTGAACATCCCAAAACCGGGCAATCAGTTTGGAAATCGTGCTTTTACCGGAGCCTGACGGACCAACAAGGGCAGTCACGCTCCCCTGGGGAATTTTACAAGAAACATCTTTGATGACATCTTCCTGATTGTAGGCAAAGGTCACATGGGAAAGCTCAATATCGCAGTTCGGGACCGTTTTCCCTTCACCGTCCATCGCAGGGGTAGTGAGCAGGGTACGCATACGACTTGTGACCACATTCAAATTCAGCAGTGAGGACAGGTTCGCCAGGATCGCCAGGATCGGTCCATAAATCCGTGTGACCATCAGCAGGAACATAAGCAGAGGAAGAAGCTCAATCTGTCCTTGTGTTAGAAGAATAGCGCCAACAAAAATCGTGATACCGATGCCAGCCTGCAAAATCATACTTGCACTGGACATGAACCCGCCGACAGCCATCTCCACTTTGATGGCGATTTTTTTCATTGCTAACAGAGCTTTATCCAGCGCGCTGAAATGAGAACCGGACAGCCCGCAGGACTTGATGATCTTCATGCCTTCCAAGTATTCCTGTACCTGGTCAGAAGCATCCAGCTTTGCGTCAACCTGTTTTTCAAACAGCTTCTTTTGATGGTTCCGGCTGAGCCAGATAATGAGGAAGGCAATCGGAACCGTGATAAATACGCACAAAGCAAGCCGCCAGTCAAAGAAGGCCAGCAGGATGCAGGTCAGGGTCACCGTGATGCCGTTTGCAATCAGCGGAGGGATCGTGCTGCTGAGCAGGGATTCCATGCTGCTGCAATCTGCCATCATATTTGTGGTCAGTTCAGAAAGGTCCTTGGTGTTAAAGAAATTCATCGGAAGTTTCCGCAGATGCTCCGCAATCCGAAGCCGGGTCGTGTTCGACTCTTTATATGAGGCAATATAGGTTTTGCGGTAATCGTTTTTGGCAGCCAGAAATACCAGAATGGCCGAAACAATACCCGCGCCCCACAGCATCCAGATATGGTTCCACTGAATGGAGCCGCCATTGACAAAGGGAGTCAGAATTTCACTGAAAATCATAACAGTTACACAGAACGGAAGAAGCATAGCCAAGTTCGTCAATGTGCAGGCGAAGATTGCTTTTTTCAGATCTGCGTAACCTTTGTCTGATAAAAAGAGAGCTTTTTGTAATCTGCTCATAGTTACACCGCCTTTCCGCTGATTTTCCAGCCAATCGCTTCTGTATAGTGGTTCCACATTTGCGCATAGCGTCCGCCTGCGTCCACCAGCTCGTCATGTTTTCCTTCTTCGATCAGGTGCCCTTTCTCCATGACAATAATCTTATCTGCATTGCGGATCGTGGAGAGGCGGTGTGCGATGATGATAACTGTCTTACCCTGCATCAACTTTTCAAAAGCTTTCTGGATCAGGTATTCATTCTCCGGGTCGCTGAACGCCGTTGCCTCATCCAGCACGATGATGGGCGAGTCCTTGATAATGGCCCGCGCAATGGCAATTCGCTGGCGCTCGCCGCCAGAGAGATGGATGCCTTTGGAGCCGACCACCGTATGATACCCGCCCGGTAGTTTGGAGATAAACTCGTGGCACTGCGCCGCTTTCGCCGCCGCAATCACTTGTTCCTCACTGGCCGAAGGATTGCCCATACGGATATTATCCAAGATGCTCTGCTTGAACAGGAAAATATCCTGGAACACAAAGCTGACATGGCGCATCAGGTCATCCTCCGCCATATCGCGCACATCTACGCCGCCGATGGTAATGCTGCCGGAAGATACATCCCAAAACCGAGAAATCAGATTGGCAATCGTACTCTTGCCGCCGCCGGACGGGCCGACAATAGCTGTGATCTGTCCCTGTTTTGCTGAGAAAGATACATTTTCCAGGGCTTTCTCGGAAACATCCCCCGTGTAGGAAAAGCTGACATCGTGGAAAGCAACATCATCCCCAACAGGTTTCTTAGGATGAGATGTTTCCGGCATTTCAGGGATGTTCAGAATTTCATCCATCCGAGCCACATTCCCATCAATCTGCATGAACGATTCGGAGATATACATGATTTTGTTCAGTACACCGGAAATTGCGGGTACAAAGAGCAGATAGAAAATGAAGGTCATGGCAAACCCAGCAAAATCATCCGACCTGGAGCCGATTAAAATTCCGACAGGTACAAGGATCAGATAAACATTATTGATGATTGTGGTGAAGGCGGGCATACAGTTCTGCCAGCCCAGGGAAAATTTCAGGACCCACTCTGTATATCCGGCAATCGCTTCTTTGAGCTTTTTGAAAGAGGATGCGGTCTGGTTGAACGCCTTTACAACCGACATTCCACGAACATACTCTACAGAAGCGTTGTTCATTTCTTCCAGGGCTTTTTGGTACTTACCCATATTCTCTTTCATCTCGCCGCTGCCAAAGCCAATGAACTCCGCAACAAACGCCAAAATGATACCTACCAGAGAGGCAAGACCGAATCGCCAGTCAACGGCCAGCAGGATGATGACCATGACAATGGGAGCTGTAATAGAAGCGACAAAATCCGGGAACTGATGAGCAATAAAGCCCTCTACGCTTTCAATGTTTTCATCCATGATTTTCCGCAGACGTCCGCTGCCAATCGTCAGGTGATACCCAAGTGGAATTTTCGTAATATGGTCTGCAAAGAGAACCTTCAGCTCGTACAGCGTTCCGAACGCTGCCATGTGTGAACTAAAAATAGCCAGAAAGTACAGCAGGATATTCGCCACGATCCCGGCGAGCGCCAGCCAGCCATAATTCATGACCATCCCCATATCCAACTGATCCAAGTTCGGGAAAACACCGATAATTGAGCGGATCATGAAATAGACCGCTATGTACGGGATAAACGAAGCAATGGCCGCCAGTGACGAAAGAACCGCAGCTAAGAATACAAGGCCCTTTCTGTCAGAAGCCAATTCCATGCATCGTGCCAAACCCGTCTTTGGTTTTGCCTGTTTCGATTTTGCGTTCGACATAGCATGAACCCTCCTTAAAAGTGAAAATGGTGAGGTTAGCAACTTCTAACCTCACCATTCATTTTATCAATCTTTGAAATTGCCTGCTACTCCATATCTCTGTTCCGGCGTCAAAAATAGCCCAAAGATACCAGAGAGTTAGTCGTAACTATATTGTCCTTAGACAATGCCTGCCTTCTGAAAATGCTTTTTGAACACGCCTTTTGCAATCAAAGCGCCGACGATGCCTGCAACGAAGGTCACAACAGCAATGATGACTACCATTGTTCCATTCATAAAGCTATGTAGCTCCGTCAGATACTCGGCGCTGACACCATTCGACGTAGACATATCATCCACATAGCCGGTCATAATGACCATAGGGAGATAGGTTCCCAGCGCAAAGAACATCATATACACGGAATAGCCAATGGTATTCAGCCAGAAGCTCTTGTAGTGGCCGATACGGGCCAGAAGCTCCGCAATTACGGCACCGGCAATAAAACCGACGGCAACCGCCCAGCCTGCGCCAATCAGAAACTCAATCAGGCCGATCACCACACCGCTCAACAGAACGCTCCCGGCCTTTGGCACTTTAGCGCGCATCAGCATATAGATAATGCCTCCAGGAATTGCAGCAATGGCGCTCCCAAATGCGAAGGTCACCACGGTAGCTGCGGAGGCAAAGATGCACACCATTACCACAGCAAAGAATAACACCGTAAAAATGCCCAGCGTGATAAAATCCTTTGCTTTCATTTTGTCGGATGCCCCGACAGGTTTTGCTTGTTCACTCATACAGATAGACCCTTTCTATATTTTGTATATAACTAAGATGAAGTCCTTTCATCCATGCGAATGACACGGGAACAAATCTTCATCAGTAGTTCATTGTCATGGGAAATCACCAAGATGGCTTTCCCTCTTTTGGACAGCGCACTTAAAATTCCTGCAACACTCTCCATGTTTTTGTAGTCCAAGCCGCTTGTAGGCTCATCAAAAATAAGTACCTCTGCATCCCGGAGAGCCGCAACGCCGATAGCAGTGCGCTGCTTTTGCCCACCTGATAGGGACATTGGATGCCGCTCTTTATAAATCGTCAAATTCAGCTCATCCAGAATATCGTCTATTCTCTTTTCGTCTTTATCCTTCTGGTCAGATAATGCCAACAGTAGTTCCTGGTAAACGCTATCGGTAAACAGTTGATAGTCCGGGTCCTGCATGACAAGATATGCTTTCCTAATCCGCCGTTTGCTTGGGATCATACTGTTTTGGTATAGAACTTCTCCACGGAGTTCCTTCTGCAAGCCACATAAGGTCCGGGCTAAAGTTGATTTCCCACAGCCATTTTTTCCTACCACACCAACAATTTCTCCTGGGTAGACACGAAAATTCAGGTGCTGCGCCACGGGTTTCCCTTTCTCATATCCTATCGCAAGATCTTTAACTTCGACAGCCGGGGTATCGTTTCGAGAGGGCGTTGTTTCGGGAAGCTCTAACCTTGTAGGCGTATAGCTTCTAAGTCCTAACGCCTTGACTTGCTCGGTACTTAGTAAAGCAAAATCACTGGCGGCCAAGGATTGTTTCAGTTTACCATGTTCCATGAGTACAATGCGGTCTGCAATCCCATTCAAGAAGTAAAGGCGGTGTTCGGATACAATAATCGTTTTTCCCTGCGCCTTAATCAGCAAAAGCAGCCGCCGTAGTTCTTGAATAGCCTCCGGGTCCAGGTTTGAGGAAGGCTCGTCCAAGACAAAAATATCAGGATTTAATGCGTAAACGCTGGCAAAGGCTATGGTCTGCTTTTGCCCGCCAGACAAGTCAAACAGGTTGCGATCCTTTAACTTTTCAATATGTAATTCCCGGATAGTCTGTTGGTAACGGTCCAGCATCACTTGATAGGGCATTCCCTTATTTTCCATACCAAACACAATCTCGCTGTCCGTATCCAGGCTAAAAAACTGACTGCGCGGATTTTGGAAAACTGAGCCTATCTTGTCCGACAAATCGTGCGGTTGGATCGTGCGGGTATCAACTCCGTCAATGAGAACCGTCCCGGACATTTCCCCTTCGTAAAAGTGGGGAATAAGTGTATTTATCAACCTGGTCACACAAGTCTTTCCACATCCAGATTCGCCAGTAAGAACAACACATTCCCCTTTTTCAATCTGCAAATTAAAATCTTGCAGATTTTCCCGTTCAGCACCGGAATATTGAAAAGATACATGGTCAATATCAATCATCATCATATCCTCCCATATATCTGATATTTGCAGAAAAACAGCACAACAAAGGCAACGAGAAAGAAGCACAGTACCATCCAATCTTTAGCATGAACTTTTAGCTGAATGAACGAAGTCCGCTGCGCTGGATTGTCAATCCCTCTCGTCACCGCAGATGCAGACAATTCCTCGGCAATCGAAGCAGATCGCATCACGATGGGAATAGCGATTGCCTCCAGAATGAGCATGGGGCGCGTGAATACATTTTTCCACGAAAGGGCAATGCCTCTTAACCTCATCGCGTCATAAATATTGTGGATCTCCTCACTGAAAGTAGGAAAAAAGCGCAATACCATAGCGAATGTAATGGTAATGCTCCGATGTATTTTTAGCGAGTACATGGCCGCAATCAATTCGCTGACTTTCGTTGTAGCGATAAAAGTTGAGGCAAAGAGTACCACAGGTATCATCACCCGGATGAACAATGTGAAGATCGACAAAATAGTTTCGATGGTCTGGGGAAGGAAGGCGCAAAGCTGCTGTATGGCCGCAATCACCACATAAAAGATAATGTATTTCAATACAATCTTTTTCTGCCCCATCAGGCACGAAAGGATACAGATGAAGAAAAAACACACGCTGCCAAGGACAAAATCTTTCAAGCCAAATACCATGAAGTTGATAAGCAAAAATAAAAGCAACTTGATTCGAGTATCTATGGTCAGCAGGGATACCACCTCCTAAATAAAAGCCGATGCGTTAGCATAAACTAACCGCACCGGCTCATTATATCTTTTTGCGTAATTTTTTTCTGCTCCATTCCTCTGGAAAGGCATGAAAAACAGCCCGTTCTTCCTATCTATTTTTTCCGGTAGTCTTTTGGGAGCATCCCATACACAGATTGAAACGCTTTAGCAAATTTGCTGGCATTGCTATATCCAAGTTCTAAAGCTATATCCCCGATTTTCATTTTGTTTTCCGAGAGCCACTGGGCTGCTAAATTCATTTTGTATTTTTTGAGATAGGCATACGGCGTATCCCCATAGATATGGGAAAACACCAGATGAAAAACGGAGAGGTTCAAGTGCGCCTCTTTTGCCAACTGCTCCAAGGAAACTTTCTCATCCAAGTGAGAAATAAGGTATTCCCGAATAGCTTTTGTAGACTGTATTTGTTTCTTATCAAAATACTTCAAGTCGCACCCGTTAATCTGCGTCAGCTGATCCATGTGGTACAGGAGTTCAATAGCCTTAATTTTGAAATAGCCGATTGGCTCCGTCTCAGCGGCAGAATATAATTCTGAAAACAGATGCTTCAACTGCGCTGGGGTATCACTGACATACCACCGTGTTTCAAGTCCCAGCGTTGTTCCTATTTTATCAAGGTCAATAGGGATTGTCTGCATCATCCGGCGTGTTCCATCTGAAAGCGCCTGACGGTCAATGACGAGGCTGACGCCGTAATATTTCCCCAAAGGGAAAGAAAAGGAAACCGGCAAATGCTCTGTTGCCGCAACGCTAAAATAGCCTTCTGGCAAATACGATACAGTGTGGTTAGCAAATTCACATTCATACCGACCGATCTGGCAGTGCGTGATCTGAATAATATCTGGATTAAACTTTTGTGTTTCCATAGACTCATCTGATTCAAAATCGAGGAAACAAAGCTGTATTCCCTCAAACAGATTATAGTTTTTTACAATTCCCCGGCCTTTGCAGCCATAATCTACGACTACACGATCATCACTTTGCGCCAGAACTTTGGCCTGCATACCGTACCAGTCTTGATTGAAACCGGCATTTCCCATTATCCTCACTCCAATCAGTTAGTTGTAACTTACTGATTTTATAATAACACACGCCTGGACAAAATTCAAGAAAATAGCCCGTTCATGTTTTTACGAGTCCAGATTCGGGATAATACTGGCAAGCAATGCAAAGCGGTACCCACTTTGCGAAAACAGGCAGATTCCGTTCACACGGAACCCGCCTGTTTCATGCTTGTTGGGGCGCTGCCCCAATC
>OGXR01001935.1_pt1 | contig 14195 bp, 12 predicted proteins | sample 1576331 | NCBI WGS metagenome assembly OGXR01 (sample SAMEA3541473, study PRJEB24748) | human gut metagenome | biome: human gut; feature: human-associated habitat; material: faeces | place: China | collected 2012 | reverse complement strand
TTTTTTAAACGTCTTTCCTGTCCAAAATGCAATGTAAAGTCGGCTCATTGTAATTCTGTCATTTGCGTTGATCGGACTTTACATTGCATTATTTAAAGGAAAGACGTTTGTATTCGCATATGCGGTATCCGGGTGCATCGGAGTCTCGCTGCTGCTGGCAATGGTGATCTCGGGAGCGGTCGGAACGCTGATCCCATTGTTCTTTAAGAAGATCCATGTGGATCCGGCGGTAGCATCCGGACCACTTATCACAACGGTCAATGACCTTGTAGCGGTTATATCATATTATGGACTGAGCTGGATATTCCTGATCAATATGATGCATTTGGTCGGATAAATATAGAATAAATATGCAAGAAGTCATATATCAGATTATAATGGCATGAATTTGATATATGACTTTTTGTATATGTATTTATGGATATAGAGGGACATGATAAGTAATGTGATATATAAAAAATATCATTTTGACAAAAATAAAGAAACAGGAATAAACGAACTAGAATTTGAAGGGGAAAGAATATTCGAGGTAACAGTATAATGGTAAAAATAGATCTGATCACCGGATTTTTAGGCTCCGGAAAGACAACATTTATAAAAAAATATGCAAAATATAATATGATAGTGTAAAGTAATCTATGAAAATGTAGGGGCGATTTTAATCGTCTGTACTTCGAAGAAATTACTAAAGAAGAACACAAGGAGAGAATTGATATGTTTTTACCAAAGCAAATTTTATATGAAAAGAATGTTGAAAATTACGAGTTGGGAAGAGAATTATTAGAAAAATACAAAGACATCCCTAAAATGATTATAGAAAACCATAATAATATACCTGAGATGAGAGGTAAACAAAATTGTGAATTTGTAGATATGAAAAAGAACTTGATTATAGGAATAAGAAAGACACATAAATTTGTTCTAAATCATAAGACTTCAGATTTTCTAGTACCATATACTTCTTCTGGTTGTACGGCAATGTGTATGTACTGCTATTTAGTGTGTAACTATAATAAATGTTCATATTTAAGGCTGTTCGTAAATAGAGAAGACATGCTTTCAAAAATAATAAAAGTTGCTAATCAAAGTGACAAAGAATTAACTTTTGAGATTGGTAGCAATAGTGATTTAATATTAGAAAACACAATTACAAACAATTTAGAGTGGACAATACCAAAATTTGCCCAAAATAATAAAGGATATTTAACGTTTCCAACTAAATTTGATATGGTTGAGCCAATACTAAATTTAGAACATAATAATAGAGTTATAGTAAGAATGAGTGTAAATCCAAGTATAATTATACAAAAGGTGGAGCTTGGTACATCTAGCTTGGAGAAGAGAGTTGAAGCGGTAAATAAGTTGAAAGATGCGGGATATAAAGTAGGGATATTAATAGCACCAATTATTCTAATTGATAACTGGCAAGATAAATATGAAAAGTTAATAATATATCTTAAGGAAAAATTGAATGATAATGTTAAAAAAGATGTATTTTTTGAACTTATTTTTATGACATATAGTTATGTTCATAAAATGATAAACAATGATGCATTTCCCAATGCAATAAAATTATTTGACGAGAATATAATGACAGGAAGAGGCAAAGGAAAATACATGTATAAAGAAAAAGTAAAAGATGAGGCAAGATTATTTTTTGAGCAAAAAATGAAAGAATATTTTCCAGATAATAAAATAATGTATATAGTGTAAAAAAATTTGAATATCACTTGACAAAAGGGTTAATAATAGAATAAAATATGAAGGTATAAAAAGTGCGTTAGTACAATGCAAAGCTGTATTAGGTTACTAGTAGAGAATAAGGGTCACCGGCTGCAAGCCCTTTTAGAAAACAATACAAAGTGAAACACATTGGAGCATATAATGAGAGAAGAATTTTTAATTCTTAAGTTAGGGTGGTACCGCGGATTATATTCGTCCCTGCATATTGTTGCAGAGGGCTTTTTTTGTACTTCTGTAACATGAAAAAAAGGAGGTTCAATATGGAAAGAGTAAAAGTAAAAGAAATTTTCAGAAACAAAGAAGAATATTTAGGAAAGGAAATTAATGTAGCTGGTTGGATAAGACAAAAAAGGGATGCAAAGAAAATAGCATTTATTGAGTTAAACGATGGTAGTTTTTTTAAGCCAATTCAAATAATAGTTGAAGATGAAAAAATAGAAAACTTTGCAGAAATCATAAAGTTAAATATCAGTTCAAGTATTGTAGTTAAAGGCTTATTAGTTGACGCACCAAAAGGAAAGGACTCTCTTGAAATTCATGCAAATAAAATAGAGATAATGGGAAAGGCAGATGAGGACTACCCAATTCAGCCTAAAAAACATTCAATGGAATATTTAAGAACAGTTGCGCATTTAAGACCAAGAACTAATACATTTATGGCGGTATTTAGAGTAAGATCACTTGTTGCATTTGCAATACACAAGTTTTTTCAAGAGCAAGGATTTGTATATGTGCATACGCCAATAATTACAGGTAGCGATTGCGAAGGGGCAGGTGAAATGTTTAGAGCAACAACTCTTGATTTAGAAAAACTACCAACAAACGAAAACGGAAAAATAGATTACACAAAGGATTTTTTTGGAAAGCCTGTTAACCTAACTGTTAGTGGACAATTAAATGGTGAAACATTTGCAACAGCATTTGGCAATATATATACATTTGGCCCAACATTTAGAGCAGAAAATTCTTACACACCTAGACATGCCGCTGAGTTTTGGATGATAGAACCAGAAATGGCATTTGCAGATATAGAAGATAATATGGATATGGCAGAGGCTATGGTAAAATATATTATAAAATATGTGCTTGAGCAAGCACCAGAAGAAATGGAATTCTTTAATAAATTTATAGAGCCAGGTTTAATAGAAAGACTTGAAAATATTATAAATAATGAGTTTGAGAGAATAACATATACAAAGGCAATAGAACTGTTAACTCCTCATAAAGAACAATTTAAATATCCTGTAGAATGGGGAATTGGATTGCAAACTGAACATGAAAGATTTTTAACAGAAAAAATATATAAAAAGCCAGTATTTGTAACAGGATATCCAGCAGGAACAACAGCTTTTTACATGAGATTAAACGAAGATGAAAAAACAGTTGCAGCAATGGATTTACTTGTTCCAGGAGTTGGAGAAATAATTGGAGGTAGTCAACGTGAAGAACGTTATGATGTGTTAAAAGAAAAAATTCATAAATTAGGAATGAAGGAAGAAGACTATGCATGGTATCTTGATACAAGAAAGTATGGAACAGTAACACATTCTGGATATGGATTAGGATTTGAAAGAATGGTAATGTATTTAACTGGTATGCAAAATATTCGTGATGTAATCCCATTTCCTAGAACAGCAGGAAATGCAGACTTTTAGTTATAAAATTTTTATTAAAAGTATAAAAAAAATAGTATGCAAATAAAAACAGATAATTGGTTATCTGTTTTTATGCTATTGTAATAGGAATATAAAAAGTATAAAAAATATATTACAGTATTAACTAATAGTAAGATAGTGTAAAGTAATCTATGAAAAATGTAGAGGTGATTTTAACTGCCCGCACTTCGAGGAAATTACTAAATTGGAAGAAGAGCTTATGAAAGACAACAAAATAAAAGCAGGTTCAATAGTTATGGACTTAGGAAGTGGTCAAGGAATCACATCAGTTTTCTTAGCAAAGGAATATGGTTTTAAGGTATATGCAACAGACCTTTGGAGTGACGCAGAAGAAAATAGAAAATTTTTCGCTGAAATGGGATTGACAGAAGATCAAATCATTCCAGTAAAAGCTGATGCGACAGATCTAAAATATGAAAAAGAATTTTTTGATGCAGTTGTTAGCACAGATTCTTACAACTACTTTGGAAGAGACGAAAAGTATTTAGATGAAAAACTTTTGCCGTTTGTAAAAAAAGGAGGATATATTTATATAGTTGTTCCAGGAATGAAGAAAGACTGCCATAACAATATTCCAAAAGAGTTACTATTATCTTGGACACCAGAGCAACTTGATTATATTCATGACATAGAATATTGGAAAAACATAATTTTGAAATCAAGAAATAGTGAAATTGTATCAATATATGAAATGGAAAGTAATGAGGAGTGCTGGGAGGACTGGATAAACTGCGACAATGAGTATTCTAAAAGCGACAGAAAATCTATAGAAGCAGGAGCTTGTAAGTATTTAAACTTTATTGCTATTGTTTTGAAGAAAATATAAGTTTGTAGAGAGTAATTTTTATGAGCAATTTGTAAGTTATAGGGAACAATCAAGAAAAAGAAAAGAAGAAAAGGAGAATGCCAATGAGTAAAGTTATAGCAATAGCAAATCAAAAGGGTGGAGTTGAAAAAACAACTACCACTTTTTCTTTAGGTGTAGCTCTTGCTAAACAGGGGAAAAAAGTATTACTTATTGATGCAGATCCACAAGGAGATTTAACGACTTGTATGGGATATTATAATCAAGATGAATTTCAAAATACTATTGGAACTTTAATGTCAGATACTATATGTGATAATGAAGTAAATGCAGAAAAAAGCATTCTTCATCATAAAGAGGGAATAGACTTAATTCCCTCTAATTTAGATTTATCAGCAATAGAGTTTTCTTTAGTAAATGCAATGAGCAGAGAGTTCACACTTAAAAACTCTATTAGAGATATAAGAGATAATTACGATTATATTTTAATTGATTGTATGCCTAGTTTAGGAATGATAACTATAAATGTTCTAGTTGCTTGAAAGCTTTAATTATGATTGAGAACTGAAAAGAGCTTTGATATCCCATTTTGTTCCATCCACTGTATCCATAAGGATAATTCCCTTTGAATCTAATTCTGCTCTTATTGCATCAGCCAATTCAAAGTTTTTACTTTTCTTAGCTTCAGTTCTTTCACTGATTTTGCTTTCAATAATAGCTTCATCAATTTCCAAACCACGAAGATATTTCATTTTCATTTCTGAAATGAATTCTTCAGGATTTTGACCAAACATACCGATAACACCATAAGCCTCGTGAAGGCTATCAAGTATTTTAACAAGTGTGTTTGCAGTATTTACTCTGTTACCTTTCTTGGCAGTTTTCATAATGTTATTAGCATATTTGAAAATACCGTGAAGGTTTGAGAGAGCAGCTGCTGAATTAAAGTCATCATCCATACTATTAATAAAGTCAGGAATAATCTTTGATGAAATGTCATCTTTCCTAGTTGCTGTTGAAGAATTGTCCCTAAATGTTGCAATGTACTTTTCCATAGCAGCAATTGTGCTATAAAAATAATACATATGGCTTTCTGCAAGGTTAAACTCTTCATCAACCAAGTCAATGTCAGATGTGTAGTGTTTTGATAACATTACATATCTAATAACCTCATGGTTATATTTTTGCAATGCATCACGGATAGTCAATGAATTTCCAAGAGATTTACTCATTTTTTCTCCATTGATCTTAACTAATCCACAATGAGACCAGTATTTCGAAAACAATTTACCAGTCAAAGCTTCGCTTTGAGCAATTTCGTTTTCGTGGTGAGGAAAGATTATATCTTTTCCCCCTGCGTGAATGTCGATTGTCTCTCCTAAATAGTGCAAAACCATAGCTGAGCATTCAATATGCCATCCAGGTCTTCCTTCACCCCAAGGAGATGGCCAAGAGATTTCGCCAGGTTTAGCAGATTTCCATAAAGCAAAATCAATAGGATCCTTCTTACCAGGTTCAACTTCTTTTCTTACACCGTTGCGCACCTCATCGATGTTACGGTTAGAAAGTTTGCCATAGTTTGGAAAACTTCTGACATCAAAATAGACATCTCCAGTTTTAGCCACATAGGCATGACCTTTATCAATAAGTCCTTTTACGAACTCAATGATGTTTTCAATGTTTTCAGATGCCAATGCATTTACATCAGCATTCGTAACATGAAGATTAGCCATGTCTATCTCGTTTTCCCTGATTTGTTCTCTTGAGAATTCAAGGGCATTTTTGCCAAGTAAGTTCGCTCTATTAATAATTTTGTCATCGACATCTGTATAGTTTCGAACATACTTCACATTGTAACCTCTGTATCTCAAGTAATCTGCTACCATTGCATACACGATAGCTTGCCTTGCGTGTCCAACATGGCTTAAATCATAAACTGTAATGCCACAAGCATACATCTTTACATTTTTGCCATCCAATGGAACAAATTCTTCTTTTTGCCTAGTCATAGAGTTATAAATCTTCATTACAACTGCCTCCTTATAAATTTAACAGATAAAATACCATTATTGATGATTTTAGTGTCTGCTATCACTAAAAAGTCTTCTAATGATAATATAACTGCTATTAAAATAATTATATTATAATTTCCTATATTTTACAAGATTTTAAAGTTCTAATCTACTTTAACCTTAATTTCTTTTTTAAATTCTACTTTTTGAAAGAGTGGATTTTAGTTTTGTACAAAAAAGTGGTAAAATATTAGTAAGGTACTGTGTTTGGAGAGTTTTGGAGGTGCCTTATGAGTGAAAATATGCATTAACTTTGGACGAAAGAGAATACATAGAACATGAACTAATGAATAATACTAGCTTTGCAGATATTGCAAAATATTTAGGTAAAGATAAAACTACTATCTCTAAAGAAATAAAAAAACATAGGATAAGAAAAGAAGGTCAATCAATACATATTGGATTTAATAAATGTGCAAGAAGATATAATTGCCATAGAAAAAATATTTGTAGCACAAGATGTTAATTTACCAAAGTGTGTTAAGAAAAAGAAATATAGAACAATAGAAGTTAATGTAAAAAAAACATTAAACGCTGAACAAGTAAAAATTTTAATTGAAAAAAGTAAAGAAACACCCATACATATGCAAATATTATTTGCTGTGCTTATGGGATTAAGAAAACAAGAAATTAATGGTTTAAAATATTCAGATATAGATTATATACATAGAACTTTAAAAGTACAAAGACAATTAGGAAAAAAAGCTAATACAGATAATTCAAAGTTAAAGGTGGGAGAATATACAAAACAGGAGATAGGAGTTAAAACATTTTCAAGTAATAGGGAATTACAAATACCTGATTTAGTATTTGAAGCAATATTAGAGGAAAGAAAAAAATACGAAAAGAATAGAAACAGAAGAATAAATGATAAAACTACACCGTTCAAAGATTATGGTTTTATTTGTTGCTCAACATATGATAATCCAAGAAGTAAAAGCTATCATTTTAAATATTGGAAAAAATTACTTAAGGATAACAACTTGCCCGATATACGATTTCATGATTTAAGAGCAACATACTGTACTTTGCTTATAAAGAATAACTTTAATTTAAAAGCTATATCGAAAGTTATGGGACACTCAAGTGAAATAATATCAGTAGATGTATATGGAGATAATGAAGAAATAATAGCAGATTGCTTAGATGAACTAAAACCATTTATAAAATTAGTCAAACCAAAAGATAGAGAGGGATTTGAGGACGAATTGTTAGAAGGTATAGATGAATCAATTATAGAAGAATTAGGAGTAATTTAAAATATAGATGAAAAAACAAGGTGCTTTAAAAACCTTGTTTTTTAAGGCAAAAAATGATATTATAGTATAGTGAAAAATGATACTTAGTATCATTCAATATCGTTTAATAATGCGTAGGAAGTTTGTGACATTTATTCGTCCTAAACAAAAAGATTTATATTAACCAGTAAAAATTAGTCCTATGAGGACGAGTTTTGGGACGAATGCTTGGCTGGCAGTTATCTTTTTTTAACATAAAAAAGTCACAAGAAAGGAAGAAAAATGTTTAAATTACACTCAGAATATAAGCCAACAGGCGACCAACCACAAGCAATAGAATATTTAAGCAAAGGAATAAAAGAAGGCAAGAAATTCCAGACGCTTCTAGGTGTTACGGGTTCAGGAAAAACTTTTACAATGGCGAATATAATAGAAAAAACACAAAAACCAACTCTTGTTTTAGCACACAATAAAACACTAGCAGGACAACTATATTCGGAGTTCAAAGAGTTCTTCCCAGAGAACGCAGTGGAGTATTTTGTATCCTATTACGATTACTATCAACCAGAAGCATATATACCGCAGTCTGATACATACATTGAAAAAGATGCTTCTATAAATGATGAAATAGACAAATTAAGACATTCAGCTACATTGTCATTGTTTGAAACAAGAGATGTTATTATAATAGCATCTGTGTCTTGCATATATGGATTAGGAGATCCTGTAGACTACAATGAAATGATGCTTTCATTACGACCACAAATGACAAAATCAAGAAATAATATTATGAAAAAACTAATAAATATGCAATATTCAAGAAATGAATTAGATTTTAAAAGAGGAACCTTTAGAGCAAAAGGAGATGTTTTAGAAATATATCCTTCCTCAGAAAGCGAATCAGCTGTAAGAGTAGAGTTTTGGGGAGATGAAATAGAAAAGATAAATGAAATCAATCCATTGACAGGCAAAGTTATAGGCTTTAGAAACCATATATTAATTCCACCAGCATCTCAATATGTAACTAATAAAGATAAACTTGAAAAGGCAATTGTAACAATAGAAGAAGAAATGAAGGCACAAGTAGAGTATTTTAAATCACAGGGTAAATTAATAGAAGCACAAAGAATAGAAGAAAGAACAAATTTTGACATAGAAATGATGAGAGAAACTGGTTTTTGTCAAGGGATCGAAAACTATTCAAGACATATAAGTGGCAGAGAGCCAGGAAGTGCACCATATACTTTATTTGACTACTTTCCAAAAGATTTTCTTTTATTAATAGACGAATCACATGCAACCATACCACAAGTAAAAGCAATGTATAACGGAGATAGAGCTAGAAAAGAAGCATTAGTAAAATATGGATTCAGATTACCTTCGGCTTTTGACAATAGACCACTTAAATTTGAAGAATTTGAGCAAAGAATAAATCAATGTATTTTTGTAAGTGCAACTCCAGCTGACTATGAAAAAGAACATTCCAAAGAAAATGTTGTAGAGCAAATAATAAGACCTACAGGACTGTTAGACCCTAAAATAGAAGTAAAACCTGTTACAAACCAAGTGGATGACTTAATAGAACAAATAAGAATAAGAACAGAAAAAAGGGAAAGAGTGCTAGTAACTACTTTAACAAAAAAAATGGCAGAAGATTTAAGCACATATTTAGCAGGGATAGATATAAAAGTTAAATATATGCATTCTGACACTAAAGCACTTGAAAGAATGGAAATAATTAGAGATTTACGATTAGGGCAATTTGATGTATTAGTAGGTATAAATCTTTTAAGAGAGGGTTTGGATATTCCAGAGGTATCATTAGTTGCAATATTAGATGCTGACAAGGAAGGATTTTTACGTTCAGAGCGTTCATTAATACAAACAATAGGGCGTGCAGCAAGGAATACAAATGGAAAAGTAATAATGTATGCAGATGAACTAACAGAAAGCATGGAGAAAGCTATAAGTGAAACAAATAGGAGAAGAAAAATACAAGAACAATACAATAAGGAACATAATATTACACCAAAAACAATTCAAAAATCAGTAAGAGATACTATCAAAGCAAGTTATGTCGCAGAAGTTCAAGAAGAATATAAATTAGACAAAGATGTAGAAATAAAAGATATTATATCTAAAATGACAGATGAAATGCTTAAATATGCAGCTGATATGGAATTTGAAAAAGCAGCAGAAATAAGAGATAAAATAAAAGAAATGGAAAAAATGATGTGAAGGAGTAAAAAAAATGATTCTAATTATTGATGATAGACCGGAAGAAAAAATAGGAAACTTTAAGGACTTACTGGATAAGTATGGAATAGAATACAAAATAGTGACAACATTGGAAAGTGCTAAACAATATTGGCAAGAATATGGTATTAAAAAAAATAATATTGATGCAATTATATTGGATTATATTTTTCCTAATAGTAATGCGGATTTGACAGAATATACAGACAATATTCCAAACGGAGTAAAATTTTTATTTGATAATGAATTTTTGATGCACAAAAAAATGGTTTCATTAATTATAAACACATCAGCCGATAAGGAGATTGTGCAAGAATATTTGAGAAAAACAAGGTATTTTAATCATCCAAACGATATATTATATACTTTTCATGACAAGCAACCTTTATCAGAAACAGGAGAAACTTTAAGAATACATTTAATTGAGGAAATAATGAAAATAATGGCTATAAGAAGATATAATGGAGAATCCAATAGAAGAAATAATGGTGGGCGAGATAAGACTGCATGGAAAGGCTTTCCGAAAGGATTGGGTTACTATGCAGGTCATGGAGATGGTGACTGAAATAAATGTTTTAAGCAATTGGGGGGAAAAACATGAACAATAATATAATAATAAAAGGCGCAAAAGAGCATAATTTAAAAAACATTAATTTAGAAATTCCAAGAGATAAGCTTGTAGTAATTACAGGACTTTCTGGGTCTGGAAAATCTTCTTTGGCATTTGATACTCTGTATGCAGAAGGACAAAGAAGATATGTAGAGAGCTTATCTTCATATGCAAGACAGTTTCTAGGACTGATGGAAAAGCCAGATGTAGAGCTAATAGAGGGACTTTCGCCAGCAATATCAATAGACCAAAAAACTACATCTAAAAATCCACGCTCAACAGTAGGAACTGTTACAGAAATTTATGATTATATACGTTTATTATATGCAAGAATCGGGGTACCATATTGTCCAAATTGTGGCAAAAGAATAGAAAAACAAACAATAGACCAAATAGTTGATTCAGTAATGAATTTGGAACAAGGTTCAAAAATTCAAGTTTTAGCACCTGTAGTTCGTGGAAAAAAAGGTGAGTTTAAAAAATTACTAGAAAACTTTTCAAAAGAAGGGTTTGTAAGAGCAAGAATAGATGGAGAAACTGTAGAACTGACAGATGACATAGATATAGATAGAAAGAGAAAACATACAGTAGAAATAATAGTTGATAGGTTAATAATAAAAGAAGATATAAGAAGTAGATTAACAGAATCTGTGGAAATAGCATTAAAACATGCCAATAATCTAGTGCTTATAGTTGTAGGAACTTCTAAAGATGACTCCGAAGAAATGCTATTTAGTCAAAATTATGCTTGTCCAGATTGTGGTATTAGTTTTGAAGAATTATCGCCAAGGATGTTTTCATTCAATAATCCATTTGGTGCATGTCCAACTTGTACAGGTATTGGATATTTAATGAAAATGGATGAAGACCTTATAATTCCCGATAAAAGCAAAACCCTTTATGATGGTATAAAAGCATTTGGCGCAAGTAGTATGAAAAAAGGCGACACAATGGCAAAGATGTATTTTGAGAGTATTGCGAAACATTATGGAGTTGAAATTAAAGATGTACCAATAAAAAAACTACCAAAAGACTTTTTAAATAAGATATTATATGGAACAGGCGACGAAAAAATTGATTTTGAATATTCATCATCAGCAGGTACAAGAAAGTTTAGTTCTCCATTTGAAGGAGTTATTCCAACTTTGGATAGAAGATATAGAGAAACAAAATCACAGGGAATGAAGGACTTTTATGAATTGTATATGAGTAATAGTCATTGCCCAACATGTAATGGAGCAAGACTAAGAAAAGAAAGTTTAGCAGTTAAAGTAGGAGATAAAAACATAAATGAACTAACAGAAATGTCAATCGATAAAATAAAAAATTATTTAAATTCATTGAAATTGAATAACAAAGATAAGATGATATCAGAACAGATTTTAAAGGAATTAAATAAAAGATTACAATTTTTAATTGATGTTGGATTGGAATATTTAACATTATCAAGAAGCGCAGGAACACTATCAGGAGGAGAGGCACAAAGAATACGTTTGGCAACTCAAATAGGCTCTGGATTAACTGGTGTATTATATATATTAGATGAGCCAAGTATAGGACTTCATCAAAGAGATAATGAAAAATTAATAGCAACATTAAAAAAGTTAAGGGATTTAGGAAATACAGTTATTGTTGTAGAACATGATGAAGATACAATGTATGCGGCTGATCAAATAATAGATATTGGACCAGGACCAGGAGTTCATGGTGGAAAAGTAATTGCACAAGGAACAGCAGAACAAATAAAACAGATACCAGAATCTATAACAGGGCAATATTTGAGCGGAAAAAAACAAATACCAATTCCAGAAAAAAGAAGAAAGTCAAATGGAAGAGCAATAGAAGTAAAAGGAGCTACTCAAAATAATTTAAAAAACATAAATGTTAAATTTCCGCTAGGACAATTTATATGTGTTACAGGTGTTTCAGGGTCTGGAAAAAGTACATTGGTAAATGATATTTTATATAAGGCATTGGCAAAGCAAATAAATGGTTCAAATGAAAAACCAGGAGCACATAAAGAAATAATTGGAATAGAGAATATAGATAAAATAATAAATATTGACCAATCTCCAATAGGAAGAACACCACGCTCCAATCCAGCAACTTATACAGGAGTATTTGACAATATAAGAGATATATTTGCAGGAACAAATGAAGCAAAAATGAGAGGCTATGAAAAGGGAAGATTTAGCTTCAATGTGGAAGGCGGAAGATGTGAGGCTTGTTCAGGGGATGGAATATTAAGAATAGAAATGCATTTTTTACCAGATATTTATGTGCCATGTGAAGTGTGTAAGGGTAAAAGATATAATAAAGAAACATTAGAGGTTAAATACAAAGGAAAAACAATTGCAGATGTACTTGATATGACAGTAGAAGAGGCACTAGAGTTCTTTAAAAATATACCAAGGATAAAACAAAAAATACAGACACTACATGATGTGGGATTAGGTTATATAAAATTGGGACAACCTTCTACTACATTATCAGGAGGAGAGGCTCAAAGAGTCAAGTTAGCAACAGAATTGTCTAAAAAACCAACAGGTAAGACACTATATATACTAGACGAGCCAACAACAGGATTGCATATTGCAGATGTTCACAAATTAGTAGAAATACTACAAAGACTTGTAGACACAGGCAATAGTATTATAGTAATAGAACACAATTTGGATTTAATAAAGACAAGTGACTATATAATTGACTTGGGACCAGAAGGTGGAGACAAAGGAGGAAAAATTGTTGCAGTTGGAACACCAGAACAAATTGCAAGAAATGAGCAAAGCTATACAGGACAATTTTTAGGAAAATATTTAATTTAGGAGTGAGCAATACATGCAAATTGAAAGACTGGAAGATTTTATAGCAAATATGCCAAAATCATTATCAACAAATACTGAAAAAGCCAGATGGCTGTATATAGAATTGGGGAAAAGGAGCTTTTATGATGTCTCTTATGGATTTTTGAACGAAGATGAAGAACAAGAATTAATGTATGACCATAAAAATTATAAGAATCCTAATATAATTACTTGTACTTCTTTAACAGACCAATATGAAAAACTATTAAAAATAATAGGAATTGAAAGTAAGGTCATAAATGACGGAGGACATAGATATCTTAGATTTTATGAAGAAGATGGTATTACATGGCATACAGCTGATTTAACAAATGATCTAAAAAACGTACAATCAGGGTGCCAAACATCTCATTTTCTTCAAATTGATTCTGAAAAATTGCGAGATATAGATAAAAGAATAGGGTATATAAGTGAAAAGAAAGGTTATACAGATGATTATTTTGAACAAGTGAAAGATTTTATAATAAAAAAAGGACTAAAGGGAAAAGCACAATTAGAATATATATTAGAAGTATTTCACTTATACGTAAAACCTGAGAAAATGGGAGAACATGAATTATATAGCATGTATCAGAAATTTATAAAAACATGTATTCAAGAAGAAAGAATTCCGTCATTTACTGCAACTATGAGAAAAGGAAAAAACCATTCAAGTCAACCTAAAAGTAAGTTTGGTACTAAACCAGGGTTGGTAGAATATAACATGACATTTGTTGACGAAAATAATGTCGCATTTGAGTATATATTAAACTTGCAAACTGGAAAATTTCAAGAAGTAGGGACCAAAGAAATGTATCACTCAAATTACCAAATAAAAGGAATACGGTGTAAAAGAAAAGTAAAATTTTGAAAGTGTACTTTATACAAGAGTTAAAATGAAGTGAACCCAAATTGTTAGACAAAAAAGTTTAACAAGGAGGGTTCATTTTTT
>OGXR01001930.1_pt1 | contig 14206 bp, 11 predicted proteins | sample 1576331 | NCBI WGS metagenome assembly OGXR01 (sample SAMEA3541473, study PRJEB24748) | human gut metagenome | biome: human gut; feature: human-associated habitat; material: faeces | place: China | collected 2012 | reverse complement strand
CCGCGTCATCACCGTCTTGCGTTTTGCTATCACAAAAGAGTCTAGTTTTTCTTGCCTTAGGATTTTCTTGGGCCCTATCTGCAATAGGAGTATATATACGGGATATCAAACAAATTTCTTCTGTACTGACGTTGATTTTTGGTTACATGACACCGATATTTTATCCATTATCCGCAGTCCCTGAAGCGCTGCAAGGTATTCTCCGTTGGAATCCTTTAACGACAATTGTTGAAAATGCGCGCCGTGTCCTCATTTATCATCAGTATCCGCAGTGGGAGGCCCTAACGGTCGTTTTTTTGGTCAGCTATGGTTTTATGTTGCTAGGACTGTTTATATTTAAGAGAATCCGTCCGAGCTTTGCGGACATGGTGTAGAGGTTGAGCTATGGATAGTCAGGAATTTGCAATCACTGTTGAAGGCATTGGAAAAACGTATTGCATGTTTGAACGTCCAACAGATCGTCTTAGGCAGGCATTTACGAAGAAAAAACTGTATACAGAGTTTCAGGCTCTTTATGATGTATCTTTCAATGTTCCTAAAGGACAAGTAGTGGGGATTGTGGGGCGCAACGGATCAGGGAAAAGCACATTGCTCCAAATTATTGCAGGGACACTCATGCCCACCTGCGGCACTTGTCATGTAAATGGAAAAGTGGCTGCTATTCTCGAGCTGGGAAGTGGCTTTAATCCTGAATATACAGGACGTGAAAATGTCTATCTTTGTGGAAGTATTTTTGGAATCTCCCGTGAGGAGATGGATCGTCGTTTTGAGAGAATTGCTGCTTTTGCTGATATAGGAAGGTTTATTGATCAGCCAGTCAAGACCTATTCAAGCGGAATGTTTGCACGGCTAGCCTTCGCAGTAAATATCAATGTGGATGCAGACATCTTAATTGTAGATGAAGTTTTAAGTGTGGGGGACCATTTCTTTCAAGCTAAATGTATGAGTGCTATGAATAGAATGATTCGAAATGGAGTAACCATTTTGCTGGTGTCACACTCCCAAGCGACAGTCAAAGCACTGTGTGATAAGGCGATCTTACTTAATAAAGGCACGGTTATTATGGAAGGCAATTGTGATGCTGTAATGGATCGCTATATGCAAATTAGTCTCTCCGAAGAATCAAAAAAGCAGCTTGTTAAGGACATTGCACCTGCCAATAACATAACGTCGCAAGATGCATTAGCAATGTTTCAAAGCCAATTGCAGCCTCCCTTTGCCAAGCGTGTGACAGACCGCTTTGGAAAACACCAGCTTGAACTGCGCGAAGCAGCTTTATTTCAGTTTGGCAAAGAAACTGTTGTATTAGAATCACGTCAGACTGCGACCATTTCACTTTTGGTTTATGCCAATGAAACCGTGTACGATGATTCAGAAATTGGTGTGGTCATTCGTACTTTTGAGGGCGTTGAATTATTTGCACTCAACACATTTTTTAAAAACTTTAGGGTGCCACCAGTTAATAAAGGTGAGCTACTGCGCATTGACTTTGAGTTTGATGTCCTGTTAGGACCAGGCAAATATTCTGCTGCTGCTGGTATTCGCACACCCGTTCAATCGGAGTATGAAGACAAAGTCTTCCACGCCGTTATCTTTGATGTGGTAAATGTAACCGCAAGCCCTATTCCGCTTCTGTTTGATGTGCCTTATTCTATAAAGATTGAAGGAAGTGCAGACAATGGCTGATTTTAATTATCTTCCAGTCTTTAAGAAGTCACAAATTGAAGATATTATTAGGGATCCGCAGTGTGCGTATACCTATCTACAAGGGCAATCATTTGAGCGCATCGGACTCGATAGGTTTTATGCTATTGCGAATGACATAGAGCGAAATTACGGAAAATGCTATGGTTTTAGTGTGCTTGATGTAGGCTGCAACAACGGTCTTATTTCAGATCTTTTAGCGTGTCAAGGCAATCGTGTTTTGGGCATCGACAGTTGTATCATTGATACCCAGGGACGCTATGAAGAGCTTTTAACCACTTTTGGTTGTGAGCACTTTGCGACGTTGCAAAAAAAAGAATTATATGATTTGCTTAATGAAACAAACGATTCCTATGACTTTGTTTTGCTGCTGAGCGTGGCGCATCAATGGGAATATGGCTATGCCAATCAAGAAAGCAGCAGAATTCGTGAATCCGAGATATCTTATATGATGAACGCATTGTGGCAACGTACCCACAATGCAATTTATTATGAGTGCCCTATCAATGAACCGGGATTCCCTGAAAATTATGGCATTTCATTTTTGTCACGCTTTATTGCAGATTATCATAATATAAGCATTGTCAAGGTATGCGAGACAGTCGCATCCAATGGTTATATTCGTCATCTTTACCGACTATCCCGTCCTACCCTTGTTTCTAAACCCAATGCGTCTGAAAATCAAGAGAAGAAAATCCATTCCTGGCAAATGATCCGGCGCGATGGGGGGGCTTCTGAAGAAGAAGAGATCATGCTGGTTTCTATTAAGCCTATCGTCAGGACCTGCAAGGATCTCACAGGGTGTCAGAATAATATTCTAACCGCTCGTCAACTCTGGAAACGTATTATGGATAATAATCCAGAGCATATTGTCCGGATACACCGTATTTTGCCGGATGATCGAGCCGAAATCAGTGTCGTGCATGGATGGCCTTTGCAAGAGATCTGTATGCAACCAGAATGGCAACAACGGGAAAATGCTTTTGAAAAAGCACCGGTTTTGTCCATTGAGATTGTCAAAAGATGTCTTAGCAACCTGACTCAGGGACTAATCGGCTTGCATAATCTGGGAATCGCCCATGGCGATCCCTTTCCCTTTAATGCAATTCTCCATCAAGATGGTCATGGGACATGGATAGATCTGGGAAATATTTCAGACCTGTCGGAGCAAATTATATATGATATATATATCTTTATCCAGTATACGGTTATGTACATGCTGATAGAAGCATGCGAAACAAGCGAAGCGCTGCTAAAAGATCTTTCTGAACTTTCCGAGAGCCGATCAGAATATTTTTTGTATTCGCTTAAAGAATTGTTTGATCGTCCCCGAAAAGACATCAGACCCAAGGTCATAGCGGACGATTGGATCATTGCGCAAAGTATTTCGCATCTGTTCGATGTTCTTGCGCAGAACGAACAAACAGCTCTTACATTTCATACCATGCCTGTACGATCAACATGGATATATTATGACCGATTTATCCAGACGGATTTGCTGCGTCATAGTATTGAAAATCAGCGTAAATTTCTGCTGGCTTATGAAGCGGCCACAATGTATGAGGTCCAAAGACTCAGGGTATCAAAAGATGAAGCAGCCATTGATGCAGCAGAGGCCAGATGTCAAGCTGAAACCGTAGCAAAGGCCTCCTTTGCGTGCCTCCATCGAGCTGCTCGACAAGCCTTAAACCGTGCAAAGGAGTCTGCGCAGGAAAGCGCTCTAGAAGCCCAGAGCATGATCAGAGAGGCTCAGGAAGCAGCAGCACAAGCCCAAGAAGCTGCAGTAAAAATTCAGGAGTCTGCCAGACAAGCTATTATACGGGTTGAAAACGAAAAAATAGCAGTAGAAAAAAAACTTCAAAAGATGAAGGATAACCTGCTAAAGCCGCATTCTATCCAAATGGAGGAATCAAAAATGAATGTATTTGTTCAAGCAAAAAAGGAAGTTGCAGAAATTGAAGATGGATTAAAAAAGATCAATCAATCCAAAAGCAACCGCTATATGAGAATGTTACGTTATGTAGTAAAGTCCTTTGCATCCCTTCGACCTAAACAGATTGCTGCATGTGTTAGAACTGTTAGCCTCTTTGCTATGGGCAAACGGGAAGCAATGCATAAGGTAAACGAGGGCGACCTACTGGTACAGTTGATTGGCAAAACTGCGTTACTCAGACAAGAGATGGAGCATTATACAGAATCGGACCAGTCCAGTCTTGCAAGCTCAGATATGCTCTTGGATGACACGGCGCTGCTGGATTTTGCTCCTCCAGAAAATCGGATGGATACGCCTATTGCGAGAACAGGTAAACGCGTTGCATACTTTACCAACATGCTCTTGGACTGGGACGACCTGCGACCCCGTTTCGGAGGCGGGGAACGGTACTGCCTCATGCTCTCCCGCTTATTAAAAAAGCATGGTTTTGACATAACGCTTTATCAGCTGGGAAAGCAGGCGGGCGAAGGAGAATACTATGGATTCCCAGTAAAAATTCTTCCCATTGGAAAAGGCTACTCGGAGTTTGATCAAGACGCATCTAATGCTTTTTATCAAATTTCTCTGGACTATGACTATGTAATATACAATGCTCCTGAACTGTCATCGGCTCGGAATCGCCCAGATGCGTTAGCCATTTGCCACGGGATTTGGTTTGATCACAACAATTATGGCAGCAACATTAAATTTCGAAAGAACAAATGGTTTTCACTGTTGTATCGCGCTTTTGCAAATCCACAGGCAATTGTTTCAGTTGATACGAATTCCATCAATGTGATTCGCGCGCTGTGGCCTGAACTGGCTACCAAGATGACGTTTATTCCCAATTTTGCAGATCTGTCTTTGTTCTATCCTCCTGCCGAAAAACGCAATAACCAAAAACTGATTGTGTTGTTTCCACGCCGCAGCCAGATTAATCGCGGAAGTCGGCTGTTGGAAAGTATCCTCAAGCAAATTCCACATGATGTTTCATTTTATTGGGTAGGTGAGGGAGACGCTTATGACACGGAGCTAATCAAAGACTTGGCCAAAAAAGACCACCGCCTGCATTACAACGTAGCAGATTTTGATTCGATGCCGGAGTGGTATCGGAAGGCAGATATCGCTGTTATTCCTACGATTGCATGTGAGGGAACCAGTCTCTCCTGTGTAGAGGCGATGGCATGCGGTTGTGCCACGATCGCCACAAATGTTGGCGGTTTGACTGACTTGATCATTGACGGTCATAGTGGTATCTCCGTCAATCCGAAGGCAGAGGAAATTGCGCGGGCAATCAATATGCTGATAGAGGATGCACAACTGCGAGAGAAGTTGCAGCGCGAAGGCGCTAAAGAGGCAGAGAAATTCTCCGTTGCGCATTGGGAGGAGCGTTGGCTTAAGGTATTGGATTCGTTGAAATGGCTTGAGCCGGAGCAAAGCAAAAAAAAAAAGTAATTCTTACGAAAAATGCAATACATGGCGGAGTCGAGTCACTGATCCTGATGGAGTCGGAAGGATTACCAGCTGACGTGCTTGTCTGCGGTGGAATGAACAATGTGGAGGGAACCTGCCCGTTTTCATATATCTATGTCAGCGACTACTTGGAGCTGAGACGCCGGCTTAGGGCATATGACGCTGTGGTGTATCATTGGCTTCCACAGTGGGCGGTTACTGCCGTCAAGGATAGCGGTTTGCCAAGTGTAGAATTTGTGCATAGAACGGATACATGCGATTGCGACAAGACCGTTCCAACGCGCATTGTTTCGCACTCGCAGTTTGTATGCAACTACGTGAAGGAAGCTTACCATCGAAACTGTTGCCTTGTGCCGAATGTGACAAATACGGACTTTTATACGCCGTCAACCGGTCCTAAGGGCAAGGTGCTTGGCGCGGTGACGAGCTATTACGACACTAAGGGCATAGATTTACTGATCCGCGCCTGGAAACGGGTTTCGGCAAAACATCCGGATTATCGTTTTGTGATCTATGGTAGCGGTGATCGGGCGCGATACGAAGAGATGGCAAGGCAACTGGAATCGCCAGTGGAATTATGTGGCCCCGTGAGCAATTCGAAGGAGGCATATGATACATTTGCACTGGTCGTTTCTGCTTCGCGTATCGAAGGCTTACCAATTGCACTGTTAGAAGCACTCTCATGCAATCTGGAAGTTCTTGCCTCCGATATCGAAGGGCATCGTATCATCAACGAGCTTGTTGTCCAGGAGGGTCTCGATGCCCCGCTGCATCTGTTTAAAGCTGAGAATGTGGACGACTTGGTAGAAAAGCTGGATGAGATGATCGTTTATGTGGAGAGCGGCAGACCCTGTCACAATCGCGAGGCTGCGTTGAAGGTTTTTTCTGCGCATCGTCATATCGAGGCATTACGTGGTGAAATTGAAAAGGCGATGGAGGAAAAGAGAACAGATAAACCCTGCGGAATGCTCAAGGACGTTCACGATGTGAAGAGCACGGCATGGAGAATTGACGAGCAAGGCCAAAAAATACCGGTGTCTTTCCCTGCAAAATTTACTTATATGAGTTTTTTGATGATAACAATTCCATTGTCCCAAGAAGAGAATCGTGTAATGTGTACGGCAAAAGTTGAATTGAATGAAAAAACCGGTGTTTGGCGGCAATTCAATGGATACGACTCCTGGAAGCATAGTATAAACTGCCAGGGAGAAGGTATTCTGATGGATCCGGCTTCAAGATTTGTTCACAGTGTCTATGTTGCAAACCAGCATGAGGCTTCACTTGATTTTATTATTCGTCCGGATCAGGGAAGAACCATTACCGTGATGGGGATTCAGATACAAACCGGAAAGGCTTGATATATGAAAACGCCAGCTCAACTGTTGACAGCACTTAAAATGGTGATTCGCAATGAAGGGCCAGGGTATGCAGCCATGGCTGTGGGCTATAAAATTCACAGGCGGCTCAAAAACGGACTCGTATATCCTTTGTGCAAGAAGCATTATCAAAAGATAATCCAAGAGGCACTTGCAGGATCCAATCGGATCTTTCTTTGGAAAAGTTCTTTTGGATGGCAAAACATTCTTTACCAAAGGCCACAACATATTACGATGGCTCTTGCTAAAGCTGGAAACACTGTTTTTTATCAAGCGTCGTGGTCCCGAGATAGGCACATTGAGGACCTGACACGTATTCAGGATGGCGTTTATTTGTTTAATGCCGACAACAAAACATTTTACAGGATGCTGATCAATTCACTTAGCGAGACACCATGTCCAAAGTACCTTCAGGTTTATTCAACCGACCTGGATTTGTCGCTTCATGATGTTCAGCGGTTTCGTGAGAAAGGGTTCTTCTGGCTGTATGAATATGTGGATGATCTTGCACCAGAAATTGCGGGTAGCACTTCGCTTCCACATCAAATCGTAGAAAAATACGAAGCGGCGATGCATGATTCGTCTGTTCCCATCGTGGTAACGGCGGACAGGCTTGCTAGGGATGTCATTGCTCATCGTGGAAAAAAAAACGTTTGCTATGCTTCAAACGGCGTGAATCCAGATGATTTTTCCCGAGAAAAATGGAAAGGGCCTGTTAAAAAGGAATTTGAAAATGTACTAAAAAAGGGCAAGCCGATCGTAGGTTACTATGGTGCATTGGCCAAGTGGTTTGACTATGAACTGCTACGTCAGGCGGCATTAGCACTACCAGAGGTGGAGTTTGTGCTGATTGGGAAGAATTATGATGGAAGCCTGAATGCTTCTGGCATCACACAGCTTGAAAACGTGTGCTTTCTGGGCGACGTGCCATATGCGCATTTGCCGCGTTATGCGGGCTGTTTTGCTGTGTGTACCATACCGTTTGAAATCAATTCCATTACGAATGCCACATCGCCCCTAAAACTTTTTGAGTATATGGCGCTTGGCAAGCCGATTGTAACAACGGATATGCTTGAATGCAGAAAATATAAATCCGTTTTCTGTGCAAAAAATGCCCAAGAATATATCCACCTCATTAGGCATGTGCTTGAGCCCTCTTTTGCGGAAAACGTGGCTTACTTTGATTTGCTGGCGCGCGAGGCCGCAGAAAACACATGGAATGAGAAAGCACGGACAATTTTGGCGATGCTCAATGCCTACGAACAGGACAATATGCATGAAAGTTTTAATTATCTCCTTTTTTGAAGAAACCTACACGCCATATCTCGTGCCCTATCAAAGAGTATTGCAGGAAATGGGCGTTATGTATGACATGGCCTGCTTTTACAGAGATGGGTTTGGCGAATTTGAGGAAATCGATACGGTGTATGGTCACAAGTATATCTATCATCATGCGACGACGGCCAATAGGCTGACAAAGCTGTTGCCAGTTCTTCGCTTTGGAATAATGATGCATAGCATATTACATAAGAATAATTATGATAAGTTGATTGTGCTCACATCCGTTCCGGCATTTATGCTTTGTGGTCAGCTTGTCGGGAAATATGCGAATCGATATATCTTTGATTATCGGGACCTGACATATGAACGATTCCGCATATTCAAAAAAAGGATTCAAAATGTAGTCGATCACAGTTATATCAGCTATTTTTCTTCACCAGGCTTCTTCGAGATCTATCCTCAAACCGAAAAGACTAAACTGAGTCACAATTTCGATCTGGTGGATCTTCAACCACAGCTCTTGCCGATGCCTGATCCTCGCGGACGCCCCATCGTCATTGGAGCGGTAGGGTATATCCGGTATTATGAGGTCAATTGCTCCATGCTTCGGCAACTGTGTGATGGCAAGCAATATCGGATGCGCTATATTGGGACCCGTTTTTCTGATTGTGATCTTCCTTCTTTCTGTAAGCAGGAAGGTATCGGGAATGCAACATTCGAGGGTAAATTTGAGAATAGTCAGAAGCGCGAAATATACAAAGACATTGACATGATCAATGCGGTTTATCCCGTATATTCGCATGAAGTTGCACCGGCTATTCCCAATCGTCTATATGATGCGGCGCTTTACAGGCGGCCAATTCTTGTTGGCAAGGGAACCTACGCCAGTCATTTAGCTGAAGAATACGGCTTGGGGTTGACGGTTGATCCTGAAAAAGAGAATATTGCAGCAAGCATTCAGACATATTGGGAGCATTGGGACCCAGATACTTTTGCTGAAAGATGCGGCGAATTTCTTCAGATGGTAAGAAGAAGAGAAATGGAGCGTCGTAAAGAGATTATTGAGTTTCTCAGAGAATAAAACGCTACGATGAGTAAATCGCAATTTATTGGAGGAAAAGGAATGAAAGCGATACAGAAAAGCGGTAGGGTACTGCTTGCGTTAGCCTGCGTGCTGCTAATAGCGGCATTTCCTGTGCTGTTTCTTTATCTTCAGAATGCAGATAGCGTAACATTGACACAAGTTCTCCAACCGTTGCTAATCTTTATGGGCTTGAGCGCAGCACTTTTTCTACTGGTATGGCCGATTGTCCGATCGGCGGGACATGCAGCGCTTATCACATCTGTCTTTGTGGCGGTGTTAGAAAACTTTGGGCGTGTTGCAGAAAGCAATTTCTGCGGCACGCCCTTTTTGCAAACAAATCAAGAGAAAAACGGCAACATAGCGTCAAAAGCGGCAACATAGCGTCAAAAAGCAAGCATCCAAAGCCAAAAGAGGTATAAGAAGCCAGGGCTGTCGAAGAACAGACCCGCATGTGGATAGCTTTTCAATTTTTATGAGCACTACGAAACCATTTTGAGAGACACTCGCGTTTTAAGCCGGTTGTGTTCCCGTTTCATCCATAGCTTTTTGAGGTCAAACGCCAGGGCCAGGAAGAACAGTTCCATGCGAATATTGCCTTTGCCTCTGGTGAGGAAGCGGCGAAACCCAAAATCGTTTTTGAGCAGCGCAAACGCGCCTTCCACTTGAATAGAGCGGCACAGACGCAGATGAATGCCGCGCTGGGATGAAATATTGCGTGCAGCCTGTTCGCGCTTTTCCCAGAAGGTTCTTTGCAAAACAACTTCCTTGGGCTGATTGGGGTCTTTTGCCCGACAGCATTGCGCGCGGCAGGGACAACCGGCGCAGTCCTCGCAGCGATACCATGCGGTGGTTAGAAATTGGCCATTTCGCTGCTCCGTCATTTCACGCCTGAGCTTCAGTTTTCGCCCCTGCGTACAGATGAAACAGTCATCGTCATGACAATAGGCCATGTTTTCGATCCGACCGATCTGTCTTTTGAATTTCTTTGTCTTCTTCTGGTCGTAGTTGGTGGGCTTGATGAAACAAACCTGTCCGTTCTGCGCCAGATACAGGTAGTTTTCCTGACTTTCATATCCCGCGTCCGCGACGCACTCTTCATAGGGCTTTCCATGCTTCTCCGCCAGTTTTCGCATCATGGGACGGAACGTCTTTGCGTCGCCGCGGTCTGAGAATGCCTCCAGACCCGTGATGTATTCGCTGTTGACCGCGATCTGGACGTTATACCCGGGTTTGAGCTGCCCATTGCGCATGTGATCTTCCTTCATCCGCATGAAGGTCGCGTCCGGATCTGTTTTGGAATAGCTGTTGCGGCCCTCGCCCATGATGGCCAGCTTCCGTTCGTATGCTTTCCAGCGTTCCAGCAGCGTCCATTGTTCTTCCCATTCGCGCTGCTGCGGACTTTTGCGTTTGCCGCTTCCGTGTACGAAAAGGATATGCCGCCGTTCTTCCTCCAGCCTGGAACCGATGGCGGAAGCGCTCTTCAGCCCTGTTCGTTTTTCCAGTTCCGCCTTTACCTTTGCCAGGTGCTTTTGGATGGGTTTGCGCCACACAAAGGTGTACCGGCCGGCAGCGCTTTCCAGCTTTGTCCCGTCGATGTATACCGTTTTGTGGTCTGTTTCGCCCATGTCCTCCAGTTTCTTCACAAACTGATAGAACAGGTCCTCCACCACTTCCCGGCAGCGGCCCGTGCGGAAACGTGCAAACGTCGTGTGATCCGGCGCTTTTTGATCCTCCAGCAGCCATCTGAAGTCGATCCGATATTGACAGGCTTCCTCCAGCTTCCGGCTGGAATAGATCCCACACAGATATCCATGGACCATGACCTTGAACAACACCCGTGGATCCGCTGCCGATTTTCTCCCTCTGGGCGAATACGCTTTGTACAGTTTCCCGTACTCCAGTTCCTCAAGCTCCGCGCTTAGCAGGCGGACAGGCGCGTTCTGTGGTAGGGTGATTTCCGAATTCAGCGCAAAAACCAGTTGACCGTGCCGCTCAAATACCTTATACTGGTCTTGCTTTTGATGGATTTTTTTCACACATTTATCTTAAGCGAAAAGACGAGGTTTGGATACCCTTTTGCGGTTCCTTACCTCGTCTTTTTTTGTTGGGGTGTTTTGCAACACGCCCATAAAAGTCAATTTACCGTCGCTGCATTATTGGCATACGCTTCCAATTGTATTGATACTTTGTTTAGCAATTAGCTATCTAATTCGCTGGCATATTTCGAATTCCTTTGTGTGGGATGTGGTGAAGATTGTCACCGGCGTTGTGAGTGCAATGCTGATCATCAATTTTATGACGGCTATACCCATAATGGGGAGTAATCGTGAGTCGGAAGATCATATGCAGCAGAATTCAGAAGTGGAAATGCTAGCAGATAAAAAGGAAAGTGCAAAAGAGAAACCCAACCTCTATCTAATATCTAATCATTTTTGATGAGTTTGCGGGATTTAAGCAAGCAAAAAACCAATATAGTTTTGACAATATAGAATTGTATGAGTTTCTTAAAAACAAAGGATTCCCCGTATTTCCTGATAGCGTAAATGAATCTTCGGAAACATCTGTCATTTTGACAAACTTGATGAACCTGTCATATATCGTTGATGATGATATGTCAGATACAGAGAGGGAGTCGCTCCGCAAGAATGGAATGTTGTATTCTCTTATGCGCGAGATGGGCTATGACGTGCAGGTAATCGAGGCCACTGATTTTTTGGGACAATATTCGCCGACACGTTCGAAAAGTAGTCAACAGTTAACCCAAAACGGAGAATCCATAAGCGATCTATGCTATCAGAGCACTTTTGTTTATCCGTTTATTCATATAAATTCGGATAAAACTTTTTTAAAAATCTTAAGTATGGTCGATTATTTATCTAGCCCGCAGAATACTCCTAAGAGTCCGACGATGACCGTCGGATACTTTATTTTTCCACATCCACCCTTTATTACAGATGAAAACGGAAACATGTTGCCGACATCCCAGTATTATAATTGGGCCGATCCCCAATTCTACCTTGGGCAATATAAATATGCTTCTAAGTTAATTATGAAGATTGTTGAAAATATTGTCTCCAACGATTCAGATAGCGTTATTATGCTCATGTCCGATCATGGCGCTAGGGGAAACGACGATTATTCAGTCGACATGCCGTTGGAGTATAAAATCAATCCGCTAAATGCTGTATATTTCAGAGGCGAAAGTGGAGAAGGACTTGATGGGACTTCTACACTGCACACACTCAGAAGTTTACTTGAGAGAATGTTTGAAATCCAACTTGATCCGTTAGAATCGGTAGTTGACATCTCCTAAGTGGGGAGAAGGGATGCGGAATAGATGAAAAAGAAAAACCGATGGGTTTGCCTTGGGCTTATACTTCTTTTAGCTGTATGGATTGGGTTTTCAAATGATATAGTTGCTAAATTGTGTCCCTATAGTACGGTGAAAACGGCTATGTTTTCTGATTTTTTGGGAGAGGGAACGCCAATATGCGCCATTGATCAGTTTCTACCATACGGAGACATGCTAGAAACTGTTGGAATACAAGGTTGGGCTTATGTACCAACGCAGGAAGACAGCAGAGACTGCAAGACGATTATGGTCCTGCAAAACGAAGAATACTGTTATGAATTACCCTTTGAATTACCAGAGGATTATGAGAATTACGTGTTTCTGGTCAGAAGTGATGTGATTGACGCAAATCATTTAACACATCAAACGGTTGGATACGCTGGTGAATTTGCCACATATATGATGGAAAATGGCATTTATGATGTCTATATCTACCGTTGGGAAAATGAGAATGCATATGGAATTGTTCATACCGAGAAACAGCTTGTCAAACAGGATGCCGATCTAAGATTACGCAATTGGAGATGCGTGGCAGCAGACAAGCCAGCGATCCCCTTAGAAGAAGAGACCGTTCGTTACAGTAGCCTGGAAGCATCGAGTGTAGCGGACGGGGAACTGATGCTTTCGGGCTGGATGTTTGTACGCGGGAAAAATAGCGATAAGCAGCAAATATATCTGAATATTAAAGATGAAGCCGGAACAGATGTGTGGTATACTACACTACCGACCGAACGTGCGGACGTAGCAAACGGACAGAAGGATGACCGCTATATCCAATGTGGATTCAAGGGGACAATTTCTTTGGATGATATACCGGATTATGCAGTGACTGTAACGGTATTTGCCGAGATAGATGGGAGGCTTTATCGTGGAGATGCATACAGCATGAATCTTGACAAGGAACAGAATCTATTCACTGTCAATAAAATTGAAGAATAAAAGGAGAAATCATCATGAAAACGCAGAAAAATGGATTTAAAGGGTTCGCTTTTTTTACTGTGTACCTCACCCTCTGCTTCCTCTTCCTTTTCACCACCTCAGCTTCCGCCTACATTGACCCGTCCACCACGACCTTCGTCATCCAGGCGGTCGCGGGCGTGGCCATCGCCATCGGCGCGGCGGTGGTGGTGTACTGGCGCAAGGCCAAGAAAAAGGTCATGAATAAACTGGGCATGGACGAGAACGCGAAAAAAGAAGTGGAAAGCGACGACATCCGCGTGACCAGCGACGAAAAGACGAAGGAGTAAGGCGCAATGCAATGGATCGGAGCGGCCCTGAGGGCCGTTATGCGCCTGTGCTACCAATGGGTGCAGAACTATGGACTTGCCGTGATCCTCTTTACCATCCTAAGCAAGATCATTCTCTTCCCGGTGTCGCTGTGGGTGCACCAGAACGGTATCAAGATGGTGCGCATGCAGGCGCGAATCAACCGCATCAAGATCCGTCACTTCGGCGATGGCGACGCCATCGCCGAAGAACAGGGAAAGCTCTATAAGCAGGAACGGTATAACCCCTTTCTGGGCGTCGTTCCTATTTTTGTGCAGCTTTTTCTGCTCATCGGTTTGATTCAGGTCATCTATCATCCCTTGAGCTAACAAAATAATTGAATTCTCGATTTTTACCATTCCGCTACCTGCAAACAATCCTACAGATGCACAATATAAAGCCCTGATATACTCATAAGAGTTTGAATCTCGCGTATTAATCCACTTTAACAATAGACCGTTTATTGTACCTTTCGGTGTGTTCTGCGGTATAATCATTTCCGAATTCAGGGCAAACACCCGTTCACCATGCCGTTCAAACAGCTTATACTGATTTTGCTTATGATTTCTATCCACATTCTTAATCTTAAGCAAAAAGACGAGGCTTGGATACCCTTTCGGGGTCCTTGCCTCGTCTTTTTGGGGGCGTTCATTTTGTAACGCTCCCGGCATTTGAATAATCAGTACGTTACCCTGTTG
>OGXR01001926.1_pt1 | contig 14225 bp, 10 predicted proteins | sample 1576331 | NCBI WGS metagenome assembly OGXR01 (sample SAMEA3541473, study PRJEB24748) | human gut metagenome | biome: human gut; feature: human-associated habitat; material: faeces | place: China | collected 2012 | reverse complement strand
AAACATCTTGCTGCAAGTGCAGGGTTCATAAAGTTCTGACCAATTCCGCCAAACAACTGCTTAACAATAATAATTGCAAATACACAGCCAACAATCTCAAAACCAATGTTGAGAGTTGAAGGAATGTTAAGTGCAATAAGAAGACCTGTAACAGCAGCACTAAGGTCCATAACTGTTATCTTCTTATGCATAAAATACTCATATACTGCTTCAGAAGCCATACACACTACAATACCAACTATGATACGAATAAGTGCCTGAACTCCGAAGTTATAAATACCAAATATACTAGCAGGGGCTAACGCTATAAGTACGTCTCTCATAATAGTCTGAGTAGTATCCTTGCTACGTACATGTGGATTAGTTGATACGTTAAAAATCTCGCTCACTTTTAATCCTCCCTTATTTCTTTCTTCTGTTAGCCAGAACGATACTTCTCATAGCCTTAATCTGCTGTGTTAATGGTCTCTTAGCTGGACAGACATATGAACAGCTTCCGCACATTACACACTCCATACCATCAAACTTAACGAAACCAGCTTCATCGTTCTTAGCTGCAAATGAAGCAAGCTTAGCTGGAAGTAAATGGCTTGGACATCCTTCACCACATCTTCCACAACGGATACATGCTGTCTCTTCAAGCTTAGATACAACATCATTCTGGAATACAAGAAGTGATGAACTTCCCTTTACAACTGGTACATCAAGACTGTACATAGCAAATCCCATCATAGGACCACCTGATATGTACTTCTCTGGTTCGCCAACTACACCCCCGACTGCTTCAAGAAGCTGTCTGTAGTTCATACCAAGCCATACATAGAAGTTGCCTGGTTCTTTAACACCATCACCTGTAACAGTAACGATTCTCTTAGTAAGTGGCTTTCCTTCAATAACAGCCATATATATGCTGTATATTGTATCTACATTATGTACGATACATCCTGCATCTGCTGGAAGCATAGTTGAGTTGATGCTTCTGCCTGTTGTAGCATAGATAAGACTACGCTCACCACCCTGAGGATACTTGGTCTTTAAAACCTTAACCTCGATATCTGGCTCAGAGGCAACTGCTGCCTGCATAACTTTGATAGCTTCAGGCTTATTATCTTCAATGCCAATAATACCCTTAGCGTGATCAAAAATGCTTAATGCAACCTTTAAGCCGAGTACAATCTTGTCTGACTCTTCAAGAAGTCTTCTGTAATCGGATGTAAGGTATGGTTCACATTCAGCACCATTTACTATAATATAATCAATTCCTTCTGGATTCTTAGGGCTTAACTTTACGTTAGTAGGGAAGCCTGCACCACCCATACCTACTACACCTGCATCCTTAATTCTTTGTAATACTTCTTCTTTAGAAAGTTCTTCTAACTTCTTAGGAGTATACTCAACTTCCTTAAATTCTCCATCATTCTCAATGATGATTGAATTGCACTTTCCACCTGTGGCAAGTGTTCTTGGCTCTATAGCCTTAACTGTACCAGAAACTGATGAATGGATATTAGCAGATACGAATCCACCAGCCTCAGCAATCAACTGTCCAGCAAGGACGTAATCACCTTTGGCAACTACTGGAACTGCCGGCGCACCGATGTGCTGTGAAAGTGGGAAAACCATCTCTCCTACAGCAGGGAACAACTCTTTTATAGGCTTATCCTTTGATAATTCCTTGCCGTCATATGGATGTATTCCACCTTTAAATGTACACTTTCCCATGACATATTTCTCCTTATAAAATAATATATGTTATCATCCAAAGCAATGCAAAAACAGATAGACAACCATAAAACCCTCAGTTCTATGATTATGTATCTGATTTATAATAATTATGAACGATAATTAATATATTAATATAATATATCATTTATCATTAAAAATCTACTTTTTTTTGTGTATATATTCGTATATAATAAACAAAAACTGACATTTTTTTAACGTATACTTTTTGTAATCAAAGGATTTATAATTAATGAAGACTATAACTAAAACATTTAATCTAAACGATATACACAACAACGACAGCAATACTAATAATACTGCTGATAATTTTATGAATAATTCTCTCTGCAGCGAGCATACAATATTTTTTGATATTGAAACAACCGGCTTTTCGCACAAGACAAGCTTCTGTTATTTAATCGGCACTGCTTATATAAAGAATTCCATACTTACCATAATACAGTGGCTTGCCCAGTCCAAGGCTGACGAAGTGCAAGTAATAGCAAGCTTTCTTAATGCTGCCGCTTCATTTGATACACTGGTGCATTTTAATGGAGATAATTTTGACATTCCATTTATTAAAGACAGAGCCGCATACCTTAACATTCCGTACACACTTGATAAGCTCTTAAGCTATGATTTATACAAATGTGTACGTCCATTAAAGACATTACTAAAGCTTGAAAGCTGTAACCAGAAGTCTGTTGAGCAATTCCTTAACATAAGCCGTGATGATGAATTCTCTGGCGGCGAGCTTATCAAGGTATACAACGACTATGTTAAGACTGGCAAAGCTTCTTACGAAGAACTGCTTCTGCTTCATAATTATGATGATGTATACGGACTAATCCAGCTTTCATCTATAACTGCCTACAATACTGTATTAAAAGAAAATGTAACCTATACCGGATATTCTGTTGAATATTCCGATGATACTAATAAAAATGGAGATTTAATAATTAACTATACCCTGCCCTGTGCAGTTCCCATACCCGTTATTCATCTTGATAATAATGGATATGCCATAAGAATCAATGGCAATACTATGAAAATCAAACTGCCATTAATAACTGATAATCTCAGATTATATTATAGTGATTATAAGAATTACTACTATCTTCCATACGAAGATACTGCCATTCACAAAAGTGTAGCTGCTTATGTTGATGCTGAATGTAAAGTGAAAGCAACCAGAGAAACAGCATACACTAAAAAATTCGCTTCGTTTATCAAACTGCCTTGTTACAATACAGACAGTCTCCAGACTTCTGAATATATATTCAGATATGAGTATAATGATGCTAATATATACCTTTTATACGATAAAAAAGAACTGCCTGAAGACATAATTCTTCAGGCAGTACATATACTGATTACTTTTTTCTGTAGAAAAACAACTCACTAGATTCATAACCAAGGTCTTTATAATTGATAATCTGCTCTGTATTACCAACAAATAAACAGCCGCCCTTAACTAATGAATCATTGAACTTCTTATATATCTCTAACTTGGCATCTTCTGTAAAATAGATAAGTACATTTCGGCAAACTATAAGATGACAGCTCTGAGGATATGAGTCTTTTAAAAGATTAGACTTCTTGAACTCAACGCACTTCTTAATCTCATCTGAAATCTTATAGTACTTATCTCCCATTTTTTCAAAATATTTATTCTTATACTCATCAGGAAGCCCCTTTAAGCTGTTGGCTGAATACACGCCATCTTTGGCCTTTTCAAGAACCTGGTCATCTATATCGGTAGCATATATCTTTATATCTTTAAGTGGGACTTTCTTTGCAAGCACCATTGCAAGTGAATATGGCTCATCACCTGTTGAACAAGCAGCACTCCATATCTTAAGTCTTGGTCCAAACTTCTTAATCAGGTCTGGAAGAATAATCTCATCAAGCTTCTTCCATAACGCTGGATTTCTATAGAATTCTGACACATTAATTGTAAGATAATTAACGAATTCATCAAGCATCTGGGCATCATTCTTTATCGCATTGCAATAACTGTCATAACCTGTATGCTTATTCCTTGCTATAAGTGTATCTATTCTTCTCTTCATCTGCTTTTCTTTATAAGCATTAAGGTCAATTCCTGTAAGTCCTAACACAAATTTCTTAAAATCTTCATAATCTTTAACCATATTGATATCCTCTGTTCTTTCCTGTAACATATTCCGCAGTTGTTGCAATCCCTTAGCTTTATATGGATTTTATCACACAATATTAATTGTGTCAAAATTTTATCATTATACAAAAAATATAAAAACATTACATAAAATATCCAATTACCATATCCAATTAAGCTTACCATTATATTCAATTTTACAATATTCTGGATTTTACAACTCATTCTGCCAATATTGAATTTGCCAATATATTAAACATCGTATTAGACATATATAATTAATTACATTATAATAAACATTAATTTACTATATCAATTTAATCTAAGCACAATACGCACATATCACCAATTTATAAAATAGAAGGAATTAACACAATGAACGAAGAACAGCTTTTAAAAAGAAAAATAATAGATACTGCCAATCAGGCTTTCAATCACAATATATATACTTACACTAATTTTTTAAGTATAAATGAACTGTCGTCTGTCAACAAAATGAGCAACGAATTATCATTTATACCATATGATGAATGGGGTGGCAATTCTGTATGTGAACGCAAAATAATACGTTTCGGCTCTGAGGAACTCTATGGCTATGATGCCGGTTACCCTATCTCAACTATCCGAATAAGCCCATTATCCGTCAAATTTGCTGAACAGCTTAACCACCGTGATTACCTTGGTGCAATTATGAACCTTGGAATTGAACGCGAACTAGTCGGTGACATTATAATTAAAGTGCCTGATGCTTATGTATACTGCCTTTCGCACATAGCTGATTATATATGTGATAATCTGGACTCTATTAAACACACACACATAAGATGTACAATATGCACTGATGAGATTGAAGCAATCAAACCAGAACTTGAAGAGATACGAATAATTGCTGCTTCTAAGCGGATTGATGCAGTTGTTGCTTCCCTCACCAGATTATCACGCAGTAATTCCAATGAGCTATTTACGTCAAAGAAAATATTCCTCAATGGAATATGTACCGAGAATAAAAGCCAGAACTTAAAGAAAGATGATGTACTTGTAATCCGTGGACATGGAAAGTATATCTTTATAGGTGATGAAGCCGAAACCCGCAAAGGACGAAGCTATCTGACACTTATGCAATATAAGTAATTATTCTTCTAATATAATTCGCACCCCAGATTTTGACAGAAAGCTTAAGGAAATTTAAGGAAATTTAACAAGAGCTGTACACCAACATTGTATATATACTTTCTACCGGTTCTACCCGGCATAGAAAGTATATATCACACTAAGGTGTACAGCTCTTATATTATCAAATATTAAGTTACAGCCAATCATCAGAACATCTGACAATTAATTATTAAATTATTCTTCTGTAGCCTCTTCCTGTGGTTCTGCATCATCTAATAATGCTTTCATACTAAGGCTGATCTTCTTGTCAGCTTCGTTAAGGTCTACAACCTTAGCTTCAATTTCCTGACCAATCTTTAATACATCTTCTGGCTTGTTGATGTGTTCCTTAGAAATCTGTGATACGTGAAGTAAAGCATCAATGCCGTCTTCAAGCTGAACAAAAGCACCAAAGTCAGTCATTCTTGCTACCTTACCAGTAACAACATTACCTACAGCATACTTTGTTGAAGCATCATTCCAAGGGTTCTGGTCTGGATATTTAACTGAAAGTGCAATCTTGTCACCATTGATTTCCTTGATGAAGCACTTAACTGAATCGCCAACCTTATATACCTTCTTAGGGTTCTCTGTTCTTCCCCAAGACATCTCTGAAATATGAAGAAGTCCGTCTACACCACCAAGGTCAATGAATGCGCCAAAATCTGTTACATTCTTAACTGTACCTTCGATTGTATCTCCTTCTTTAATCTTAGAAAGAAGTTCTTCCTGAGCTGCCTTCTTCTTAGCTACGATAAGCTGCTTGCAGTCACCAATCACCTTTCTGTTCTTTGGATCATATTCTGTTAATACAAATGTAATCTCCTTACCATTGTATTCTGAGAAATCCTTAACATAAGAATCTGATACAAGGCTTGCTGGAATGAAGATTCTTGTCTCATCAACAACAACTTCAAGACCACCCTTAATAACTCTTGATACATTAGCTGTTATAACTTCTTTGTTATTAAATGCTTCTTCAAGTCTCTTGCTTCCACTCTCTGCAACAAGCTTTCTATATGTAAGAAGAACCTGTCCTTCTCCATCATTAAGCTTAAGCACCTTTGCCTTCATCTCATCTCCAACAGAAACAACTGTTGTTAAATCGATACCTGGTGTTGATGAATATTCACTTCTTGTGATAATTCCATCGTGCTTATAGCCTATGTTAAGAACGATATGGTCTTCTTTAACTGCTATTACAGTGCCATCAACAACTTCTCCTGTATGAATTTCCTTCCACTCTTCGTTAGCTAACATCTCTGCAAAATTCTCTGACATTAGTATAAACCTCCTCAATGATATTGTTCGGGGTCGATGCCCCAGCTGTAATACCTATGCTGTCTATGAATCTTAAATCGTTAAGATTAAGATCTCTTAGAGTTTGAATGTAAAATGTATCCTCACATTCGCCTTTACAAATCTCATACAGTTTTCTCGTATTGGAACTACTCTTGTCACCAATGACAATCATCGCACTAACTTTCCGTGCAATATCTCTTGCCTCTGTCTGACGTTCTTCCGTGGCATTACAAATAGTATTTTTAATGGTAATATTGTAACTCTTTTTGTTGATAATTTCAACTAATTCTTGAAATTTATTGTAATTAAATGTCGTTTGGGATACAACAACCACTTCTTTTGCCCTGTCAAGCTCAAGATTTTGTGCTTTTTCGATAGAATCCACTATATATACAGGACTTACTGACCACCCTTTAATGCCCTCAACTTCCGGGTGTTTCTCATTGCCTATTATTACAATCTGCTTTCCTGCCTTGCTCTCCTGCTCAACTATTCTGTGTATTTTAAGAACAAATGGACAGGTTGCATCTACAACTTCATAATTCTTTGTCTTTATGCTCTCATACACATTTTTAGATACACCATGCGACCTTATTATGACAGTAGCATTATCAATACCGTCAAGCTGTGCTACATCTGATATCGCCTTGACCCCTTTGCTTTCAAGGTCCTTTACAACTTCATCGTTATGTATGATAGGTCCGTATGTGTATACATTTTCCATTCCTGTTCTTTCATACACTGTATCCACTGCACGGTGAACTCCAAAGCAGAAACCAGCAGACCTGGCAAGTATAACTTCTGCCTCTTTCATATATCCTCCAAATCACTACTTTGCTTTATTAATAACTGTCTTGATGGCTTCCACCACCTCATCAATTCCCATATCAGAACTGTCTACAAGAACTGCATCATCTGCCTGCTTTAATGGTGAAATATCCCTGTGCATATCCTGATAATCTCTCTGTTCAATATCCTCTTTTATCTTCTGTAAATCACATTCTTCACCCTTTGCCTTAAGTTCGTCATATCTTCTTCTGGCTCTGGCATCAGAACTTGCAGTAAGATATATCTTTACATTGGCATCTGGAAGAACTGTTGTGCCAATATCACGTCCATCCATAACAACATTTTCTGCTGCCGCAAGCTCTCTTTGCAAATCAACAAGCTTGCTTCTTACAGCCTTATACTTAGATGTCTTTGAAGCCATATTGCCTGTTGCCTCAGTTCTTAAAAGACTGGTTACATTCTCGCCGTTAAGGATAACCTGCTGTTCGCCGTCTTTATATTCTATTGTTATCTTTACATTATCGACTGCCGCATTAATCGCAGCTTCATCTGCGGGGTCAATATTATTCTGGTTAAAATATACCGCCATTGCCCTGTACATAGCACCGGTATCTACATATATATAACCCATCTGCTTAGATATAAGCTTTGCTATTGTACTCTTGCCAGCTCCTGCCGGTCCATCAATTGCTACTGAATAAGACATAATAATCCTCTTTTCTGCCTGTGTTATAAAACACGCTGGCATTATTTAATTATTCAAATGCATTGCTGCAGCATACGCACTCGACCACGCTACCTGCAAGTTAAAACCGCCTGTAACCGCATCTACATCAAGCACCTCTCCTGCAAAATACACATTTTTAACTAACTTTGACTCCATAGTTGTCGGATTGATTTCTTTAACATCAACACCGCCCTGTGTAATTATAGCTTCATTAAAGCCTCTTGTACCGGTTATTGTCATTTCAAAATGCTTTAACAGATGTACAAGCCTTAATCTTTCTTCCCTTGTTATCTCATTAACCTGTTTATCTTTATTGATATCACTGAGCCTTACTATAACAGGGATAAGTTTCTTAGGAAGCAGCTTATCAAGTGAATTACGGAAGGTTTTATTCTTTTCCTCTGAGAAATCCCTAAGAACTCTCTCATCAAGCTGTTCCTCTGATAAAGCTGGCTTTAAATCTATCACAAGCTTAAGCGGTCTTTTTCTTAATATTGCTGTTGTATAACTGCTCGCACTAAGAATAACTGGCCCGCTCACACCAAAATGCGTAAATAGCATTTCACCAAAGTCACTATACAGCTCTTTACGGCTGTCACCCATACTGTCATATATGCTTATTGCTATATTCTTAAGGCTCAGTCCCATAAGCTCTGAAGCCCATTCTTCTCTTACTGTGAGAGGAACTAATGCCGGTATAATAGGTGTAACATTATGTGAAAGTGCCTTTGCAAATCTATAGCCATCGCCTGTTGAACCAGTGCTTGAATAAGAATTACCACCTGTTGCTATAATGCAGGAATCAGCTTTTATAACCTGCTTTCTGCCAGTAGATAACTCCTTAACTTCAACACTTACAAACTGCGATATATATTCTGGCTCTTTTTTCTTAGATTTAGGTTCTTTTTTCTTGGATTTATACTTTTTTTCAAGTTTTACACTATCATTTGCTATATTCTCTGATACTGCATTGCAAGATACTATTTTCCCTGACACTGCATTTTCTGATACTACATTCTCTGATAATTCCCTGGCTGTAACATCAACAACCTCTGTGCTAAGCATAATATCCACTTTGCATTTTCTTAATTCTCTTGCCAATGTGCCGATTACATCTGATGAATGGTCTGACTCTGGAAAACAGCGGTTACCTCGTTCTATTTTAAACTTAAGTCCAAGTTCATCAAAGAATCCCATTACATCATAATTAGAAAAGCCTTTAAATGAACTGTACATAAATTTAGGGTTGGTTACAACACTATTTTTAATGTCGTCCTCATCACCAGCATTAGTAAAATTACAGCGGCCTTTTCCTGTTATAAAAAGCTTCTTTCCAAGCTTATCATTCTTTTCTATAAGAGTTACTGTGTGTCCATTTCTGGCGGCTATAATAGAAGCCATCATACCTGCCGCCCCGCCTCCAATAACTACAACTTTACTCATAGGAAACCTCTCTATCCTCTTTATTCCTGAACCAAAAGTTCTTTGAAATATGGTAACTCAAGTGCCCAGTCACAGAATGTATGCCATTCTGCAAGCTTATGGTTTCTTCTTGAATAATACATTCCTGCAAGATTTTCATAATTAAATGTGCAGGTACGCATCTGATTATAGCTTTCTGGAAGCAACTGAATCATACTATACCAAAGGTCTTTATCCTTAGTTTCTATGAACTTCTGGCGTATTGTTTCAAGAAAATCTATATTCTTCTGCATCATATCTAACGCCTCAGAAGTACAATGGTCAACGCTGAAATCTTCCATTTCAAATGACTTGCTGTGGATTTTATGCATTGTACTTGTTGAATTGGCAACTGTTCCAACCTTATATGTATCGTATTCCTTCCACCAGTAGATTGGTGCTGTTATATCTACTGTTACAAATATCTGTCTTATAAACTTTCTATGGTCTGAACCAGCCTTGCAGAGCCTTTTCGCTAAATCTAAATCATTAGGTCCAAATGTGAATACTCCATTTTCTGACTTACTATCCATTCTAGCCCAGCTATTAAGCGGATTTCTCGCTCCTCTCATAGCATTTTCAAAATTCATAACTTCAAATCTTTCAAGCTTAATCATCTATTCAAATACCTTTCTGTGTTTATTAGTAACGTATATTGTGACATTATTATAAATAACGCATACATATTTATATTACACTATTATTAGTGCAAAGTATATAGTTGACTTAAAATAATAAAATTGACCTTTAGAAGCCATAATATACCTCCAAAGGTCAATCTTATTTTAGTTCATAATATTTATGTAATTAATTCTTACAATAATTACATTATCAATTCCTGCAATATAATATTAATAACACCATATTAATTAAAGAAGGCTCTTGCGTAATTCTGCTCCATCCTTAGCACTAAGATATGCAGGTGCAATATCAAATACTGTCTTACAACCGCTCTGACCTTCCTTATAAAGACGATAAGCTGCTCTTGCATATGCTACGATAACGCAAGATGTGAATTCTGGGTTAGAATCAAGCTTTAAGCTGTATTCTATAACGTGATTGTTCTCTTTGTTCCAGCCTGTCTTTCCTGTACGGATAACAAATCCTCCGTGAGGAATTCCACTGTGGTTTTTCTTTAATTCTTCTTCACTGATAAAATGTACTGTTGTATCGTAATCAGCGAAATAGTTAGGCATATTCTTGATTGTTTCTTCTACCTTTGCAGCATCAGCACCTTCCTCTAATACTACAAAACATTCTCTTGTATGCTTCTGTCTTGTTGTAAGCTCTGGATTCTCTCCATTTCTTACAGCTTCTAAGGCTGCCTCAACTGGAATTGTATACTGCTTGCCATCCTTGACGCCCTCAACTCTTCTGATAGCGTCTGAATGTCCCTGACTTACGCCCTTCCCCCAGAATGTATAATCTTTGCCTTCTGGTAAAATAGCATTGGCATACATACGGTTTAAAGAGAACATACCTGGATCCCAGCCTACTGATATAATTCCAACGTGTCCGCTCTTCTTAGCCGCAGAATCAACATTTTCAAAATGTTCTGGAATTCTTGCGTGTGTATCAAAGCTGTCAACTACGTTAAACATCTCTGCAAACTTTGGTGTCTGTACTGGTAAATCTGTAGCACTTCCACCGCAAAGAATCATTACGTCTATCTTATCCTTCCACTGCTCTACCTCATCTACTGAGCATACTAAAGCACCCTCTGTCAATATAGATACGCTTTCTGGTGCACGTCTTGTAAATACTGCTACAAGCTCCATATCTGGATTTTGCCTGATAGCACACTCAACGCCTCTTCCAAGATTTCCGTATCCAATAATACCTATTCTCATATTCTGCCTCCATTTTATACATATTTACTGTATTTCACATATAATTAGTGTGAACAAACACTTCTTTAATATTACTTTTTGAAAATACATATGTCAACTCTCATTCAGGCAGTTTTTTATCAATAAATATTATTACTGTTCTTTCTTTAGCTTACCAGCCATTAAAATTGTAAATCCAATGCCCATTAATGATAATACTAATAAATATCCTGCCCAGTATATATGTGTCATATCTCCTGTCTGTGGTGTTTCAACTGTATTACCTGCGGCTTCTGTTACATTTTCTACTGATGTGTCTGGTAAACTTATATCTGATGAACTGCTTGTAATCTGCTGTTTTGTAATAAGATATGTTGAGCAGTGATCCTGTTCTACTGTCATATAACCATCATTATCAACTACAGCTGACATCATACTAATTATTGTTCCATCATCTAAGAGCTGGCTGTAATAAAGTGTCTGGCCTGCATATGCTTTTCCAACATTTAACTTAATACTTGCCGTTGCTGGAAGCACGCCGGAATAATTGTATACAATCTTAGATACGAATATATCCTCTGTTACATCTGCCGGCATATCTCCTGCTTCTTTTATATCAGAAGTAATTGCTGTTGAGAAGTCATATATTGCAACCTGTGATACTTCTGACATTGTTCCTTTTGCAAATGTAAATGTAACGTCATTGTTAGATTTGATAACAACATCATTCACCTTGTTATCTTCAATAATCTTTCTGATTTCATCAGCCTTAATAGTTGTGCTGCCGTCTGATACATCTACTACTGTATTAGTGGTGCTTGACTCTGGTGTCGATGGCTTCTCATCTGCTGGTGTATCTGTTGTGTTGTCAGATGGATTATTGGTTGTGTCTCCTTTTGAATTATCTGTCGTATTATCACTAGATGATTTAGCTGTAAATGTAAGCTTATCTGCTACACATTCAACATTATAAAGACCTTCTATCTCTGTACCGTCATACTTGTATCCGTCTGGAAGATTATCACTTCCCACTACAGGATTGTATGTTGCTACAGGATTGTCATAATCAATAAGCCATAATTCATCATTGCTTCGTTCATCTACACCAAGCTTTTCAAGAAGCTTACATATTCTATAATATGATGTTTTATTTTCATAAACATATGCAGATACATATCTTTCCTTTGTTGCTGTATTGATTATAACCTGACTTGTTCCGCCGCTTCCACTGTCTGACTCATAATATGAAATAGGCTTGTCTAATGTGGTTTCAGTATATCCAGCAGGGATATTATCATATTCGCCTATCTTATCAGCATAATATACGTCACCCAGAGCTTTCTTTGTGGTAAGCTTGTATATTGTATAAGTTACTTTCCCAGATTCAACATATGTCAGTTCCTTAATATAATATAATGAAGTATTATCTGCCTCGTTCTTATATACTGTATCAGTTGTATAAGGGTCGTACTCATAATACCTGGCATATAATTGTGATATTTGCAGTGGATGTGAAACATTATATGTTACATTTTCCTTTAATGTTCCATTATCTTTGATTGGTTTGTCCGTTTGATTATCGCTTGTATACACTACTGCCTTTGAACCTGAATATATAGTGACATTACATGTGTCTGCAACTGAAAGTACTGAATTAGTTCCCTCAGCGAAGAAAGCTACACCATAATCACCTGTTCTGTCTGCATTAATAACCAGGGAACCATTACCACATATATTGATGGAACCGCCCCAGGCATCACCATATGAACCAATACCTCCGATTTCATTATCACCAATAAGGTTAATCTTGAAATCATCACCCATCATATTAGTAGCTATTCCAGCAGTCTTGTTTTTATAATTATTTAATGTAAGTGTGTTGGTTTCTCTGTCATAAGACATTCCATCTATGGAATTAGTGCCTTTTGATGAGAACAGCAGCGTACTTTCCTCTCCATTTCTTACATTAATATAAGCATAAGCCCAATCGCCAGTATCACATGGTCCGTTGGCAGCTTTTACTTGTGGTGCTGCAAATGAAACTGCTGCCGATACAGCAAGCACAACAGCTGTAACTAATGCTGCCATTTTCTTACTATGACATTTTTTGTTTTTCACCATAAACTTTGTTCCTCCTGTTTCTTATATTTTTATGCTGCTATATTACTTTATTTATCCTTATAATTACAGTTGTCATATATCCCAATCTGCCAGAAAATGACAAAAATGGGCGTGGGACTAACGTCCCACGCCCATTTTTTCACTTAAAACCACCAGTTGTTGCGGGTTCTATGGAAAAAAACAAATCATACCACTAGCTATTAAACAGGATATGCCTTATTCTCTGTGTCAGCCTTAGCAGGGTCAACCTTCTTCTGCTGTGCTTCTCTGTACTTGAAGAACTCAGTAGCAACTGCTGGGAATAATGCGTATGAAAGCACATCCTCATCCTGCTGCTTGTACTGCTGTACGACTGGATCATTCTTGAACTTCTCAAGCTGTGGCTCGATAAGATCTGCTGGACGACAGGTAATAGGTGTAGCATCACCTATAGCCTTCTTCTGTACTTCTGGGTTGAATGGCTTAATTGTCTGTCCGAATTCACCCATAAGAACCTTCTTAGATTCCTTAGTAATCATCTTATAACGCTCGCCCTGTAATACATTAAGAACAGCCTGTGTACCAACAATCTGTGATGATGGTGTAACAAGAGGTGGTTCACCAAAGTCCTTACGAACCTTAGGAATTTCCTCAAGAACTGCCTGATACTTATCTTCTGCACCAGCTTCCTTAAGCTGTGATACAAGGTTAGAAAGCATACCACCAGGTACCTGATATAATAATGTCTTAATATTAACACCAAGAACCTTAGTATTCATAAGACCTGACTTTAATGCTTCTTCTCTCATTGGCTGGAAGTAAGCAGCTATCTCTGCAAGAAGGTTCTGGTCAAGACCTGTATCGTACTCTGTACCCTTAAATGCCTCTACCATAACTTCCGTAGCCGGCTGTGATGTTCCCATTGAGAATGGTGACATAGCTGTATCGATAATATCAGCACCTGCTTCTACTGCTTTTAAGTATGTCATTGAAGCTACACCAG
>OGXR01001924.1_pt1 | contig 14235 bp, 9 predicted proteins | sample 1576331 | NCBI WGS metagenome assembly OGXR01 (sample SAMEA3541473, study PRJEB24748) | human gut metagenome | biome: human gut; feature: human-associated habitat; material: faeces | place: China | collected 2012 | reverse complement strand
CGTTCCGGTGACAGAGTCACCAAAACGCCTTTTCAAGGGGCTGTTCATAATTCCAGTGCTTCATATCTGTTCCACAGATTGCAGCCGCTTTGATCTCAAGGATGATATCCTCCGGTCCGCATGTTGGATACGGTACTTCTACCAATTTGTAGCTTCCAAATTCTTTACCAAATCTTGCGATTGCTTTCATTTTCATAGTTCATTTCTCCTCGTCTGAATTTTGTTCTTAATGTTACATTTACTTTTTTCTTTTTCGGCCGAAATCATTTGTTTTTTTCTATGGTTGTATTTTACCGCTTTTCTTTGTTTCAAAGAAAATAAGGGTATGGATTCTGGTTTTCAAATCCAAAATCCATACCCCTGAAAAACTGCCGGAATATTTCTCAAAATATCCCGACAGCCTTCTGTCATTCTTAACTTTTCACAGATCCATATTTCATCACGTTCTTTTTCTGAACATCAGGATCAGCTTCTTTTTCTGCGGTACACCAGTGTTGCGATCACTGCTCCGGCTGCTGCCATTGCCATTCCATACAGTGCGAAATTCGTTGTATCTCCTGTCTTGGTTGCCTTTACAGTTCTCTGGTCTGCATTTCCATTATCACCCTTATTCCCACTGTTGTTGTCATTATTTCCGGCATTGCTATTGTTATTGTTATCGTTGTCGCTGTTATTACCGCCATTATTTCCATTATCCGGTTTCTCCGGGTCTGGATTCTCCGGCTCACCACTTCCTTCTACCATAACCTTGAAGTCTGCATAGGAAACACTTCCATCCGTTCCGGTTACTTTTACTGTCACGATAACTTCTGTATCTGCCTTCGGTGCAGTCACCTCACCATTCAGTGCAATGATTCCTTCCGGATTTACGCTGCTGATCTCAATCTGTGCATTTTCCGGTACTCCCGGTAATGTCAGCTTCTTCGTACCTTTCTTAACAGAAGTTGCGAAAGATTTATCCGCAACGATCTGACGTACGATCTCTTCTGCGGTGATTACCTGCTCCGGCTCCTCATCCTTTTCAAAGACTCCGATCAGTTCAACATTCTCGCTGATCGTAAAGATATACTTCGCATCTGTACTTAAGATGTCTTCTGAATCTTTCAGCTTCCATCCCACGAAATGATATCCTTCTGCTGCTGTTGCAGTTACTGTTACGTCTTCCCCGTCTTCGTAAACACCATCCTCATGATCCATGCTGACTGTTCCCATAGCTGTATCACTGGATGTTACTGTTACACGATACTGATTCTTTACTACAGGAATCAGACGGAACTCTGCTCTTAAATGGACATCCTCCGTTACTGCAAATGTATACGCAGCCTCTGCACCTTCTACTTTTTCTGAAACTTCTGTTCCATTGTTGTCCGTAATTTTATTCCACTGAACAAACTCATATCCTGCATTCGGAGTTGCTGTTACTGTTACCTCTGTATCTTTTACATATACATTTCCTGATGTCTCCGGTGCAACACTGACTGTTCCCATTACCCCATCAGCAGATTCTGCCTGTACGTGATAAGACTTCTCTTTCTCACGGAAGTTTGCTTTCAGTTTTGTATTTCCTGTGATCTCGAATGTATATTCTGCTTCTGTACTTACTTCTGCATTTGTATCCGGATTCGTCCAGTTTACAAATTCATAATCATCCGATGCCGGAACTGCTGTCACTGTAACACTTGAGTTTTCATCATACTCACTCTGTGAAGGTGTTACTGTAACACTTCCCATTGCCGCATCATTCACTTCCGTTGCCAGTGTATACTTTGTAACAGGGTCTGCCTCAAAGTTTGCTGTCAGTGTCACATCCTCTGTCACACCAAATACATATGGATTTGATTCGCTGACTACTGTTCCCTCTGCATTTGTCCAGTTTACAAAATGGTATCCTTCATTTGCTGTTGCAGTTACCGTAGCTGTATCATACTTCTGATACTCATTCTGATCTGCTGCAGCACTTCCCATTGCCGGGTCATTTGCCCGAACTGTCACAGCGAATGACTGTGGTGCTGTAAACGGTTTTGTCAGTTTTGCATTTGCCCAGTCACCATGATCGCTCCAGTTATTTGTACCTTTTTCCATAACCAGCTTCAGCTCTGTTGCACCGGTTATATCGATATCACCTGTAAATCCTTTTGCTGTGTTGGTTCCCATTTCGGCACTTGTGAACTTCAGATTTCCATCCACATACACTTTAAATGTAATACTTGCCTGAGAAGGATTTACTTTTGTCTCACGGTCTACACCATAGTAAGATGAAAAGCTTGTATATCCTTTCCCTGTCAGATCATAAATGATCGTAGAATCCGCATGGCTTCCGATTCCCTTCTCAAAGGTTTCTTCGGCTGAACCATCCCATAAGGTCAGTGTATTATTTCCGCAGCTCTTATCTTTTCGTGTCGGATTTCCTGAATCTCCTGATGTCTGCGACTCCCAGTCAAGATCAGACAACCAGGTCTCTCCTGATGCATGAACCGTTACTGTATAAATCTTTTCTGTAGATCCATCAGCAGAAGTGACTCTCACTTTCACGGTGTTGTCACCTTCTGTCAGTCCCAGTTCTGTTGCCGCACTTCCTGTTCCTGTCTGAATCACTGTATCTTTCCAGATAACATTTACGATTGCATCCGCTTCTTCAGCTGTTGCACTGATCGTCACACCTGACTCTGTTGCAGATGCCGTATAGTTGAATGTATCTGCGTCAAATTTTTCTGCCAGAGATACATTCTCTCCAAAGTTTAATGCTTCCAGCCGTGCATTTGATGCATTCGGCACTTTCAGTTTCAGTTTATAGTAAACTGGTCCAGCACTCGTCTCCGGTGTCACACGGATCGTGATCTCATTTGTTCCCGGCTCAACCGTCACATCACTCTGAACTGTCTGTACTGCAGATGTAACTTTTGTTCCGTTCACGATAGAAACGCTTGCTCTTGTGCTTTGTGCTGTCGCTGCAACCTGTGCTGTTGTTGTTCCTGTTGCAAGTGGAAGACTATATTCATAAACTCCCTCTGTCAGCTCGATCGCCTGTCCATTTACCTGCAGGCTTTCCAGTAATGCATTGTTCTCTCCCTGACGGCTGATCGTAAAACGGTATCTTTCCACTGTCACCCCATCTTCTGCGGTAACTTTTACCTCGATCAGGTTTCTTCCGTTCGTAAGAACTGCACTGCCGCTCAATTCCTCTGTTTCTGTTCCGTTCACGACCACTTTTACTGTTGCCTTTGCATCTTCTGCTGCAAAGGAATACCGGATCTGCTGAACATCACTTCCTGCTGTTGTCTGATAGAAGCTTGTTCCTTTCACGAACTGGAACAATGCTGTATTTTCCCCTGTGGTAATATCAGCCGTTGCAAGTTCTGCATTTGCAGATTTCACTGCTGCAGCACCTGAATCTGTACCATTTCCGGTTACATGAACTGCATCAGACCATACAATGTCTCCTGCTGCACCTGTTCCGATCAGCGGTACATAAGCAGCTTTTACATATTTGCCCTTCATTGCTTTAGAAGCGGTCAGGGAAGTTCCCTCTGCTCCGCTGATAATGGAGTAATTTCCATCTTCTTCATCAGCAGCTGCCCATTTGACAATTACATCCTGTCCTGTCGTATCTCCTGCCGCTGTCAGACTGTTGGCATCTTCGTCATAAGTTACCTCAACGTTGGAGGCGGTCGCTTTCACTGCGTCTTCAACCAGTTTTACTTCTTTATCATTGACCGTAACATCAGAGTATGTAATGGATCCTGATGTTGTTCCCTGGCTTGCGATCGCCAGCTTAAAATTATCGCTCAGGAAACCACAGTCAGTTCTTGAACCGATGGTTGTCCAGGTACTCTTGTCTGCACTAAAGTATGCTGTCACTGTAGAATCTTCCTTCACCAGCTTCAGCCAGATTGGATTCGTGCTTACATTGGCCCAGTTATTATATGGTACCTCTACTGCACTTCTGTTCTGCTCTTTTACAAGTGCTACTGCACTGGTAGAGCCATCACGATGCTTCTTTTCCAGTGCTACATAATTGTCCGCATCATCATAGAGATAGATTCCTGCATCTGCCCATGTATTTGCAGGAGTTGCACCTGTCAGCTTGAAAATCAGTGTCAGGCTGGTTCTGTCTGTTCCCTCCGGCAGTGCTTTTACAAGGACATTGCTCGGAGTCTGGTTCTGGTAAAGTCCCTGACTTGTGAAATCCTGCTCCAGTCCGCCTTCCACGGTTGAACTTGCACGGTATTTGTCGGAAGATGTCGGATGATCCACTGTAATATCCGATGCGATCACCTTTCCATCCTGCCAGATCGATACCAGTTTGGATGCTGCATAGCCGTTAACTGTAGATGCTGTCACTACAACACTTCCCGGTTTTGCTGCTGTCAGAAGTCCTTCTGTAGTAATCGTCGCTTTATCTGTCTCTGCACCTGTCTTCGCATCATAGACTTTCCATGTCACTGCATTGGTCTGCTCTGTGCCGGTCTCGCCGTCATTCCATTTCAGACTTGCAGTATACTGGATCGTATCATTTACTTTAATATTTTCTTTATTATCAGCTGCTGTCAGCTCAATTCCACTCGGAAGATTTCCAAGATCACTTCCACTGACTGTAAATGTCACTGCATTCGTCGGGAACTTACGTCCTCCCACAACCATATAGCCTGTTACATTTGCTGTTCCTGCTCCTGCCGCAGTTACTACACCGGTACTGGAAACTTTCACTACTTTTTCATTGTCAGATTCATAGTACACTGTTCCGTTCGCTGCCGTGGTAGAATCTGCATTCACCTTCATTGCGTCATTGGTGACTGTAATATCAGAAGCACTCATGTTGCTGATCGAACTTCCGGCATTCATTCCGCCGTCATACTCATTTCCTTCGATCACTACATTCTTACAACCATTAAAGTTATACAGCTTTCCTGATAAGGTATTCCCACTTCCGCTTACTGTCAGTTCTGCACTGTCGGCTACATTCAGCTCTGTAGAACTTCCGTCTTTTACTGCCAGACTCAGAGATCCATCTCCGTTGATCGGATCCTGTCTGTAAATTTTATTATTTTTAAAGGTAAGGTCTTTTACACTCTTTGCATCAAGTACTCTTTTGTTGTACATAAAGAACGTATTGTTCTCGATCTTAATATTAGAATGTACGGTCTTTTCCGTAGATACGGTCGGATTTGTAGGCTCAATGAAGATTGCCTGTGCATTTCCTCTTGTAAATGTATTATTACGGATGGTCACATCTCTGACCGGACCTGACTCATACCAGCCCTGGGCATCATCAGAAATATAGATGCCTGCCATATTCATTCCGTCAAATGTATTATTTTCAATGACGATCGGCTTTCTTGTCGTTACAAGGATTCCTCTTGTCGGAACTTCCTTAAATTCACAGTTTGTAATATTCACCGTTGGTGTATACGTGATATTTTTTACCTGAACATCGGAAGGAACTGCCTCATTCAGTGTCAGCTTGATCGTTGTCAGGCTTCCTGAGCCATCGCCCATATTTCCACCCATTCCGTCCGGTCCGTCAACTTTGGTTACTGTACGGACAGAATCTTCAACTGTGATCATATTTCCCTTTGTCATGAACTCGATCTCGTCCCCTTCAAAGAAGTTCGGGAAACCTGCTGTCTCATTATGGTTATACTGTACTGTGATCGTTCTTCTGTCAGAGCTGATCGCTGTAACCGTATTAAATGTTCCGTGAATATTGATCGGGTCATCATGCGGACCTGCAAACGTACAGTTGCTAATATTGATCGTGCCTTTGCATCCCGACATTTGTACAAAATCTGCATATCCGGCTGTCGTTCTTCCACTTTCTTTCGGTGCTTCAAAGTCAACATCATCCATTGTGATATTTTCAGAATGCTGACCTACCATACCGAATCCATGAAGGAAATGAATATCAAGGGACGTCATCGTAATATCTTTGCTCTTCCAGAAAAATGTTCCTGCATGGTCACGGACAGTCGGTCGTGACTGGAAACACATTCCATTCTGGACTTCACTGGCTTTACTGCTATAGGTAATCTTTACCCGGGATTTCCAAGATCCTGGATTGAGGATACATTCTTTAATGCTGCGTTTCCGTTTCCTGCACCATATTTAATCCCTTTTACTGTATCTTCCCGCTGGGTATGATAGTTTGACAGGTCGGAGATACTCCAGTAACGCTGACCTGTATAAGGGCTTACATCACTGTACCAGGTGATTGTTGTTCCTGAAACCTCATAATTGTAACACTCAGGAATGTAAATCGTCGCTGTATTTCCCTCTACACTTTCAACCGTCATATCAATTACTGTCGGCACCTGAAAATCAACCGCAAAATCTTTAAATTCAACATCTTCACAACCGATTGTTGCAAAGGTCGTCATTTTGCCATGGAACATGAACAGGGAGTCATTTCCCTCTACCGTAACATGATCCATATCTTCCAGAAAAATACCGATCTTCTTCATTTTATAATTCTGATCAGCACCTACGGTATTAGAAATATATAATTCTCTCTCAGGAGTAATTAATAAATTATTACTCATAAGTCCTGCATTAGGTCTAGGAACATTATCAACATAAGTACAAACACTTTCGAATGTTGAATTAGAATTAAAATCCCCATTAAAAGTAACTTCAACCAAAGTTTCATTTTCTAAATAAGCAAATATTCCAGTCATATTACATCCATAAGGAATATTATCAATTTTAGTAGTATAAATATCAGTTACTGTAAGAGTATTAATTTTCTCAAAATTAGCACTATCACCATAAGTTAAAGAATAATATAAATCTCCACTTTCCGTAAGTACATAAAGTGCTATAGCTTGTCCACCAATATCATTTGAATAATAAACGTATTTAGGAACGCCTTCAATACCAGAAGCTGTAAGTTCTTCATTAAAATTAACATATACCTCTCCATTATTTATTCTAATAGCATTAACAGATTCCATCGAGCCTGTATCAGGATTATACGAATCTCTTTCCATCGAAGTACTTTCTATTTTTTTTATATAATTGCTATCGATTAAATTGTTTAAATCATAAAAATTTTGTTCTTCACCAGGAGCTTCTACTTTGTTTTCTACCTTATTTTCTGTAGGAGTAGGGTCTTCTTTAAAATACTTATCATAAACAAAATACCCTAAGGCTCCAAGTAGTAATACAATAATAATTACTAGTGTTATAATTAATCCTTTCTTACTTTTTTTCTTCTCTTTTTTCTCATTTTCCATATTAAATATTCTTTCCTTTCTCTTTTATTTTTCTAATCTCAGTATAATATTTTTCTTCTATTAAGGTCAATCAAAATCATAACCAAAAAAGTCAATTTTACACAGTAAGAAAAAAATCAAAAAAATTAGCACTCATATCTTGACAATGCTAAAGCATACTATTATAATGTAATTAGCACTTAAAAAGTCCCAGTGCTAGAAAAAGGTGTTTAAGCATATGTTAACGACTAGACAGGAAAAAGTCCTAGAAATAATTATTCGCGAATATGTAAAAAATGTTGCTCCAGTTGGATCAAAACTTATATGTAATGAACTTAATTGTTCATCCGCCACAGTAAGAAATGAAATGAGCACCTTAGAATCGCAAGGTTATTTAGAAAAAACTCATATTTCTTCAGGTCGTGTTCCTAGTGAAAAAGGTTACCGATATTATGTTGATAATCTTATGAAACCTAAAGAAATGACTGGTGAAGAAATGCTAAAACTTCAAACGATCTTTAGTAATAATCAATTAGAGCTAAATGATTGTTTAAAGAAAAGCTTAGAGATAATTTCAGAACTTACTGATTATACCTCAGTGGTATTAGGGTCTAAAGCTAGTGAAAATAAACTTAAAAAAGTTGAAGTTCTCCCCCTAGAAAATGATAACTTAATAGCTTTAATCATAACTGACAAAGGACATATTGAGCATAAACAAATAACAGTGGAAGGAGTAGCCCAAGAAGAAATTGAAAAAACAGTTGAACTTATTAACAAACTAATCGTCGGGACTCCTCTAGATGAAATTAATGAAAAACTAGAATTTGAAATAAAACCCATTATTAATCAATATGTTAAACAATATGAAGCTATTTATAATGCTTTCTATGATGTATTTGATAATTTTGCCACTAAAAGTGACATATCATTTGTAGGAAGAACCAAAATTCTTAATCAACCAGAATTTAATAATGTTGATAAAATTAAGAAAATTTTCACTAAATTAGATGAAGGGAACCTTTTAAATACCATTGAAGAAAATGGAGATGATATTAATATTTACATTGGTAATGAATCTCAGCTTGATGAAGATGTAACAATTATCAAAACTAAGTATCAAACTGGAAATGATGAAGGTGAAATAGCCATAATCGGCCCAAAAAGAATGGAATACGCTAAAGTAGTATCATTATTAAATTATATAAAAGAAAATTTAAATAAAAAATAACAAGGAGAGTTTATGGAAAAAGAAAATAAAATGATTGAGGAAGAAATTCAAGATGAAGAGACAAAAAATAAGCCTCAAAAAGAAAAAAAGCCAAAGAAAAATAAGCAAATTGAAGAATTAACCGAAAAAGCAAAATTGCTTGAAGAAGAAGCTTTACGAGCTAAAGCTGATTTAATAAATTATCGCAAGAGAAAAGATGAAGAAACTTCTAATCTATTAAAATATGCAAATACCGATATTTTATTGTCTTTACTGCCAATTATAGATAATTTTGAAAGAGCTCTAAAAAAAGAAAATTTAACCGAAGAAGCTAAATCATATTTTGAAGGAGTTGAATTAATCTATAATAGCCTCCTAAAACTACTCGAGGACAATGAAGTAAAAGAAATTAAAGCTCTAGGAGAAGAATTTGATCCTAAATTTCATCAATCAGTAGCATCAAAAAAAGATGAAGAAAAGCCTCAAGGCATAGTTTTAGAAGTATATCAAAAAGGATATACACATAAAGACAAAGTTTTAAGACCTGCTATGGTTATAATAAATGAATAAAAAAACTAAAAAAAAGGAAGGAAATGATAAAAAATGAGTAAAATAATAGGTATAGACTTAGGAACAACTAATAGTTGTGTCGCAGTCTTAGAAGCTGGGGAAGCTAAAGTAATCCCAAACCCTGAAGGTAACAGAACAACACCTTCAATTGTAGCCTTTAAAAAAGGAGAAAAATTAGTTGGAGACGTTGCTAAACGTCAAGCCGAAACTAATCCAAACACTTGTCGTAGTATTAAGAGACTTATGGGGACTAAAGAAAAAGTTGAACTTGAAGGTAAAAAATATACCCCTGAAGAAATTTCTGCAATGATTTTAACTGATCTTAAAAATAGTGCTGAAAGCTATCTTGGAGAAAAAGTAACTAAAGCTGTTATCACAGTACCTGCTTACTTTAATGATGCACAGAGACAAGCTACTAAAAATGCTGGTAAAATTGCTGGACTTGAAGTTGAAAGAATCATCAATGAACCAACTGCAGCTTCACTTGCTTATGGTTTAGATAAACAAGATAAAATGCAAACAATTCTTGTTTATGACTTAGGGGGAGGAACATTCGATGTTTCAATTCTAGAACTTGGAGAAGGTGTCTTTGAAGTTAAAGCTACCAATGGTAATAACCATCTTGGAGGGGATGACTTCGATGAATTAATTATCAAACATTTAGTAGCAGAGTTCAAAAAAGAACATGGTATCGATTTATCTAAAGATAAAATGGCAATGCAACGTCTTAAAGAAGCTGCTGAAAAAGCTAAAAAAGATTTATCTGGAGTAACTACAACTCAAATATCTTGTCCATTTATTACTCAAGGAGAAGATGGACCACTTCACTTAGATATGACTCTTACTCGTGCTAAGTTCGAAGATTTAGTTAGAGATTTAGTAGAATCTACCTTAAAACCAGTTAGAAACGCATTAAAAGATGCTGGCATGAAAAAATCAGATATCGACCAAGTTATCTTAGTTGGTGGTTCTACTCGTATTCCAATGGTTCAAGAATTAATCAAGAAAGAACTTGGTAAAGAACCAAATAAATCAGTTAACCCTGATGAAGTTGTTGCTATGGGAGCAGCTATCCAAGGTGGAGTTTTAACTGGAGATGTAAATGATATCGTCTTACTTGATGTAACACCTCTATCATTAGGTATTGAAACTCTTGGTAATGTTATGACAACTTTAATTCCAAGAAATACCACTATTCCAACTAGTAAATCTCAAGTATTCTCAACCGCAGCAGATAATCAACCAGCCGTAGATATCCATGTTTTACAAGGAGAACGTCCTATGGCTGCAGATAACAAAACTTTAGGAAGATTCCAACTTACTAATATTCCACCAGCACCACGTGGTGTGCCACAAATCGAAGTTAAATTTGATATCGATGCTAATGGTATCGTAAATGTTACAGCTAAAGATCTTGGAACTAACAAAGAACAATCAATAACTATTACTTCAAATACTTCACTTACTGAAGAAGAAATTGATAAAATGGTTAAAGAAGCTGAAGCTAATCGTGAAGCTGATGAAAAGAAAAAAGAAGAAGCCGATGCTAAAAATGATGCTGAACAAATGATTTTCCAAACTGAAAAAGCTCTTAAAGATCTAAAAGATAAAGTAGACAAAAAAGAAAAAGAAGAAGCTGAAGAAAAAATCAAAGATTTAAAAGAAGCTTTAGAAAAAGATGATATCGAAGATATTAAAAAGAAACAAGAAGCATTACAAGAAATAACTTATAAATTAGCAGCTAAAGTATATGAAGAAGCTAATAAAGAAGCTCAAAAAAATGAAGAAAACAAAAACGAAGAAGAAGAATCAAAAGATAAAGATAATGTAAAAGAAGCTGACTTCGAAGAAAAATAATAATATTAAAGCTAAAAGCCTTACCTAAAAGTAAGGCTTCAAGCTCATAAAAATAAAAGAATAAAGGAGAAACTATGACTAAACCAAGAAAAAGAGAAGAAGTAAGTGATAAATATAAATGGGATTTATCTAAAATATATAAAAACGAAGAAGAATTAAATAAAGATATTGAAGTAATTAAAACTAAAGTAGAAGAACTATTAAAATATCAAGGAAACTTAGTAAAAGATAGTAAAAATCTTGAAGAAGCCACTAATAAATACTTTGAAATATCTAGACTTATCGATAAGATAATAGTCTATTCCCATATGAAAAGACATGAAGACTTATCTGTAAGCAAAAATGAAGCTCTAGTAGGAAAAGTAGATAAATTTTGTGATGAAATATCAGAAAAACTAGCTTTCTATACTCCAGAGCTATTAAATGAAGATTACGAGATAGTAGAAAAATATCTTAAAGAAAATCCTAATTTACAAAAATATGCTTTTATGTTTGAAGACTTATTCCGTGAAAAAGACCATATTCTTTCTTTAAAGCAAGAAGAAATGATGGCCCGTTTAGGAGAAATATTTTCTATACCAGAAAATACTTTCCACGTTTTAGATGATGTAAATTTAAAATTTCAAAATATAAAAGACGAAACAGGAAAAGAAGTAGCCTTAACTAACAGCAATTATTCTGTCTATATAAAATCAAACGATAGAGAGGTTAGAAAACAAGCATTTGAAAGTTTATATAACTCATATAATAGTTTTAAAAACACTTTTGCTTCTCTTCTAAAAGGTAATATCAAAAGTAATTTCTTTGTATCTAATTCTAGACATTATAACAGCCCTTTAGAAATGTCTCTTTATGGAGATAATATTGATAAAAAACTATATTTAAATTTAATAGAAAAAGTTCATAATAATTTAGATATAGTTCATGATTATATGAAAACTAGAAAAAAAGTTTTAAATTTAGAAGAATTACATATGTATGATGTTTATGCTCCACTTGTGGAAAATAGTGAAAAAGAATATTCCTATGAAGAGGCTAAAGATCTAGTAATAAAAGCTTTATCTCCTCTTGGAGAAACTTATATAAAAGATTTAAAAACTCTATTTGATAGTAATTGTATAGATGTTTATCACAATGAAAATAAACGTGGTGGAGCTTATTCATGGGGTTGTTATGAAACTCTTCCTTATGTTTTATTAAACTATGAAGGAAAATTCACTGATGTTTCCACCGTAGCCCATGAACTAGGACACTCTATGCATAGTTTTTATTCCTGTAAATATCAAGATTATCATGACTCTGGATATCCTATTTTCCTAGCCGAAATAGCATCCACTGTCAATGAAATATTATTAAATAAATATTGTAGTCAAAATGCTAAAACTAAAGAAGAAAAAGCTTATTATTTAAATAATCTTCTAGAAAATTTCCGTACAACTTTAATAAGACAAACTATGTTTGCAGAATTTGAATTAAAAATTCATGATTTAGAACAAGAAGGAGTATCATTAACTGAAGAAGTTTTATCAGAAACTTATCTAGAACTAAATAAACTTTATTTTGGAGAAGATGTTATAAGCGATGATTTAATCAAATTAGAATGGGCTAGAATTCCTCATTTCTATACTAGTTTCTATGTTTATAAATACGCTACTGGAATATCAGTAGCAGCCCGTATAGCTTCTGACATTTTAAACCATAAAGAAGGTGCTCTAGAAAACTATTTAGAATTCTTATCTAGCGGAGGCAACAACTATCCATTAGAAATTCTAAAAAAAGTTGGAATTGATATAGTAAATGATGATACTATTGATAAAGCCTTAGAGTTGTTTAGAGAAACTTTAGAAGAATTTAATAATTTATCATAAAGAAAAGAGGTAGTATATGGCAAAACGTGATTATTATGAAGTGCTCGGAGTATCTAAAGATGCTGATGAGAAAGAAATAAAATTAGCTTTTCGAAAATTAGCTAAAAAATATCATCCCTATGTTAATAAATAACCCGGCGCTGAAGAAAAATTTAAAGAAGCTCAAGAAGCTTATGCAGTATTATCAGATGAAAACCGCAGAAAACAATATGATAGATTTGGACACTCGGCCTTTGAAAATCAAGCTGGAGCCGGAGGACCAGGAGGTTTTGATTTCTCTGATTTTGATTTTTCCGATATTTTTGACAATATCTTCGATTTTGGAATGGGCTCTTCTTCTTTTGGCTTTAGATCTAAAAAAAGAAAATCTAAAGGTAACGACAGTCTTCTTCTAATGGAAGTAGATTTCTTAGAAGCCGCTCTAGGAACTGTAAAAGAAATAGAAATAACTACAACCGATACTTGTCCTGATTGTAAAGGAAAAGGAGGCTTCGGTGAAGAAACTTGTGAAGAGTGTCACGGAAGCGGAACCATAACCGGAACTCAATCTACAATCTTTGGAAGCTTTCTTACCAAAACTACGTGTCCAAATTGTAAAGGTGAAGGAGTAATTTACGAAAGAACTTGCTCTAATTGCCGTGGTAAAGGTAGAGTAAAAGTTACCAAGACTTTAGAAGTAAAAGTACCGGAAGGAGTAGACACTGGAAATAGAATAAGATTATCTGAAATGGGAGAAGCTTCAAAAAATGGTGGACCTAATGGTGACTTATATATTGAATTTAAAGTAAAACCTCATAGTTTTTATACTAGAGAAGGAAATGATATTTATTTAACACTTCCTATTACAATAACCGAAGCTATATTAGGATGTAAAAAAGATGTTAAACTATTAAATAGTATTGTAACTTTAACTGTTCCTGCTGGCTCTACCAGTGGAGACAAACATCGTATTAAAGGCAAAGGTATAAAAGATGTTAATTATCATAACTATGGTGATTTTTATGTCATTATAAAAGTAGTAACTCCTAAAAAATTATCTAGAGAACAAAAAAAATTAATAGACAAATTAAACGATACTGACTTAACTGATAAAGAAATAGATAAATATAAAAAATTTATAAAGCAATAGCCACAGGTTATTGTTTTTTTAATAATTAATTTTTCCAAATATTTCTAATTAGAAATATTGTTTTCTCTTTATATTCGTGATAGAATAAAATAAGAAAAAAGGTGAAGTAGTAATGAGTGAATTTATAAATGAGTTTGGAAAAGAAAATTTTATTATCATAATCGCGGTAGTAATAGTAATTATTATGGCCTTAATAATAATAGTTTTAATTGAAAGATTTCAAACTAATCGCAGAAGAAAAAATCAAATTAAAAAGGAATTAGCGAGCTATAATAATATAAACAATAATATAAATAATAATTATACAAAACCGGAACCTATAATAACTAAATCCGAACCAAAAAAAGCCCCAGAGCCAGAAGAATTTCTAGAACCGGAACCAGTACAAAAGGCGGA
>OGXR01001916.1_pt1 | contig 14278 bp, 9 predicted proteins | sample 1576331 | NCBI WGS metagenome assembly OGXR01 (sample SAMEA3541473, study PRJEB24748) | human gut metagenome | biome: human gut; feature: human-associated habitat; material: faeces | place: China | collected 2012 | reverse complement strand
GTGGTGACGGTGCTTCTTACGATATCGGTTACGGTGGTCTTGACCATGTAATCGCATCAGGTAAGGATGTTAACATCCTCGTTCTGGATACTGAGGTTTACTCTAACACAGGTGGTCAGTCTTCTAAGGCTACTCCGGTGGGTGCTATCGCTAAGTTTGCTGCTGCTGGTAAGCGCGTTCGTAAGAAAGACCTTGGTCTGATGGCTACTACTTACGGTTATGTATATGTTGCTCAGATTGCTATGGGTGCTGACCAGGCTCAAACTCTGAAAGCTATCCGCGAAGCAGAAGCATATCCCGGACCATCTTTGATTATCGCTTACGCTCCGTGTATCAACCACGGTCTGAAAGCCGGTATGGGTAAGAGCCAGGAAGAAGAAGAAAAGGCTGTTAAGTGCGGTTACTGGCACTTGTGGCGTTACAACCCGGCTTTGGAAGCAGAAGGTAAGAATCCGTTCCAGTTGGATAGCAAAGAACCGAACTGGGAAGATTTCCAAGGTTTCTTGAAGGGTGAAGTTCGTTACGCTTCTGTAATGAAACAATATCCTACTGAAGCTGAAGAACTGTTCAAAGCTGCTGAAGAAAACGCTAAATGGCGTTACAACAGCTACAAACGTCTGGCTAGAGAAAACTGGGGTGCTGAATAATTAATCACACTCTGATACATATAAAAATGGGAGCCTGCTCAATGCACGGCTCCCATTTTTATTTAAACCAGCTCTGAATAGAAATCAGTACCGACCTTATTTGGTTTATTGAATTCTTCTTATTTATTCTTTGATTTCGGAATCCAACTGTCGACCAATTCACAATGTTCTTTTCTCCACTTACGCGCTATTTCTTCTTCATCCATGCGGGCGTCTTTCATAGCTGTCATAAAAGAACTAAGTTCTTCCGTCGTCAATTTGATATTTGCAAAGAATTCAGCAGCAAACGGGTCTTTCTCACTGAATCCTTTCCAAGCAACAGCATGTATCTCTTCAAGGTCACCATATACTTTCTTCGGATCATTCAGAAATTTCAAATCAAACTGGTCAAACATCCAATGTGGTGTCCAGCCTGTAATAACAATCCATTCTCCTTTATCCATTGCTTTCTTCAGAGACGCCAGCATAGTTGAGCTACTTGAAGTCATAAGAGTGTATCCGTCAAGTCCGTAAGCAGAGATCGCCTTATCTGTGGTTTTCATAATTCCTGCACCGGCATCGATTCCTACTATTTCAGAAGAAAAACGGTCTTTATTGGCTGCCAGTTCGTCTATGGAATTAATGGTAACATATTGTGGTACGACCAGTCCGACACGTGCTTCTCCATAAACCTCACCCAAGAATTCAAGGCTATCTCCGTATTGGTTCAAGTAATCTTTCATCGTTATCGGCAACCAAGCATCCAAAAAGACATCTGATTTCTTTCCTGACATAGATACGAAAATCGGAGCAAGGTCTGCGTTTTGCAATTCGACTTCGTAACCTTGTTCTTCCAGTACCACCTTAGCCAAGTGACTCATGGCAATACCTTCTAACCAATTGGCATAAGCTATTTTCACTTTCTTTTTATCTACGTCCGAATTCGTACAGGAAACCAGTAAAAGCAGGGCGGACAATACTATTCCTACTAATTTATATATTCTCATTTTCGTTCCTTTCTGTTTTTAGTCTTTCTTGTTTTTTCGTCCTGCCATACCTTGGGTAATACGGTCTAAGATGATAGCCAAGATAACCACCGCTATACCACCTTCAAATCCCAAACCGATTTTCATTTGGGTAATACCTTTCAAGACGATTTCCCCTAAACCACCGGCAGCAATCATGGCAGCGATTACGACCATGGAAAGTGACATCATTATCGTTTGATTTACTCCGGTCAAAATAGTAGGTAATGCCAGAGGAAGCTGTACTTTATAAAGTAGCTGCCAGCGGGTAGCCCCGAATGACCGGGAAGCTTCCACTACATTTTTAGGGACTTGCCGGATTCCCAGTCCGGTAAGACGAACTACGGGCGGCATGGCGAAAATGATAGTCGCAAACACTCCCGGAACTGCTCCCAAGCCGAAGAAAAGGACAGCGGGAATCAGGTAGACAAAAGCAGGCATAGTCTGCATCAGATCGAGCACGGGACGAAGTATTTTATCTGCACGCGGACTGTTCGCCGTCCATATCCCTAAAGGCACGCCGACAACCAGAGCCAAGCAAGTAGACGACAAAACGAGAGCAAGCGTTTGCATAGTTGCTTCCCAAAATCCCATTCCATAGATAAGCAACAAGCCTAATACGGTAAAGATAGCCGTTCCACGCCCGGCCTTCATCCATGCTGCGACAGCAAGCGCCAGGATAGTTATATAAAAAGGTATTCCGAAAAGTACATGTTGAAATCCTATAATGAAACTACCGATGCCTGAATTCACAGCATCAAAAAAAGTAGAAAAATGTACCATCATCCAATTAATGGCACTCTCTATATATTGTCCTATATTGATCATAAGTCTATTGCGTTTTGAATTATTTCGTTTATTTCTTCTTTATCTTTCCCCGTTACTTCGATGATTAAGGATGATAACGGAATAGTGCCCAGGAACTCACGGGTTTCGTCAATTACCCAAACGGGTGAATTGCTCTTTGTCATCAGGGGGAGAATATCTTCCAGTACCGTATCACACAATACGGAATGGACTTCCGTACGCACAACCGTTTCGATAGATTTTTCCTGTTTGTTACGCAGTTTCAACAGGTCGTTCAAGCGTACTTCACCTACCAGTTTATCGTCGGCATCTATGACGGGAAGTACTGTTATATTCTTCGCACGCATTTTACGAATCAAGACTTCGGGACCTTCTTTTTTCAGACGGGCTACCAATGGTTTGTCAATCATCAAAGATGAAGCGGTGATAATTTTACTCCTGTCAACGTTTTCTACAAAGCGGGCTACATAATCGTTGGCCGGTTCGGTCAGAATCTCTTCCGAAGTTCCTATTTGTACTACTTCTCCATCTTTCATGATAGCAATACGGTCGCCCAGTTTAATCGCTTCACTCAGGTCGTGGGTGATAAAGACAATAGTCTTTTTCATCTTTGATTGCAAGGCGAGAAGTTCATCCTGCATCTGTACACGAATCAAGGGGTCAAGAGCAGAGAAAGCCTCATCCATTAAAAGAACTTCGGGATTATTGGCTAAGGCACGAGCCAGTCCGACACGTTGCTGCATCCCGCCGGAAAGTTCGCCTACCATTTGGTTCTCGTAGCCTTTCAATCCAACGAGTTTCATACTTTCCATGGCTTTCTTTTCTCGCTCCTCTTTCTTCACTCCTTGAAGTTCGAGACCGAACGCTATATTATGTAATACAGAACGGTGGGGTAACAGACCAAAGTTTTGAAATACCATTGCCAGTTCTTTACGCCGGACTTGCAACAATTCTTTTTCAGACACCTTGGATATATCTATTCCATTCACAAGTACTTGTCCCGAAGTGGGACGTATCAGACGATTAATACAACGCAGTAATGTCGATTTCCCACTGCCGGAGAGCCCCATTATCACAAAAAATTCTCCTTCGTTAATTGAAATATTAGCATTTTTCACTCCTACTGTACACCCGGTATCTTTTAGGATCTCCGATTTACTTTTATCTTCTTTCAGCATCTTGAGAGCTTTCTGTTTCTCATTACCGAAAATGAGATATAAATCCTTTATTTCTATTTTGCTCATATAATAATATATTGGTTTAGATTATAATATTTGTTTTGTTTTCAACTGTCGCGCCTACCATTCTCACCAATGATAAACAAGTTGAAAGTTCGCTTGGTTCGGCCACATTACATGATAACATGGCAACCTTATGAGTTTTAAATGATTAAAAAACAGACTGAGTAGTTTAAAAGGAATAGAATTTGGTAAGATTATCCTCTCAATGAACAGTAAAAACAGTATTTTTATATATGAATGACAGCCTGTTTTTGCATATTATTTCGACAAAGATAGGCAAAATAGATTAAAGATACAAATTTTATTCAGAAACGGAGTAATTCCAAAGGTGCTTTTTCAGGTCTACACACCCATTTTGTTTGAAAGAAACTCCTTCTTCCAATAGGATTTGTTTTTGTTCTTCCCAACCGGGAACAAGACGTCCTGATGCATTGACTACTCTATGGCAAGGAGTGGAAACATTATCCGGCACTTGCTTCAAAGCACGTCCTACCATACGGGAACATTGAGGCATCCCCAGTAACGCAGCAATACTTCCATAGGTGGAAACTTTACCCAACGGAATCTCACACACCACCTGATACACTTCCCGGCAGAAGGTTTCAGACAGACTCGCTTTATCTACTTTATAATCTTTCATTGCCCAGGTTTCTACTGATTTCGTTCCCCAAAGCTAGATAAAAAGAAAAGAATTTGCAAATAATTAGTTTGCATCATACAATATTTGCAACTTTTCTTGCTTTATCTACAAATTATTACGAAATTTGCCACGGTAAAACAATAAAGTTACTAACAAAGCAAACTACTCTGTTATGAAAAAGAAAAATATCCTATTTGCAACCTGTTTATTGGGAGCATTCGCTTTCAGTTCCTGCGAGAAGAATCTCTATGATGAAAGTAAGCAATCTGAGAAAGAAATCAAAATGACCGATCTCAACATTCCGGAAGACTTTCAGTGGAATTTAACTCAAGTCACTAAAGGAACGACTATTGCCAACACACAGACTAAAGTTTCATTATTTCTAGATGAAAAATGTAGTAAAGATGAAAAAGTAGCAACTATCCCGGTATATAATAAGGCTATTAATTTACCTTTAAGTCTTCCGACTTACGTAAAAACTATATATGCCCAATACCAAAGTAAAAGCGGTAAAATGATTACTAAATCTGTAGCCGTAAATGCTAATGGTAGCTACACACTTAATATCCCTGATGCCATTGAAGCTATTCCGACTCGTGCTATCACACGCGATAACAATAAAAAAGATGATGATTATAATATAGAAGATGATATAAAATATGATAAAGAGCGAGGAGTCGTTTATCATCCTAAAAAAGGTTGGGGAACAATTATGTTTGAAGACCAATTTCCTTCACTCGGTGATTATGATTTCAATGATTTTGTAGCAAATTATCAAGTACTATTTGAAGTAAGCAAAGCAAAAGAAAAAGATGAATACGAAAGTAAGTACATAGTGATAGGTCTATGTTTAAAAGCCGTCGGAGGCGTATTCCCCTATAATCCTTATTTGAGGCTCAAAAAAATAAAAAACAAAAACATCGAAAGCGTTATGATGAGTCATTATAAAACAGGAGAAGAAATTGAAGTTAACCTAATTGACAATAAGAATCCAAAAGGTAATCTCATCATTGATTGCACTCCTTTAGTTCAAAACTTAGATAGACGTGGAAGTAAATACTTCAATACAGAGAGGAATGCTTTAGTAACCAAGGAGGAAGATCTGCCTGAAATTATTATTGAAATTAAACTCAAAGAACCAAAAGAAATAGATGATATATTAGAAGACGACGAGTTTGATTTATATCTAAAACGTAATGATAACGGAACGGAAATACACATGAACGGTATTGAACCAATAGCTTACCAATACCCATTCAATGACAAAAATTTATATCCGATATATGAAGATGGAGAGGAAGAAGACGATAACTACTATTATAGTAACGAACGTCTGATCTGGGGATTAAGAGTACCGGGAAATGTAGCACACACCATTGAAAAAGGTGATTTCCTGAAAGCCTATAAAGGTTTTGCCAAATGGGCACAAAGTGGTGGCAAGAATGAACAGAACTGGTATAACCAAGGAAATGCTGACGACAATCTATTGATTCATTACTAACTCATACAAATAAGAAAGTCCGCCTCCCAATAATGGGTAAGTTTACCATTATTGGGAGGCGGACTTTCTTATTATATTTCGACGTAAACTATCTTGTTTTATCCTTTTCTCTTTAATAAATCTGTCGGGCTCTCCCCAAACAGTTCTTTATAACATTTGGCAAAATAAGAAGGGGAACTGAAACCGACTTCATAACCAATCTCCGACACTGTCATATCCGATGAAGCAAGCAGAGACGCGGCTTTCTTTAGACGGGCAATACGGAGTAATTCATTAGGAGAATAATTAGTCAAAGATTTTATCTTACGATAAAGCTGTACGCGGCTCAACCCCATATCTTTGCCCAAATCTTCTACGTTCAAACCGGAATCTCCCATCTTCTCATCAATCAAAGCTTTGAATTTCTCTACAAATTCCTTGTCCATATCACAAACATCTTCTTTCGCCAATGCCTGTCCGTCACCAAAGAACTGTTTCAGACGGCGATGCGAATCTATCAGATTACGAACACGTGCCAACAGTAATTGAGAACTGAAAGGTTTGGAGATATAAGAATCCGCACCACCGTCGTACCCTTGAATCCTCTGTTCATCTAAAGAACAGGCTGTTAATAAGATAACAGGAATATGGCATGTTTGCAGTTCGCTTTTCAGACGGCGGCAACATTCAACGCCGTCAATACCAGGCATCATTACATCGGAGATAATCAAATCCGGGACATATTTCATAGCTTTGCGGATACCTTCCGAACCATCTGCCGCTTCAATGACAGCATAGTCTGCATGAAGTAATCCATGAACATACAGACGAATATCCGCATTATCATCAATGATAAGTACAGAAGGTTTGGAAGAATCATAGTTCTTCTCCAGTTCCTCTTCTTCAACGGGCACAGCGTTATTCAAGGGAGATACTTCGGAAACAGAGGTTGCGGAAGAATCTTCCAAAGAAGATACTTCGCAGGTCCGTACCGGTAAATCGACAGTAAAAACAGTTCCTTGCTTTTCATCACTTTCCACTGATATAGTTCCACCGTGCAGTTCGACGAAAGCCTTTACTAAAGCCAATCCTATTCCCGAACCGGCATGATGCATATCTATTTTATAAAAACGATCAAAAATATTACGAATATGTTCGGCAGAAATCATCGAACCAGTATTAGATACAGTAAAACGAATCCAACGGCTATCATCTTTTGTCAAGGTGGACAAACGGACGGCAACTTTTCCATTTTCCGGCGTAAACTTAAAAGCGTTCGACAGAAGATTAAAATAAATCCGTTCCAACTTCTCCACATCGGCTTGTGTATGATAATTCGAATCCGGCATATTATCGAAAGAGAAATGGATATGCTTCTTACGGGCTGCCGTCTGGAAAGATTCATTCCACCCTTCAAAAGAAGAAAGGATATCTACCGAAACAGGAGTATATTCCATTTTTCCGTTCTCATATTTACGGAAGTCCAGAATCTGATTGACCAAGCGCAAGAGAATATTTACGTTACGCTGAATGAGCAACAACATCCGGTGCTGGTCTCCGGTCAGCGTTCTGTCTGCCAATAATTGTTCCACAGGATCAGCAACCAAAGTCAGAGGGGTACGGAAATCATGAGAGATATTCGTAAAGAAAACCAGTTTGGCATGAGTCGCTTCTTCCAGTTGATGCGACAGTTGAATCAGTTGGTCACGCTGTTCCTCCAATTTATCCCGCTGTTCTTCGAGTTGCTTCTTCTGTTCTGATAATTCCCTATTCAACCGGTTCTTGGAACGGAGAGATTTATAAACGACAAGTAGCAATCCGGCCACCAATAACAGAATCAACAAACTTCCATACATGATAACCTGCTGGGTAGCTACCCTTGAAAGATAACCACTGATACGTCCGTTCAGTGTTTCGATTTTTTGGTCGAGTTCTGAAATATGAGTAGTCTGAAGTTGCATGATATGCGCATTGGTACGGTCGACAACAGCCGTATTCATCACCGTTTCGCGAGGATAAGATTTCTTTTCGAGAATGTTCATTGCCAGTTGCAGTACTTTATCTCCATTGGTAGGATAAATGAAAGTCGCGTCCAATACACTATCGAGCACGAGTTCCAGACCATTTCCCTTACCAGGCAGGGCGTCAATGCCTACAAAAATCATTTCTTTTTCCCGTCCGGCTTTTTTGGCGGCCTGATAAGCTCCCGGAGCTATTCGGTCATTATGCGCATACACAGCATCAATCTTCGAGTGACGTCGAAGCATACTGTCCATTTCTACTTCTGCCGGCCCACGCTCCCAAGCCGCATCTGCTTTATCAATCAGCTTTATCTCGGGAAAATGACTGATAGCAGCCATAAATCCCTGATGACGTTCCATGGCGGGAGTCGAGCCACTTAACCCAGTCAGTTCAACGATATTACCTTTCCCTTTCAGGCGGGAAGCGATATAATTGCCTACCGCACGACCGATTTCATAATTATCCGCACCAATATAAGCAGTATATTTATCCGAAAGAATTTTCCGGTCGACCGTGATGACCGGAATTCCTTTCCGGTAAGCCTCCTCAACAATTGGAGTCATGGGGGCAGCCTCATTAGCTGAGATGATCAGCAAATCCACTCCCTTATCCATAAAGTAATGAATATCTTCCGCCTGTCTGCGGTTATCATCACCGGCAGAACGTATCTCGACAGATACACCATCATAGAACATCGCTTCACGAAGTATCTCATCATTCATCTTATGTCGCCACGAATCATCACTACATTGCGCCACACCGATACGAAAACGGGGAGTATCCTGCCGACACGCCGTTATCCCAATAAGGCAAAGCAGTATTGCCGTCCAACGAAAATATCTCATAGCACTGTGCTTTTCTTTCTTCATCGTACCTCTTACCATACAAAATCCTATTCTATATCGGGATAAAGATAATGGTTTTCTTTCAAAAGAACACAAAGAACAGATTGAATAAGACGGAAAAAGTTCTCCATATCTGTTATATCCGTTAATCTCATTTTACCGTCAGTAGCCTGCTTTTTCAAAGCATACGTTATCAAAACAGAACCTCTCAAAGCATAACATTTAACTTTGAGAGGTCCTACATAGATAACAGATACTGATTCAATCTGCCAATATGTAAAATAGGATTATAATAGTCTGTCTTTCAACACCTGCGGCAGTTCCGGCATCGCCCCGCTCTGCGTACAAACGTAAGCAGAGACTTCCACAGCCAGTTTGTGTGCTTCGGGCACCGGCTTTCCATTCAATATGGAAGCACAGAAGGCAGCCGTAAAGGAATCGCCTGCACCTACCGTATCGGCCACGGGGACTTTCGGAGTCTCCTGGAAGGAAACAACCCCCGGAGTAAATACATAGCTGCCATTGATGCCGCAAGTCAGAATCAGCATTTTCAGGTTGTATTTAGCTAACAGAATCCAGCACTTATCCTGCAAGTCAATGCCCGGATAGCCGAACATACGACTGATAGTCACCAGCTCTTCATCATTTATCTTCAAGACATTACAACGTTGGAAAGAGTCACGCAACACTTCTTTGGTGTAGAAGTCCTGACGGAGATTGATGTCGAATATCTTTAATTGTCCATCTATCTCGGGCATTGTATCCAAGAAACGGTTGATAGTGGCACGGCTTGCTTCGTTGCGCTGTGCCAGTGATCCGAAACAAACGGCACGTGTGTTCAGCGCCAAACGTTTCAGTTCGTCCGTGAAAGGGCATTCGAGCGTGAAATGCCGGTTCCCGCCTTCTTCGCGGATCGCGGCGACGCGGGCTGTGGTTTCGACTATTCCAGAAAACATGGCTTGCTGTTGGTTTTTATGTCATCGGGCGCGAACCGCTTCGGAAAGTCACTCCGCACGGCCTGCCGACGAAAAAATTACAGATTCTTCTTCACGATAATGCCTTGTACGATGAACAGCTTGACGATATCGGACTTGCCGATGACGATCGGATCGTACTGCTGCGTATTGGCGGGCAGCAGCAGCAGCTCGGAGGGGTTGCTCCCGGCCCGTATCGTGCGGATGCCCTTGAACTGCTCGGTCACTACCAGGTAGGACTCGCCGGGCACGATCGACTCGACATTCCAGCGCTTGAGAATCACGATCGCTCCGGGCGCGATCTCGGGCAGCATGGCCGTCCCGATGTTCTGGGCGGCGATGTCGCAGTTGTCGAATATCGGAATGCTGATGTAAAACTGCGGCGAGGGAAGGACCGTCTCGTCGACGGCCGCCAGAATATCCATGCCGTAATAGGGGACGCCTGCCTGAGAAGCAGAGGCCGCTACCTGCTCGACGAACATCTCGCCTTCGCCGGTCAGAAGCCACGCCTTGCTCACCGAAGGATACTTGGTGGTGATCAACGTAGCCAGATCCCGGCTGATCCCGTTGTTCCCTTTTTTGATTTGATACAGGTTCTCGCTCCGTTTCAACCCTATATTGAGTGCAAAAGAGTTGACGGAAAGGCCTGTCCATTTGATTACGCGCTCTAGCCTATGCCATGTATCCAGCATGGTGTGTCATTTTATTAATGCAAAAATACATTATTTGTTCCGATATATAGCAATGATTTAAATAATTTATTGTAATATCCGCCTGACGGACTCCGCGGGGCCAAACAGCGTCCACGCCATGCTACAATGCATTCAATTTGTTACAAATCAGCGTATTGAATTCAAAAATCAATGATTATCACAAGCCATCCGGCCTCTAAAGAGCGCCCGCACAGCAAGACGACACGAGGCATCGAGCAAGATTTGATACAAAAACGATGCGAAGAACTTTTCCGCAGGCTTTCGGCACCGGCAACCACCTTGTAGATAGTTTTCACGTTCTTTTTCCGCGGAGAAAAGCACAAAAATTTGTAATAACGCCGAAAATGTTGCAACTTTGTGCGCTGTACGATTCTGCCTCCGTAGTTCAATGGATAGAATGACAGATTCCGGTTCTGTTGATATGGGTTCGATTCCCGTCGGGGGTACAAACTATAGTTTCAAACGCTTGACTTATAATAAGTTGAGCGTTTGTTTTTTCAACAGGTACAACATAGGTAAAACATGGCATTTTGTGTCTATTCAATTTTATTATATTGTATATCAGTCGGACTTAAGATAAGACTCAGAATTGAACGGTATCCCGATCAAAGCAAAATACATCGGCGACTTGGATCGTCTATGAATCGGGCGCAATATTTCCTTCCCTTTGGAAAAATACGGCCGATGAAAATAGATCGCCGCTGAAAAAGAACAAACCCAATGGAATGCCGTTCGGATCCGAACGGACGTTTAGCCGTTTCATTTTCAAAACGGGTTTGTCATACAGACAACTGTAAGATTCTCGGATGACCGGCGCTTCGACAGTGACTGATCCTGCGGAAACATAACGAACATATCGCCGGCGGAAGACAGCGCGGGGAATTCGTATGCGACCGAGTTACGGGAGAGCCAAATACTTTTCCATGATATAATTCGTTAAAAGTACGCCTTGTCTTTCGACCTCCTGTCGCTTGACGACTCGGTAGCCGCGCCTTTCGAAAAAAGATTTTGCCGTAATCGAAGCGTGAACGCGGATGCATTCCACTTCGGCTTCGTTTTCGAGCCGGTCACATATTGCGGTTGCTATGCCTCGGCCTTGAAAATCCTTATGGACAAACAGTTTGTCCAAATATCCGGTTCTATCGATATCTCCGAAACCTACGACCAAATCGTTTTCCGTAACGACGTAGGTAATATGTCTCTGAAACGAGGCGTCCCATTCCTTCAAGTCGATACGACCCGTCGCCCACGCATTTATCTGTTCTTTGGTATAATCCTTTATGTTCACGGCGTGGACCGTTTCATAGAACAACCGGGATATCTGCCTTAAATCTACGGACTTGTATCGCCTGATTTCCATTTCGTCTGATTGCTATTTTCATTTGAATATACGAAAAATACAATCCGTAACGGGAAAGACATGATATATTTCAGCTTTTCGATGCGTGGGCGGCATTCCCGGCGCCGTACTCGGAAAAATCAGGCTGCGTCGTGCGGATTCCCGATCTCAACGTGCGGAGCCTGATGTTTTGTCAGGACCGTCCGGGAGACGATAGGGACAAAGGATTGCCCCGCACCGGCAGTCCGGCCTGTCGCAGCCGTTGTCCCGGCGGTTGGAAATCCCGCCTAAAAAAACTATTTTTATCCCCGGACTAACAAACCGAAACGATGAAAAAAACGACCTTTGCGCGTCGGACATCCCTGTGGCTGACGCTCATGGCAATAACCTGCGCGCCGCTCGCGGCGCAGACCGGCCCCGGCTTCGGCTCGCTCAAGTGCGAGCAGGAGACCGATCCGGTCGGAATCGAAACTCCGTCGCCCCGTTTCAGTTGGCAACTGGTATCGCCCGAACGCGGATGCCGGCAGACCGCCTATCGCATCGTCGTGGCCGGAACGGAAAAGGACGCCGCTGCCGGCCGTGCTACGATGTGGGACAGCGGCAAGGTTCCCGGCGAACAGTCGTTGCTGATACCGTATAACGGGCAGCCTCTGGAAGCGGCCGAAACCTATTATTGGAGCGTCCGCGTCTGGGGACCGGACGGCAAGCCGTCGGCGTGGAGTCCGGCGCAGCGTTTCACGATGGGGCTGCCCGACCGCGAAGACTGGTCCGGGGCGCGGTGGATCGCGCTCGAGGAGGACGTCGACTCGCTGATCGTCATCAACGGCACGTTCGACACGGGTCCCGACAACCCGATCCTGGGCAACAAGCCGTTCGGGCGGAACAAGCTGCCGCTGCTGCGCCGCGAGTTCACGGTCGACAAGCCCGTGCGGCGGGCGACGGCCTATGTCTGCGGACTGGGCCAGTTCGAGCTGTTTCTCAACGGCGAGAAGACGGGCGACCACTTCCTCGATCCGGCCTGGACCAAGTTCGATAAGGAGGCGCAATACGTTTCGTTCGACGTGAGCCACCGGCTTCGGCAGGGCGCCAACGCGGTCGGCGCGATGCTCGGCAACGGATTTTTCAACATCCCGCGCGAGCGGTACAGCAAGTTCGCCGGATCGTACGGAGCGCCGAAGATGATCTTCAAGCTGCAGATCGAGTACGAAGACGGCACGCGACAGACGGTCGTCTCGGACGACTCGTGGAAGGCGGCGCCGGGGCCGGTCACGTTCTCGAGCATTTACGGAGGCGAGGATTACGATGCGGGCCTTGCGCAGGCCGGCTGGACCTCGCCGGACTTCGACGACAGTTCGTGGAGCGCCGCCGTGCTCACGCGGTTCGACTCCCCGCTGCGCTCGCAGCGCACGACGCCGATCAAGATCCGCCAGCGGGTTCCGACCGTCCGCAAATATCGCAACTCGAAAGGCAACTACCTGTACGATCTGGGGCAGAACGCCTCGGGCATCGTCCGCCTGAGCGTGCGCGCTTCGGGCCGGCATACCGTGAGGATGTTTCCCGGCGAGCTCTGCCGCCCCGACAGCACGGTCAACCAGCGTTCGTCGGGCGAACCGGTGTTCTTCAGCTACACGACGCGCGGCGACGGCAGCGTCGAAAGCTGGCAGCCGCAGTTCACCTACTACGGTTTCCGCTACGTGGAAGTCGAGGGTGCGGTGCCCGAGGGCGAGCCCAATCCGAACGGCCTGCCCGAGATCGTCGAGCTGACCGGGCTGCACACGACCAACTCGGCCGAGCAGGTCGGCACGTTCGAGTGCTCCAACCCGCTTTTCAATCAAATCTACACGTTGATCGACTGGGCTATCCGCAGCAACTTTTCCAGCGTATTCACCGACTGTCCCCACCGCGAGAAACTCGGCTGGCTCGAGCAGTCGCATCTGATCGGCCCGTCGATCCAATACGGCTACGATATCTCGCGGGCTTATCCGAAAATCGTCGGCGACATGGCGACGGCCCAGCACGAGGACGGAATGATTCCGACCATCGCGCCGCAGTACACCGTCTTCGCCGAAGGATTCCTCGACACGCCGGAATGGGGCAGCGCCTTCATCCTGCTGCCCTACTACCTCTACCGCTGGTACGGAGACGACCGGCCGATACGCGAGAACTATGACCGGATGGCAGACTACATCGACTACCTGTCGTCGAAGGCCGACGGACATATCGTGGCCTACGGACTGGGCGACTGGTGCGACATAGGTCCCGCCGAGCCGGCCCATTCGCAGCTGACGTCGAACGGCGTCAGCGCGACGGCGATCTATTATTACGATATCTGCACGATGCAGCGGATCGCCGAGCATTTGGGCAAAACGGCCGACGCCGAGCGTTACGAATCGCTGGCCGCCGAGGTGAAAAAGGCGTTCAACGAGCGCTTTTTCGACCGCCGGACGCTCAAGTACGACCGCAACAGCCAAGCGGCCAACGCGATGGCGCTCTACATGGGACTCGTGGAACTAGCCGGATTATGGATGCACGGTCTGCTGGATAAAGACGGAAAGTGGATAGAAGG
>OGXR01001915.1_pt1 | contig 14283 bp, 11 predicted proteins | sample 1576331 | NCBI WGS metagenome assembly OGXR01 (sample SAMEA3541473, study PRJEB24748) | human gut metagenome | biome: human gut; feature: human-associated habitat; material: faeces | place: China | collected 2012 | reverse complement strand
GTACCCTCCGTAGGTATCATATAGTATGAAGAAGCAAAATATCTTTGTTTCTCATTATAATACTTCAAATCATCATCTGTATTTAAAAAGACCTATACATATTTTAGTATATATATACTAATTTTCGTTGTCAATATGTTTTGTACTGATTTTGACTTTTTTATAATTTTTTGTATTTATAAAATCATAACAGCTTGCGCCGCATATCAGACTCACATATATTTACCAATATTATATCGGGTCCAATCTTCACAATCTTAACCCATGGAATACAATATTCGTAATCCCTGCAAAATATTCCCATGTATTTTCCCGGTCCCGGCACGATAATCGCACAGATTTTGCCGCAGACCGGGTCAAACTCCAAATCCCGCACATGCCCTATGAACCTGCCCTCCTCCACGCTCACAACCTCTTTTTCGCATAAATCCAGAAAACGCATAAAACAGACCTCCCTTGGTCTATCTTATGCGTTTCTTTTTGATTTTGTGCTTATAAAAGCGTTTTATTCATAAAATTATACATTAAATCTGAAAAGAATTACATCTCCGTCCTTAACAACGTACTCTTTTCCTTCCATGCCTACGATGCCCTTTTCTCTTGCGGCTGCAAGGCTTCCGTTGTCGAGAAGATCCTGATAGTTGACTACCTCCGCCTTGATGAAGCCACGCTCGAAATCAGTATGTATCTTGCCGGCTGCCTGTGGTGCCTTTGTACCTTTCTTTATAGTCCATGCACGGCACTCATCCTCTCCTGCTGTGAGGAAGGAAATAAGTCCGAGAAGTGAATAGCTTGCTGCTACAAGCTTATCGAGACCGCTTGACTCAACACCTAAATCCTCAAGGTACTCCTTCTTTTCGTCCTCATCGAGATCTGCAAGCTCCTGCTCAATCTGTGCACAGATAACAAATACCTCTGCGCCCTCTTCCTTTGCCATTTCTCTTACCTTTGCAACATGCGGATTGCTTGCGCCGTCATCTGCGAGGTCATCCTCTGATACGTTTGCAGCGTAGATGGTAGGCTTTGCTGTAAGGAGATTATATCCCTTGAACCAAAGCTGTGCATCCTCATCATCAGGCACTTCAAAGGTTCTGGCCATCTTTCCGTCCTCAAGATGAGCCTTTACTGCCTCAACAAGCTCAAGCTCCTTTGCAAGTGTCTTGTCCATTCTCGCCTGCTTTGCAATCTTTGCAATTCGCCTGTCGAGAATCTCAACATCCGAGAAAATAAGCTCAAGATTGATTGTCTCGATATCTCTTGCAGGATCTACAGAGCCATCTACATGGATGATGTTTGTGTCCTCAAAGCAACGCACTACGTGCACGATTGCATCTACCTCACGGATATTTGCAAGGAACTGGTTTCCAAGTCCCTCACCCTTGCTGGCTCCCTTCACAAGACCTGCGATATCAACAAATTCGATTGTTGCAGGTGTAACCTTCTTTGTGTGATAGAGCTCTCCGAGCTTTACAATTCTCTCGTCAGGCACTGAAACAATACCTACGTTTGGGTCGATTGTAGCAAAAGGATAGTTTGCTGAAAGCGCTCCTGCCTTTGTGAGTGAGTTGAATAATGTAGACTTTCCGACGTTCGGAAGTCCGACGATTCCGAGTTTCATGGTATATATATCTCCTTTAAATTGATTTCATATGTATTTTGTGTATATGATGTTTGTTGATACAACTATGTAGTGTACCACATTGTAAAAGATTTGTATATAATCTTACGAAAAAACCTCCCCTCACATAACCTGATGTGCGGGAAGGTTTTCACATTTTATTATTCACTTACCATCTCATCGCACTTAATCTGCTCGATATGTATGGCAAGATAGCCTGTTTCATTGTCCAAAAACTCATGATTTAGGTCCTTTCCAAGCTCCTTACATATCTCACTGGCCAGTGTGAATGACTCCGGGTAATTTTTCTCGATAAACTGATTGAGATCAACCTTTAATTTTTCTCCGGTCGCGGCTCTTGATACCATGTGGCGTATATGGTTCATGAGGCGGTTGTAGGCCATAGTAGTGACATCTATGTGCTTTCCAATCTTTTCCTCTATAAATGTGGCGCATTTTCGAACTGCTGCCGCCATCTCCATGGCATCCGATACCTTTGAATTGTTTAAGGATGTATGAATATGAAGAGTAATGTAGCCAATCTCATCATCAATTATATCAATTTGTTTTTTATCCTTTAGTATATGGCGTATATTCTCAGCTATCTTGTACTCCCTATAAAACATCACACGGATGTCATCGTTTAAAGGATTGCTGATCTGTTCTGCATTTTCCATACGCTTTACAGCAAATGCTATATGATCTGCCATAGGGAACAATATGCTTCTGTCTATATGTCCAAACTCATGCTCTGCATCATCGAGCAGTGTGTTTGCGATTTCAAGATACTCCGGCTCGATGGATTTTACTATGTCCTTTGCCGGACCTCTGTCCCTTGTCTGGGTCAGCTCATACAGTGAATCCTCATCCGTTGGCTCGACAGACTGCGTGATTTTCTTTCCAAATCCCACACCCTTTCCGACTATCAGATATTCCCTTGCGCTCTTGTCCTTAACCGCAAGCACTGTATTGTGATTTAAGACCTTTGTGATTCTGTACATATCGTTCCCCTGACATCTTATTACTTCTCGTAGGTGTCAACTGCGTAGAGAGGCTCTCCTGCCTTAATTGCTCCGTCTGTGATGAGGCGGATTTTCTGATTATCCTTTAGCTCTGTGCAGATGACAGGAGTGGTAACTGATGGGGCGTTTGCCTTTAAGTAGTCAAGGTCAAGCTTCATGAGCACATCGCCCTTATTGACATGCTGACCTGCCTCAACCTGTACATCAAATCCTTTACCCTCGAGCTTTACCGTATCAATTCCTACATGGATTATCATACCAATTCCTGAGTCGGTTGTAAATCCCAAAGCATGCTTTGTATCAAAAACGAATAAAACCGTTCCATCCTCAGGTGCTACAACCACGCCCTCCTCAGGTGTGACTACCGCTCCGTCACCCATCATTTTGCCGGCAAAAGCCTCATCCGGCGCTGTTGAAAGGTCTGCTGCAATTCCTGTCATAGGGCTTGAGATGATAACTGTGCTTGTCGGCTCTTTTACGTCGCCGGCTTCCTTTTCTGCTTTCACATCAGATTCCTGTGCTTTATCTGAAGCTGCATTTTCATTCTTTGCTTCATCTGCGCCTGCTGTATTATTTTCTGCTGCATCATCCTTGAAGTGTTCCTCTGTCACACTCGAAAGATAATCCTCCAGGTCTGATTTTATCACTGTTACTCTCGGTCCATAGATAATCTGTACGCCCTGTCCCTTGTGCACGACTCCTGATGCTCCTGTCGATTTAAGAAGCGCATCGTTTACCTTGTCAGGGTCTATTACTGTGATACGAAGCCTTGTCGCACAGCAGTCCACATCTGAGATATTGGCTTTGCCGCCGAGACCTCGTGATATAGTCTGCGAAAGCTCGTCTACAGTCGCTTTGTCGTCAGAAGCTTTTGTATCCTTAGCAGCTTTTCTTGCGTTTACATCTGCCTTGGTGTAGAGCTTTGTCTCTGTATCATCATCCTCACGGCCCGGAGTCTTGAAGTTAAACTTCTTTATTAAGAAGCTGAAAATAAAGTAATACAGTAAGAAATATACTATTCCCACCGGAATCACGAGCATCCAGCTTGTCTTTTCATTCCCCTGTAATATACCAAACAGGAAGAAATCAAGTAATCCGCCTGAGAAAGTAAGTCCTACAGCAATGTTTAAAATATGTGCTATCATGTATGCGCTTCCTGCAAGCACTACCTGTACTGCAAAGAGAGCAGGTGCTACGAAAAGGAATGAGAACTCAAGAGGCTCTGTGATTCCTGTAAACATACATGCAAGTGTTGCTGAAAGCAAAAGGCTTCCTGCCTGTTTTTTCTTTTCCGGCTTTGCACATTTAAACATTGCAAGTGCTGCTCCCGGAAGTCCGAAAATCATAAAAATGAACTCTCCCGAGAAATATCTTGTGGCATCGGCACTGAAATGTGCGATGTTTGCAGAGTCAGCAAGCTGTGCGAAGAAGATGTTCTGTCCACCCTCGACCATATGTCCTGCAACCTCCATCGTTCCACCGACTGCAGTCTGCCAGAACGGCATGTAAAATACATGGTGCAGTCCGAATGGAATAAGTGCTCTCTTTATGATACCAAAGAGAAGTGTTCCGAAATATCCTGTTCCTGTCACCACTGTGCCGAGTGCATAGATTCCGTTCTGCACTGTCGGCCAGATAAAATACATTAAGATTCCTACAAAAAGATATACCACTGTTGATATGATAGGCACAAATCTTGTTCCACCGAAAAATGACAATGCATTCGGCAGCTCAATCTTGTAGAAACGGTTGTGCAGTGCTGCCACTCCAAGTCCTACGATAATTCCGCCAAACACACCCATCTGCAGTGACTGGATACCGCATACTGATGTGATGGTTCCATCGAGCACATCCTTTGCAATGCTTCCGTCTGCAAGGATTTTTCCGGAAATCTTAAGCATCGCATTGATTGATACATTCATAACAAAGTATGCTATGACTGCCGAAAGTGCTGACACCTCTTTTTCCTTCTTTGCCATTCCGATTGCTACTCCGACCGCAAAAATGAGTGGAAGGTTATCGAATATAGCACTTCCGACCGCATTCATGATTACAAGAAGTGCATGAAGTATAGTCTTATCTCCTAGCAGCCACTGTAAACCATAGGTCTCAATTGTTGTTGTGTTGGTGAATGAGCTTCCGAGTCCTAACAGCAAGCCTGCTACCGGAAGGATTGCAATTGGAAGCATGAAGCTTCGTCCTACTCTCTGCAGGACACCAAAAATTTTGTCTTTCATGAGCTTTTCCTCCTATAAATGCGGGGTATGTATTGATTTGCACCTATAATTCTTTTATGCTCCAGTGGCAAAAAAGGAGGCACCTATCATACACTAACCCTGTTAAAAGTTATGTACGACAAATGCCTCCCTAAAAGTAACACGTCTGTTTATGTTTATATCACAGAAGCTTTATCATTTCAACACAATTTCGCCGCGAATTTATTTTTTGTTAATCATGCTGTTTTTATACATATTTTTTTGTGAATTATGTCTAATGTCTTTTTTCTCCAAACGTCTCCATGTCTCCACTACCATAAAGCATTCTTCACCTGTGATACCCTCTGATGAATACACAGCCTTTTGTATGATGCGCATGTACTCGTCCCAGTGGATTCCACAATAATCCGGTCCGCAGTATTTTTCCTTAAGGTTAGCCAGATAAAGCTCATCTGTCTTGTTTTTTGAAGGATGTCCCAATCCTTTGTAGATGCGGTTGTTTATCATTATTGCTGCCCTGCTGTAACGGCCTTTTTTCACCCTTTTTGCAAGTCTTGCTTCCCACAAAATATTTCTTCGCCTTTTGATATAAACTATGATGGCTGTAAGTGCAGTCAGAAAAATCACACAGAGTGAGGTTTTTAAAATCACCGGTGGTATATGAAGTCTCGTTTTTGAGTTCTGAGCATCTGTACGTTTATCCGCACCTGACTGTGAGCCATAAGCCTTCTCACTGCCATCACCTGATGTACTGTTTGCTGCAGCTTTTGATGTATCATCTTTTGCTGTGTCATCATTTTCTGCATCTGTATTTTCTGTATATTCATTTGCTGCATCTTCATCCAGTTTATCTTCATCTGCCGCAGTATCATTCATATGCTCACTATCATTATAAGCATCACCGGCATTCGTTTTCTTTCCTTTGACACCAATATAGTCAAACGGATTCTCACCTGTCACATACTCAAAATATCCCGGTGTCATCTCCACCGGAATCCATCCGAAATCATCCAGATATATTTCAACCCAGGCATGCGACTGCGAATCCTTCACCTCACATATATCCTCATCATTTTCATCGGATTTGAAGCTGTCCTCCTTTGCACAGTATCCGCTTACATAACGGCATGGAACGCCCATCTGTCTGAGTATCATCGTGCCAGCCGATGCAAAATGCACACAAAAGCCCTGCCTGCTATTTGAGAGGAAATTTTCAACCACATCCTTACCGCCTGTAGAAGGAGGATTTTTGCTGTACTTAAAAGCCTTCGATGTCAGAAACTGCTGCACCAGCTGTGCTGCCGCAATCCTGTTGGCATCATTTTCTCTTATATAGCCTGTGTACATCATATCGCTTGTGAGCTGTCCTGTCCTAAGAAGCAGCTTCGCATCCTCCGCAACAATCCCGTCACCGCCCTGCTTTGCAGTATAGTTTTCCATTACATAATTATTGTATGCCGCATAGAAATCACTGTTGACCTCAAGAGGCTGCTCAGGCTCAAGGATAGACATTTCCAGACTACCATCGAAAAAGCCTGGACACGCCGATACCTCGATAGTCTTTGTTGCTTTATCCTTTGTAATAAAAAAGTCTTCGTCAAAATCTATATCACCCTTGGCATCTATACTGTACGGGTCGATACAGTACGGCAAATAGGCGTATTGAGTGGAAAGCTTCTTCATAGTGATTGTATACTTTTCGGTGGCCGGATTGGTCTCATCATCATAATAACCATCAAGCAGCGTGGCTAATCCGATTGTAGTCTGCCAGGCTGTCATCCTTGAAGCATCGTGATACTCTTTTTCCATCCCGGAAAAATCAGACTTTTTAATCCATCTGCCATTCTCGTAGGTATCACCGTAGAAGCTTCTCAGATAAATATTAGAAGGCGCTCCTGCCTTTGCTTCTATCGTCATCACTGTTTTTTCACTGTAGCTTGGGTAGTGATTACTAACCGTGCCATCCTGCAAATCAATTCCCAAGCTGAATAATGACTTTACGCTGCCCTCCAAGTCCTTTTGAAAAGCAAGCATCTGTGGCTTTTTATCGGCAAGTGTATCAGCAAGAGGTTTAAATGTAAATACACATATGAAAAGTATTGCTGACACTGCTGCCATATATAAAAAAGACGACACTATCCTTAAAGCCTCATTGCCCTGTGCACTGCCATTTGCATCATATCCTGCCACTGTACGTGCGTTGCCATCTGCGATAAAACACCAGAGTGTACACAGCGTGAGCATAACAACCTCGCTGACACTTGGGCTTTTGCCTATGCACAGCTGTACCGCAAGCATAAGCGTTGGAAATAATGTGAGCATGCGTCTTCTTTTAATTTGAACCGCCAGTGTCACCAGCAAAAGCATAACTATAAACGATACAAATCCAACAAATGCCCCCGCAAAGGCTTTATCGCCCTTTGGACAGACAAACGAAGTGCCATAGTACACATTTATTATCTCAAGATACCTTCCCTTTACATACAAAAGGCCGTCTTTTATATGCTCTGCAGTCTGCCAGTTTGCAATAAATACACCAAGCACAAATACAAGCAGCAGACCTGTATTTATCGCATGGCGCACCCACCTTCTTGTGTCAAGCGATGTAAGCCTGTTTATAAAGCCGCTTATCACCGAAAAAATAAACAGCCACACATACACATAATATGGGCATCTCACATGTGAAACGGTCGTATTCACAACAGACACTGCACACGCCGTAAGAAGTACTGCTGCAGCTGCATTGGCAAGCTCTGTAAGCAGGACACCAAGCACTGTAAATGCATTATTATAATCAGGCTTTATCTCATTTGTGTCAGATCTCTGCCATCTGCTTTTCCTAAATGACAATCTCGTTTTTTTCATCCGCTCTGCCAACTATCTCCTCTCCCCTTTTTATCTGAAGTCTTCCGTCCACGCTAAGCAGACACACAAGCTTTTCTGCCCGGTACTTTTCCTCATACAAAAAAAGCGCATCATTCTTTGTATCCGGCTTTATTTTAAGAAAACGGTTCAAAAATATGTAAAAGCCCTCCTCGTCATCCACTCTGGCTCTCACAATATCGTTCCACATAATGAGAGCATTTTTGATCCATAAGTGAAAAGGAAAGTGAGACAAGAAGCTTCATAAAAGCATCCGCCTGTCTGCCTTTCTTTATCCCCCTTAAATCTGCTACTATGGCCACCGCACATGCCTTTGGCAGGCTGTTCTCCTTTACCATCAGCTCATCAGTCCTTGCAGAAAGCTTCCAGTGCACACTCTGCAGCCTGTCACCGTTTTGAAACTCCCTGACATCAAACACCTCCGACGGATCATATCCCGGTCTTAAATCATCATAGATATCAGAATCCCCAAAGAAATTTCTTACTCTGTCCGTTATCCTCACAGGAATCTCATCAATCTGCGGCATCACCTCAACATTTGCATATTTTTTAACTCTTTTCGTGACATAAAAAAGCCTCGAAAAATCATATAGCTTTATCCTTACAAGCTCAAATTCATAATTGCCGCATAGGTTTACGCTGTACAAAAAATCACTGCCTCCTGACAGCCATTTTGTACTTTTTTCGCCGGATAAATTATTTTTCACCGTTACACGGTATTTTACACCATCAAAGCCTGCCTCCTTCAGCCGGCAGAAAAGACTCACCCTGATACTCTCGCCCTGTGTGGCGATAGCTATCGGAATGTTTATAGCTGCCACTGCCCGGTGCGCCTTTACAAGCAATGCTATAAATGTCAGCACCATAAACACACACATAAAGCAGCCAAGCAGTGCCAGTGCAGCATTACCGTATATCATCGACATATAAAAAACTATTGCCGCAGTAATTATTCCTATCAAAAAACTAATCACGATTACCTGCCTTTTTCACATAAGTTGTCGGCTGTTTAACAGCCTTTAGTATCTCATCTATAACTGAAAGCTCTGATACATGTGATACTCTCGCCTTGGTATTTAGCACGATTCTGTGCTTTGTCACATCCGCAAATACAGAAACCACATCAGATGGTATGACGTAGCTTCGCCCACTCAGATACGCATATGCCTTTGCCATCCTAACACACGCAATCGTACCTCTCGGACTCACTCCCAGCTCAATGTACGGACTTGTCCTTGTCGCATCAACCAGATCCACAATGTACGAGTAAATACTGTCATGGATAAACACCTGCTCAACCTCTCCCTGCATCTCAACAAGTCCCTGTGCATTCATAACAGGCTTTATCGTATACTCATCAGCCTTCACACTTTTGCCCTTTGCGATATCCACCTCTGCTTCATGTGAAGGATATCCCATGCTCATGCATATCATAAACCTGTCAAGCTGTGACTCCGTCAATAGCTTTGTACCGGCGCTGCCCTTTGGATTTTGCGTGGCCATTACTATAAACGGCTTTGGAACTTTCCTGCTTATTCCATCCACAGTGACATTTCCTTCCTCCATGACCTCCAGGAGCGCCGACTGTGTTTTGGGACTTGTCCTGTTAATCTCATCTGCCAGAAACAGATTACACATCACAGCGCCCTCATGGTACACAAACTCTCCGGTCTGCTTCTGATACATCGAAAAGCCAAGTATATCCGCAGGCAGCACATCCGGAGGAAACTGTACCCTGTGATTCTCAAGAGCCATCGCCCTTGAAAAAGCTACTGCAAGCGTAGTCTTTCCCACTCCCGGCACATCCTCAAGCAGTATATGTCCACCTGCCAAAAAGGCAGCAAATGCCTTGATGATACAATCATCCTTGCCCTTTACTGCCTTTTTTACTTCGTCTATCACTAACTGTGCATTATTCATTTGTCTTATCCCCCGGTTAATCATTTTAAACTGCCGATGATTATCTTCATCATCTTATTCATAAACAGCTACATTTATTTTACATAGTTTGCATAAATATTTCAACTTTTATCCCTCAAATTAAACAATTCTTAAACCTTATTAATCACCGCTGCTACACGGTTCCTGTGATGACAAGCGTGCTCTCGCCCGGTGTGACAACCCACGCTCCTGTCGTACTATCCTGTGTGTAGGTTGCCGCCGGAACAGTGATTGCACCTGCAGTGCTAGAAAATGTGCCTGTCGCCTCATTGTAAGTGTAATCCGTAGCTGCAGTCCAGGCTGTGCCGTTTAATGCCGCTGTAAGATTACTAAGAACCGGAGCAAATGTGTCTGTTATAACCACTCCTGTGGTATTGGTAGCTGCAACACTTCCGTAGTTTTGAATCCTGAAGGTATAGGTCAGTGTACCGTTTTCCGTCACTGGAACAGGGCTTACAGACTTTGTAATTGCAAGATTTGGTGCAGCCTCGGCATTTACTGTCTCTGCTGCTGTGACCGGAGTGATTCCTGTGCCGCTTACTGTAGCGGTGTTTGTGACAGATGCCTCTGTGCCAAGAGGAGCATACTCATTTAACGCTGCCTCATAGATGACAGTTGCATTGCCACCTGCAGGGACATTTATGCCTGTGATGCTAAGAGGCGGTCCCTGGGTTACTGCAGGCGCTCCTTCATGCTCTTCCTTGAGTTTGCCGTTTGTATAGTATTTTACGGTGTTATTCACATAGGTTAATGGTACAAGAGTGTTGGTGTTAAAGGTATAAGCACCTAGATTGTCAGAAAGTGTCAGACCGTTTATTGCGGTATTTCCGGAGTTTACGATACTCACCACATAGGTTATTGTATCGCTTTGATTGTAGGTGTTTTTGACTGCTGTTTTCGTAGCAGAAAGCACCTCCAGTATTTCTCCGACTGCTATATTTGAATTGGCTACATTGTTGCCATAACGAAGCTGTGCCTGATTAGTAAATCGTGCCATATATTTTCCATCCTTTCATATATTCAGGTATGGTTTAATATATGACACAAATCTACAAATGCCACAGATTATTTACTGTCCTGTTTATTTTTCTCCACATCAGCCTTTTTGATAAGCCCAAGAAGCTTTTCAAGCTCTTCCTCATCCACGCCGGTGTAGCCCGAAAGCTCACTAAGGCTCGGCTCGAAACCCTTATCGGATTTTAGTTTCTCCACTGCACGGTTTACTAATGAAACCTTTCCTACCACAGTATTCTCGCTCTCATCCTCACCGGTCTGCTCCCTGATACACTCTTTCATAGACTCCTCTATGGCATCCAGAAGCTCTTTTTCCACATCTATCTCATCCCCGCAGCCGCAGAGCTCAGTAAGGCACATGAAAAGTCCCATGTTTCCCTCCTGTACTACGTCCTCAAAGCCCTCTGATGTAACTGCAAGCTTCTTTGCCATGGCAAGCACACTTTTGAGCCAGAAATTTGATATAGTGTGTATCACACTCTCATCACCTGCGAGCAGCTTTTTGTACATATCGTCCTGCTCGGTCTTTGTGTAATCAGGTATCTCTTCAAGCTCCTCAAGATACATCCTAAACATAGGTGAATCCGGTATGAGACTGTCCTCATCTATGTCAGGCTCAGCTTCATTATCCTGATTATCTGTATTATTTTTTCCACCTGCTATGGCATCCATCGAATCGCCTTCTGAGTAAATTATATTGTTCAATGCAGCATTTTCAGACGATTCGTCCCCATGTAATTCGTCCTCATGTGATTCATCCTCATAATCGTCTGCACTCTCATTCTCCTGCTCATGTGGTGTGATGAGAAATTCAAATACCATATCCTCCTGCGCTTTATTAAGCTCCATATCCTTAAAATAAGACATGATTTCATCTCTGCCAATAGGCTCCGCTGATGTCCTGATAATCTCGGCCACGCTCTGTACTGTCTCTATAAATGTATTCTGATCTAACATGTTTTACACTCTCCTGTCTGATTTTGAAAAAATACGTAACTATATCAATCCCTGGATAAAAATAAACAAAATCAAAAGCGGCAGTATGAACTGAAAATACGGCTTAAGCTTCCTTGAAATCTTAAGTCCTGCTCCTGTATTTGCCTCATCTATATACTTATCAAAGCCCCAGCCCCACTTTGTCACGCAAAAAAGCAGATAGACAAGGGAGCCAATCGGAAGAAGCAGATTGCTTACCATAAAGTCCTCGCTGTCAAGCACATCCCTGCCTCCTATGAGGTGCAGATTGCTCCACACATTGTATCCAAGTACACACGGCATACTTGCAATAAGTATTATCACACCATTTATTAGCGCAGCCTTGTTTCTGGACCAGCCAAACATATCAATGGCAAATGACATGATATTCTCAAATACTGCGATAACGGTTGAAAAGCTTGCAAAGGTCATAAACATGAAGAAAAGGCAACCCCATATACGGCCTCCCTGCATATTTACAAATACATTTGGCAAAGTGATAAAGATAAGGCTCGGACCTGCGCCTACCTCCACCCCATAGCTAAAGCAAGCCGGGAAAATGATAAGACCTGACATGATAGCAACAAATGTATCAAGAGCACATATTTTGGCACCCTCACCTGTAAGAGTATGTTCCTTTCCCATATAGCTGCCGAATATCTCCATCGCAGCTACACCCAGACTCAGCGTAAAAAACGCCTGATTCATGGCTGCTGTTATGACATTCTTTATTCCAATCTCAGAAACCGCATCCAGATTTGGAACAAGATAAAATTTCACTCCTTCCAATGCCCCTGAAAGCGTGATACTGTGCACTGCAAGGACTATAATAAGTAAAAGCAGAGCACTCATCATAAATTTACTGATTTTCTCAAGTCCATTCTGCAGACCACGGCTGCACACCAAAAAACCAAGTACTACCGTAATTATCATCCAAAAAGCCATCTGCTTTGGATTTGCAAGGAGGCTTCCAAATGCAGCTGCCGCATCATCTGCATTCATGCCTGATGTAAAATCTCCCTTTAGGAATTTAAAGAAATACGCAACCATCCAGCCTGAGACTGTTGTGTAATACATCATGAGCATGTAGCAGCCAAACATGGCTATCCATCCGTGAATATGCCATTTACTGCCCTCCTTCTCAAGTGCCTTGTAGCTCATCACAGCACTTTTTCTGCTGGCTCGGCCTACAGCAAGCTCCATAGTAAGCACCGGAAGCCCCATGCATACCAAAAATATAAGATAAAACAGCACAAAAATGCCTCCACCATTTTGCCCTGTCACATACGGAAAACGCCATACATTGCCTATTCCTATAGCGCACCCTGCACTTACCAGTATAAATCCCAGACGTGATTTAAATGATTCTCTTTTCATATATATATCTCCTATTGTTATTGCGTTACGTTATCACCCTGCTGTGAGCATTGACTATTGCTTTGTGCTTTATTACTCTCCTCAAAGACTCGCAGCTCCTTTATTGCCTGTCCACCCATCAGATAGAGAATACCTGTATTGAATATAGTCATAAGGCCGATTCCTACATCTCCGAGATCCCAGACAAATGTGTATGCCGCGATACCGCCTACAAACAGCATAACAAGAGCCAGCACCTTGTACATTGTCTGTGAAATCCAGTTATCCCCGAACAGATACGCAACATTACTCCTTGCATAAAAAAGTATACCAAGGAAGGTGGAAAAACTGAATAAAAACAATGTGACTGCTATAAAAATAACTCCAAAATCTCCAAGATGATACCTCATAGCTGACTGTAATAAATCCATGCCCTCTTTCCCTGCCACTATATTCTCCGGTGCAGTGAGCATGATCATTGCCGTACAGCTGCAAATCACTATCGTATCTATAAATACACCGAGCGCCTGCGTCAGTCCTGCCTTTACAGGAGTATCGCACTCTGCCGCCGCTGCAGCGCATGGAGCTGAGCCTGAGCCTGCCTCATTTGAAAAAAGACCTCTCTTTACACCATTCATGAGCACCGCTCCAAAGCCTCCCGCAGCCACCTGCCTGATACCGAAGGCTTCCTCAAATATCCTTGAAAAAACCGATGGCATCATGCCTATATTTTTAATTATGATAAAAATGGTTATGGCAAAATAGCACACCGCCATGATAGGAACAACTATGTCAAGCACCTTTACCGTAGCATTTTTCCTAAGCACTATTACAGCAGCCACTGCAACTAAAATTACGGTAGTGTAAATAGGTGGTATGCCAAATGCATTTTCAAATGACGATGTAACTGAATTGCTTATAACCTGACTTATGCCACACCAGCAGATTAGTCCGGATATAGCAAACAAAACAGCTATAATAACATGTTTTTTCTTTTTGCCTGATTTATCCTCAAAGTAGTGGTGTATGTAATACGCCGGACCTCCACGATAGCCTGAGTACAATGGATCCGGCTCCTTGTGAAGCTGTGCCAGTGTAGCCTCCACAAAAGCCGTGGATGAACCTATAATGGCTGTTATCCACATCCAGAAAACCGCACCTGCGCCTCCCACTGATATGGCAGCCACAACACCAACCAGATTACCCATGCCCACTCTCGTCGCCGTAGAGACAATGAGTGTCTGGAACGTGGACAGGC
>OGXR01001911.1_pt1 | contig 14299 bp, 9 predicted proteins | sample 1576331 | NCBI WGS metagenome assembly OGXR01 (sample SAMEA3541473, study PRJEB24748) | human gut metagenome | biome: human gut; feature: human-associated habitat; material: faeces | place: China | collected 2012 | reverse complement strand
AGTGGCAAATGAATATGGAGCGGCACTTTATCCGGCTACTGATACAGGGGAGCCGTATCGCTTTTATTCTGATGAGCAAATTGCCGCTTTTGATAGAGGTGAAAATGTATATGATTACGTAGGGAATGTTTTCCGTGATGTTGCTATTGAGAATAACCATGAACTCTCCATCTCTGGCGGTAGTGAAAAAACTAAATTTTTATTTTCTGGAAGTTATAATAATAATCAAGGTACTGCTAAAAGTTCAAGTGCAGATACCTATAATTATCGTTTAAAGGTTGATACTGAGATTAAATCATGGCTAAAGTTTGGTGCTAATCTTTGGGGTAATTATTCAAAAAGCCAAGGTCCTCGTTTCAGTCAGTATCGTGGAGTATTGATAGAATCTTTAATATTCCCCAATACTATTTTGCCTAAAGATGAAGATGGAAATTATAATAATGCAAATTTGACGGGTCCCCAATATAATCCAATGGGACATATTTGGGAAATAGATACTGATGGTTATAAATATACTTCTCGTATACAAGGTTATGTTGATGTAACCCTTTTGAAAGGTTTGACTTTCAGAATGACGCAAGGTTTTACTTTTGGAGATAATGTATCTCGGTCAACTTATGGAAGAGATAGTTATACTACTGTGATGGCAAATGGAGATAAAACAAGTGCTACTGCTACTAGTACACATAATTATAGTTGGACCAATCAGAATATTTTATCTTATGTGAAAGAATTTAATAGAAATCATAGAATTAATGCTACGGCTGTGTTTGAGCAAATGTATTCTGATGACTTTATTCATAAAACTGAAGCTAAAGGCGGGTTAGTATCAACGATAATAGGTGCTAATAATACAGCTTTAGGTGATGTGATGTATGCTTCCGGTGAAAGAACGAAAACAGCAATGATGTCTTGGATGGGGCGTGTGAACTATGTACTTATGGACCGATATATGTTGACGGCTTCTTGGCGTTATGATGGTTCTTCTCGTTTGGATAAAGATAATAGATGGGAACAATTCCCTTCTGTTGCTTTGGCGTGGAATGCAAAACAAGAAAGATTCTTGCGTGATGTCAATTTTTTGAGTCAGTTGAAACTTCGTGTTGGCTATGGTGAAACTGGTAATCAGGCAGTAGAACCATATTCGGCATATACAGAATTAGAAGCTACTAGAGATGCTCAGAATCATTTAGCTTTATCTACTAAACGCATCGGAACTCCTAATCTGAGATGGGAAAGAACGCAACAATGGAATGGAGGTATTGATTTCGGTGCATTTAATAATCGTTTGACTGTATCATTGGACGTATATCATAAGTTGAGTAAGGATGTACTTTTAGAGGTAGATGCTCCACATTATACAGGTTTTTCCAGTAGATTGGAGAATGCTGCCCATATCCTGAATAAAGGTTTTGAAATAACGATTGGAGCTGATCCTATTGTATCTAAAGATTTTAATTGGAATACAAATATTACTTTGTCTCATAATGAAGGCACTATTGAGGAACTTTATAGTGATAAATCTTATATGGTTATTAGTGGAAATTATGAAAATAAATATTTCCGTAATGTAAAAGGGAAAAAACTGCCCGCAGCGTCCGGCGAATCGCTGCAAAAATTCTTGCATACCGTCGAAATTTCTGCTATAATACAAAAGCCGCCTGTTTCACAACAGACGGCAAGGCGCTGCACACAACGGCAGGCGGTTGGCCACACTTCCGTAAAGGAGGTGAGACCATGCGTTTTACATTTACGTTCTATATCGGTCGCAAGACCTTTACTTTGAGCTTAGTTGTAAAAAGCAATAACCGCCACCCTGGCCGGTGACGGTTATTAGTTTGAGCTTTTAACTTTCACCTGAAAGGGCCAACCGCTTGTCACAGCGCCTTTTCTATAGTTATTATACCCCACTGCCGCGGCCATGTCAAGCGTGCCTTGCACCCCGCGGCATTTCGTGCTACAATAGACGTACCATTAAAAAACAAAGGACGAAAAACAATGAGTGCGATTTTAGCAGTATGCGGTGATACCTTCTGCGCCATGGTCAGCGATGGCCGCTATGTCGAGGAACCCATCACCGGCGAAAAGCCCCATATCCTCAAAAACGACCTGCCCAAGGTCCGCAAGATCAACCGCAACGTCGTGGTCGGTTTTGCGGGCGACACGCTGGCCGCCGTGCAGATCATCAACGCGGTGGACGAGTACCAGACCCAGTACCTGACGCTGGAGAAGGTCGTCAAGATCCTGCGCGAGAAGGCCGCCACGGTCTCGGTGCAGCCGGTGGGCGTGCGGCTCATCGTGGGTGGACGCAACCGCAAGGGCGTGTTCACCATGACGATGATGGGCAGCGTTGACGGCTACGAGCCGCAGACCCAGGCCGCCCGCAAGGGTGCCTACCTCATCGAGGGTGCCTGCTCCCACACCGACGTGGCCCCCTGGCTCGAGGAGGAGGTCAAGCCGCAGGCCGCCAACTGGCACAGCCTGGACGATGTGGCCCATACGCTGGACGGCTGCATTGCCAAGATGGCCAAACTCGACAAGAGCATCAACACCACGTATTTCCGTCAGCTTGTAATGTAAATTTGACGATAAAAGGAGAAAAAACATTATGAAAATCGCTCTGATCAATGAGAACAGCCAGGCCGCCAAGAACGCCCTGATCGAGGCCACCCTGCGCAAGGTCGTCGAGCCGATGGGCCATGAGGTCGTCAACTACGGCATGTATGCCGCCGACGATGCCGCCCAGCTGACCTACGTTCAGAACGGCATCCTGGCCGCTGTGCTGCTGAACTCCGGCGCTGCGGACTACGTCATCACCGGCTGCGGCACCGGAGAGGGCGCTATGCTGGCCCTGAACAGCTTCCCCGGCGTCATCTGCGGCCACGTCGAGGACCCCGTTGACGCTTACACCTTTGCCCACGTCAACGACGGCAACGCGGTGGCTCTGCCCTTTGCCAAGGGCTTCGGCTGGGGCGGTGAACTGAACCTCGAGTACATCTTCGAGAAGCTGTTCGGCTTCGGCCACGGCCAGGGCTACCCCAAGGAGCGCGTTGTCCCCGAGCAGCGCAACAAGAAGATTCTGGACGGCGTGCGCGCTATTGCTTTCCGCGACCTGTCCGACATCCTGAAGGATCTGGACCGCGACCTCGTCAAGGGCGCCTTCGCCGGTGAGCACTTCGCCGAGAACTTCTTCCCCGCCTGCAAGGACGAGAAGCTGGCCGCCACCGTCAAGGAACTGATGGCGTAAGCCCTGCCGTAAAATAAAAGAACTGCCGACTCCCGACAAGCTGTAGGGGCCGATGCCTGCATCGACCCGCCAGCCTGCCGGGAGTCGGCTTTTTATTTGTGTTACCGCATATTCGTAGGGGACGGCGACCTCGACGCCCCGCCGGGTGCGGCCCAAAAGTGATGCAATGCTTTAAGCAAAAGTAATCTTCTGCGCAGCGACGTCTACACAATGCCTCCTGTGAGCTGTTGTGGGAATGTACCCTAGTATATCACAGGTGGCAGAGACGTGCAAAATAAAAAGCAATGAGCGTTGATTTTGGGTCAAGGCTCATTGCTTTTTGATTTCATCGTTCAGTCCCAGAAAATAATCGCTGGAAACGTGATACAGCTCACACAACTTGATAAGATGGTGAATTGGCAGTTCATTGGCCCCGCGCTCATAGCGGGCGTACATTGTTTGTGATGTACCAAGTTTTGCGGCGACTTGCGCCTGAGTCAGGTCGGCGTCCTCCCGCAAGTCGCGCATACGGCGGATGTAGTCCATGCAAATTCCCTCTGTAAAACGGCAATTTTCTATTAGATTATGGTAACACAAGGGATTTATTCTACTTGACTTTAGTAAAGATATTTACTATAATGACCATACAGTCAAAAACTATGTGCGGCGGTTGATAAGTACCTGCGGGGTGCAGGCCGCCACCGCGCGGACGGTAAAGAACAGGGGTTGTTGCATGTGAAACGATGGATCAAGAAATTTGCGGCGGCCATAGCGGCGCTATGCGTTTTATTCTGCACTATGCCGCTGGGCGGTGTAACTGTGTATGCGGCTGCGGCAAACGGCATTTACGGAAACGGTACGAACGGCATCAGCATTGATATCAATGCCGCACCCTACACCACCTTTGCGGGGTATGCCTACGGCGGCAATGCGTATGGTGCGGCGGGGTGCGCATGGTTTGCCTCTGCCCGTGTCAATCAGCTTACTGGCAAGGGCAGTACCATCCGTGCCGGTACAAACTGGTGGCGCAATGCGTCGTCTCTTGGCTATACCAAGGGCCAAGACGCCAAGGCGAAGGCCATCGCCTGCTATGAGAACCATGTGGCAATCGTGGAACGCATCGACGGCGACACTGCCACTATCAGTGAGGGCGGCTACAATGCAGCGGCCTACAGAGATTACGGCTACTGCCGCATTGCTACAATGAGCGTCTCCAAGCTGAAATCCGCACGCGGCGGCGCATTCCTGGGCTTTGTGTACCTGGGCGTTTCTCAGGAGGGAACGGTCACTGATACGGATACCTGCTCGACGGACTATGCCGGTTACTATAGCGTTACGGCGGGCGATACCCTGATGCTACGTGCCGGGCACGGCGGCAGTTCGGCTGACTTAGCCGAAATCCCTGACGGCACACTGCTGTACATCACCAAAGCCAGCGGCCCCAGCGGTGTGAGCGGCAACTGGGGCCACACCAGCTATAATGGCATACAGGGCTGCGTTGCTATGCGATTTGTCTCGCCTGCAAAGGTCACACATACGATGACGCTGGACACCTGCGGCGGCTATGTGAATACAGCTTCTGTAACACTCACCTGTGGTTCCACTGACTATTACGATATGGCGTGGAACCTGCCGGGTTGCAACGGCTATAGCTTTGAGGGCTGGTACACGGCGGCAGACGGCGGCACCCAGGTATATAACAGTGACGGTTACGTTGTGAACGACGGCACATACTGGCTGGACAACACCTATTTGTACGACGGTGACTTGACGCTGTATGCCCATTGGAAGGCCAACCAGTATACAATCAAGTTTGATGCCAATGGTGGTACAGTGGACCAGGCCAGCAAGACGGTCACCTACAACCAACCCTATGGCTCTATGCCGACACCGACACGATATGGATACTATTTTGAAGGTTGGAGCGAGTCCCGCAACGGCCCGGTGTGCACCAATGAAACCACGGTGACGCAATACTGCGATCACACGCTGTACGCAAGATGGCAGCCGGTCACCATGTGGGTCAACTTTGACCTAAACGGCGCACCTTCCTATGATGGTTTCCAGGAGAGAGATGCTGTCTCTTATGGTTCCACCTACGGCCAATACAGCGAAATGAAGGTCCCCGCCTGGGAGGGCCACACCTTCGAGGGCTGGTACACCGAGCCGGAAGGCGGCACGAAGGTGGAAGGCACAACGGTTGTGACCGCGACCACCGACCATACGATCTATGCCCACTGGTCCAAGGCGCGGGACGACCTGCCCCAGATCGTGGCATCGGCCCCGCAGACGGCCCGCATCGGCGGCGAACTGATTGTGATTGTCAATGTCAAGAACAACCCCGGCATGAGCCTGATGCAGATTCAGCCCACTTTTGACGAGAAAATTCTGCAGCTGACCGGCGTGACGAACGGCGATGTCTTCCCAGAGGGCACGATCTACACGCCGAACCTTGTCAGCGGCGGTATCTTGGACTGGGAGTACAATGCCAACGTGACCGGCGACGGCACACTGGTGACGCTGACCTTCAAGGTACTGGATGATGCCGTCGAGGGCGACACTGTCATCCAGGTCAACGCCGTGCCGGAATCTTCCTTCAGCGACGAGATGGATGAAGTCGACTGGCAGAGCAGCGCACCTGTGACCGTGCAGGTCAACAACATTATCGTAGGCGATGTGAATAATGACGGCAAAGTCAACGGCGCAGACCGCATTGCCCTGCGCAAGTACCTGACGAGCAAGGATTCCATCGCCATCAGCCTGGCCGCTGCCGACGTGAACCAGGACGGCAAGGTCAACGGTGCAGACCGTATTGCCCTGCGCCACATGCTGACCGATATCAAGTGAAAAAGGAGTAACCACCCATGAAGAAATTGTTTTCCCTGCTGACAGCGCTGGCCCTGAGTCTGGCGCTGGCGCTGTCAGTCTCGGCAGCAGGCACGCCGACCATTATAGCGGAGGCCGACAATGACGCACTCAAGCGTGGCGACACATTCTATGTCACAGTCAGCCTTGACAATAACCCCGGCATCTGCCTAATGCAGGTTGCCGTAGTGTTTAACGAAAAAGTGTTTGAGTTTGTGGACGTAGAGAACGGTACCCTTATTACCTCGTCCCTTTATGCGCCCGACCGCGTGAGCGGTGCAAAGCTGGACTGGGAGCCCGGCAAGGATATTTTTGGCGATGGCAAGCTGGCCCGCCTGAAGTTCAAAGTGCGTGACGACGCCGAGTTCGGCGAGAGCACGATCAACATCAACTCCGTGCCGGAGTCTTCCTACAACGATTCTATGGTCGAAATCGACTGGAAGAGCAGTGAACCGATTGTTCTGACCGTGAGCCACGAGCACGTCTGGGATGAGGGCACTGTAACAAAGCCCGCTACCTGCGGCGAGAAGGGAGAAAAGACCTACACCTGCACCGTGGAAGGCTGCGACGAGAAAAAAGTCGTCGAAATCCCTGCCACTGGTGAGCACACCCGCGACGACGGTACCATTGTCACTGCACCCACCTGCGGCGAGCCGGGCGTGAAGAAGTTCACCTGCAAAGTCTGCGGCGCTGATCTGGGCACCGAGCCGATCAACCCCACCGGCGAACATATCTGGGGCAACTGGGAGGAAACCCTGGCCCCGACCTGCTCTGCCAAGGGCAGAAAGACCCGCACCTGCACCGTCTGCAGTGCAACCGAGACCGAAGATGTGCCGATGGTCGACCACGCCTGGGACGATGGTAAAGTCACGACCCAGGCAGACAAGGATCAACCCGGCGTGAAGACCTTCACCTGCACTGAATGCGGCGCGACCAAGACCGAGAGCATCCCTGCCCTGGGTGACCACGTCTGGGACGAAGGCACTGTGACCCGTGAACCTACCTGTGCCGAGGAAGGCGTGCGCACCTATACCTGCACGATCTGCGGAGAAACGAAGGAAGAAAGTATCGAGAAGACGACGAACCATGTGTGGAACGACGGCGAGATCACGAAGGCACCCGACTGCATCCATGAGGGGGAGAAGACCTATACCTGCACCCTCTGCAGCGCGATCCGTATCGAGACTGTGGCCGCCACCGGCGAGCACACCTGGGACGAGGGTAAAGTGACGAAGGCCGCCACCTGCGCCGAGGAGGGCGAAAAGACTTACACCTGCAAAATCTGCGGCGCGACCAAGGCTGAGAAGATCTCCGCCACCGGCGAGCATATCCGCGACGACGGCACTGTCACCAAGGCGGCTACCTGTCTGGAAGACGGCATACGTCACTACGTCTGCAAGGTCTGTGACACGGATATGGGGGATGAGGTCATCCCCGCCACCGGCCACACATGGGATGACGGCACTGTGACGACCAAACCCGGCTGTGAGACCGAGGGCGTGAAGACCTACATCTGCAAGACCTGCGGTGCGACGAAAGAGGAGAAACTCTCCGCCCTGGGCCACGACTTTGCCGTGACCGAGACGAAAGCGGCCACCTGCACCGAGGACGGTTACAAGACCCTGACCTGCACCCGCTGCAGTGCCGTGGCAGTCGAGAGCCTGCCCGCTCTGGGCCACAGCTACGATGAAGGCAAAGTTACCACCGCCCCCGCCGTCGGCCAGGAGGGCGTGAAGACCTACACCTGCACGGTCTGCGGCGCGACCCGCACCGAGAGCATTCCTGCGCTGGTTGCCCCGGTTCAAACGAGCACCGCTTCCAGCGAGAGCAACACGTCAGCCCCTGCCCCCACGGCAACTCCGCAGGTGCAGTCTGGGCACGCGGCGGTTTACTTTACCTGCACGGCCTGCGGCTACCATAACTGGACGGCCACTGAGGGCGGCTACGCCTGCGACCACTGCGGCGCAGTGACGACCCAGGACCTGAGTGCCTATGCAAACGTGAAGGGCACGCCCACCGCTGCCGTTGACAACACGGGCGCAGCCGGTGCGGCAGGTGCTGTGCAGTCCGCCAAGGCGCTGAGCGCCATCCCCCAGACCGGCGACGAAATGCCCGTTGCCGCACTGGCTGTTGTCTCACTGGCCGCCCTGCTGGGCCTGGGCGTGACGGCAGTAAAGAAGCGCAAATAATACACAGAGAAACTCCCGGTACACTGTAGGGGCCGATGCCTGCATCGACCCGCCAGTTGCCGGGAGTCTTTTGGTATGTTTGAATTTTTTCTCAAATTGCCGGAATTTACCGTTGACTAATCCGTTCCCAGATGGTAAAGTAACTATAGGTGCGAATAGCGCCGTGTAGTAAAAATTCAAACAAAGGTGAGGTGGTTGTCACAATGGATACCCCCAGTCCCAGTCCTGTGTACCGATGTATCTTGAATAACGGCAGCCACCACTTTTTTGTCAGGCAAACCAAAGCAAACTGTACGTAAAAATAAGCGCACGGTGTTGCTCTGCTTTGCATTGCCTAAAATTAAATGTGCCTGGCTGCCGCCTGAAAAGGAGGCAGCTTTTTTATGTCTGATACCGCGATCCTGACCCTCCGCACGATGCTGGCCAACCTGGACGATGCCAAAAAGTACCAGAGCCTGCGAGATGTTATGTCCACCCTGCCCGCGCCCGACCTGGCCGCCGTGTTCGAGGACCTCCCGCCCGAGAAGCTCCCCGTGCTGTTCCGCCTGTGTCCCAAGGACCTGGCGGCGGAGATTTTCGCCGAGCTTACCCCCGAGACCCAGCAGGGCCTTATCGACGGCCTGACCGATAAGGAGCTGAAGGCCGTTGTGGATGACCTGTTCGTCGATGATGCGACGGATCTGGTCGAGGAAATGCCCGCCAACGTCGTCAAGCGTATTCTGGCGCAGGCAGACCCCGCGACCCGCCGCATGATCAACGAACTGCTCAAATACCCCGAGGACTCCGCCGGCGGCGTGATGACTACCGAGCTGATGGAGCTGCGCCCCGACTGGACGGTGTCGCAGGCCATGGCGGCCATCCGCAAGAACGGCTTTGACAAGGAGACCATCAACAACTGCTACGTCACGGACCGTGACCGCACCCTCATCGGCGTCGTCTCGCTGCGTGCGCTGGTCCTGTCCAAGGACCCCGACAACGAGCTGATCCGCGACATGATGGACGACAATGTCGTCAGCGTCAGCACGACCACCGACCAGGAGGACGTCTCCCAGATGTTCGAGAAGTACGGCTACCTGGCCATTCCCGTTGTGGACAACGAGAAACGACTGGTCGGTATCGTCACGATTGACGACGCTATCTCGATCATGCAGGACGAGGCCAGCGAAGATATTGCCAAGATGAACGCTATGGGCCCGTCGGACAAGCCTTATTTTAAACAGTCTATGTGGGAACTGTACAAAAACCGCGCGCCGTGGCTGCTGTTCCTGATGATTTCGTCCACCTTCTCCAGCATGGTCATCCGCGGGTATGAGGATGCCCTCGCCGCCGTGACCGTGCTGACCGCCTACATCCCGATGCTGACCGACGCGGGCGGCAACGCGGGCAGCCAGAGTACCTCCACCATCATCCGCGGCATGGCCGTCGGTGATATTGAGCCACACGACCTGCCGAAGATTCTGTGGCGTGAATTCCGCGTTGCCATCCTCTGCGGCGGCACGCTGGCGCTGTGCAACTTTGCCAAGCTGATCTTCCTGGACGGCATCATGCCCCCTGTAGCGGCAGTCGTTTGCCTGACGCTGATCTGCACGGTCATCCTGTCCCAGCTCATCGGCGGCCTGCTGCCCGTCATTGCGGAAAAGCTCAACTTTGACCCCGCCGTCATGGCGTCGCCGCTTATCACGACCATTGTCGATACCACGACACTGCTCGTCTACTTCAACATCGCGCGGGTGTTGCTGAAAATTTAAATTTTAGACACCGTGTTCAATATTGTAAATTGTACCGCACCCGGTTGGTGTGGTACAATTTTTTTAGAGAAAAAGCCTTCCCTGAGGGGCGGATGAGGGGCAAAGTTACCGCAGCGACCCGCTGGCGGGTAATAACGGAAGGTTCTCCCTCATCAGTCAGCGGTCAGGGCCGCTGACAGCTTCCCCCCAAGGGGGAAGCCGCGTACCCGCGTGCTCTGCGCCCCGCGGGTCGATGCGAGCATCGACCCCTATAGGAGAGCGGCGTTTTACATCCTTACAATCGGGAGTTTTCATCATGAACATGCAGGATTTTTATACCGGGCACGCTTTTGATGCGTATGAGTTTTTCGGTGCGCATACCTATTTCGGCGGCACGCATTTTGCGGTGTGGGCACCGTCCGCACAGCATATCGCCGTTGAGACCGAGATCGGTACCTTTGATCTGCACCGCACCCAGTCCGCCGTGTGGGAGTGTGACGCCCCCGGCGTGCAAGCGGGGATGGTGTACCAGTATTGGGTGCGCGGCGCGAACGGCCAGAGCGTGGCCCACTGCGACCCCTACGGCACGGCCATGACGCTGCGCCCCGACGGACGCAGCATCGTCAGCGATGCCCCCAAGGGCTTTGTCGATGACAAATGGATGCAGGAACGCACAAAATGCTTTGATAAGCCGCTGAATATCTACGAGGTCCACGCCGGCAGCTGGCGGCAGAAGGAGGACGGCAGCTGGTACACCTACGCCGAGCTGGCCGACCTGCTGCCCGTCTACTGCAAGAAGAACGGCTTCACCCATATCGAGCTTATGCCCCTGGCCGAGCACCCGTTTGACGGCAGCTGGGGCTACCAGACCACCGGCTTTTTTGCGCCCACCAGCCGCTACGGCACGCCGGACGAGCTTGTGGAGTTTGTCAACGCCTGCCACAAGCAGGGGATCGGCGTTATCCTGGACTTTGTGCCGGTCCACTTTGCCGTGGATGCCTACGGTTTAAAAGAATTTGACGGTACGCCGCTGTATGAGTACCCCGCCGCCGCGGTGGGCCAGAGCGAGTGGGGCAGCTGCAACTTTATGCACTCCCGCGGTGAGATCCGCTGCTTTATCCAGTCCTGCGCCGACTACTGGCTGCGGGTGTTCCACGCCGACGGCCTGCGCATGGATGCCGTGTCCCGCCTGATCTACTGGCAGGGCGACCCGAACCGCGGCGTCAACGGCTCGACGCTGGAATTCCTGAAGGGCATGAACGCCGGTTTGCAGCAGCGCCACCCCACGGCCATTCTGATCGCCGAGGACTCTACGAGTTTCCCGAAGGTCACGGCCCCCGTCGAGTACGGCGGCCTGGGCTTTGACTACAAGTGGGACCTGGGCTGGATGAACGACACCCTCGACTACTTTAAAAAGACGAGCGACGAGCGGCGCGAGAATCTGGGCAAGCTGACCTTCTCGATGATGTACGCCTGGAACGAGCACTACATCCTGCCGTTCAGCCACGATGAGAACGTCCACGGCAAGGCGACCATCGTGCAAAAAATGTACGGCGAGTACGAGGGCAAGTTCCCGCAGGCGCGGGCGCTCTACCTGTACATGGCCATCCATCCGGGCAAGATGCTTGATTTTATGGGCAACGAATTTGCGCAGCTGCGCGAATTTGACGAGAGCCGCGAGCAGGACTGGATGGTGCTCAAGTACCCGAACCACGACGACTTCCACCGCTATCGCAGGGCGCTGAATGAGGCGTATCTTGCCAACGAGGCGTTCTGGAGCCGCGAGTACGACCCCGAGGCGTTCCGGTGGCTGGACTGCGCCCACCCCGAGCTGGACGCCTGTGCCATCTGGCGCGACGGCCATGACGGCGCGGTGCTGGCGGCATTCAACTTTGGCGACACGGAGCTGGCCGACTACACGCTGACCCTGCCCCGCGCGGGCAAGCTGACGAAGCTGCTGGACACCGACTGGCAGTGCTTCGGCGGCCGGACCGAGAAGCCGAAGCGGCTGGTCGGCAAGGCCTGCGGAAGGTGAATTATTCCGAGTTGCCGACCTTCTGCAAAACCCGCAGCGAGGGCTTCGGCAAGGAGGTCCAGCGGCGGATCCTGTTGGGCACCTACGTGCTTTCCGCCGGATATTACGACGCTTACTATAAAAAAGCGCAGAACCTGCGGGGCGCCATCGTTTCCGCTTTCGACGAGGCGTTCCGGAGCTGTGACGTGATTCTGGCTCCCACCGTTCCCATGACCCCCTTCAAGCGGGGCTTCACCTCTCAGGATCCGGTGGAAACCTATCAAACGGACATCTGCACCGTGCCGGTCAACATCGCCGGCCTGCCGGCGGTGATGGCCGCCCTGGAAACCCGGGCCGTCATCGCCCTGGCCAATAAGGAAACCCTGGTCTGCGCCGGGGAGCTGGTCATGGCCCAGGCGGAGCGCTGGGGGGCGGACATCGTCCCCGTGGACTCCGAGCACAGCGCCATTTTCCAGAGTCTCCAGGGCTGCCGGGACCGGAATGAGGTCCGGCGGCTGCTGCTGACCTGCTCCGGCGGCCCCTTCTTCGGCCGCAGCTTCCGGGACCTGGAGGGGGTCACTCCCGCCGATGCCCTGAAGCATCCCAACTGGTCCATGGGTGCAAAAATCACCATCGACTCTGCTACCCTGATGAACAAGGGACTGGAGGTCATCGAGGCCATGCGGCTGTACCGTCTGCCGGTGGAGCAGGTGGACGTGGTGATCCACCGCCAGAGCATCGTTCATTCCCTGGTGGAGTACCGGGACGGCGCCATGATCGCCCAGCTGGGCACCCCGGATATGAAGCTCCCCATCCGCTATGCCTTCACCTGGCCTCACCGGGCCCCCAGCCCGGATACGCCCCTGGACCTGCTGACCTGCGGGGACCTGACGTTCCGGGCTCCGGACCTGGACGCCTTCCCCTGCCTGCGCATTGCCCGCCAGTGCGCCAAAGCCGGCGGCACCGCCTGCGCCATTATGAACGGTGCCAACGAGGCGGCGGTGGCCCTGTTTCTGCAGGAGCGTGTGGGCTTCAACGACATTCCCCGCCTGGTGGAGTCCGCCCTTTCCCGGGTGGAGGTGAAATATGCCCCGGACCTTCCGGATATACTGGAAGCAGACAGACAGGCGCGAGCCGCTGTACTGCAAACGGTAGGAGACATGGTATGATCTATATTTTAGCTGCGATCCTGATATTCGGCGTGCTCATCGCCGTCCACGAGCTGGGCCACTTTCTGGCGGCCAAGGCCTGCGGCGTGCGGGTCAACGAGTTCGCCATCGGCATGGGCCCCGCCCTGTTCAAAAAGACCAGGGGCGATACCACCTATGCTCTGCGCCTGCTGCCCATCGGCGGCTTCTGCGCCATGGAGGGGGAGGAGGAGGACTCCGACGACCCCGCTGCCCTGAATAACCAGGGCTTCTGGCGCAAGCTCCTGATCTTTGCCGCCGGCGCCCTGATGAACTTCCTCACGGGCCTTGTCATCATTCTGGTGCTTTACGCCGGGGTCAAGGCCGTCAATGTCCCGGTGATCCACGGCTTCGCCGACGGCTGCCCGCTGGAATCCGCCTCCGGCCTTCAGGTGGGCGACCGCATCCTGTCCATCGACGGGGAGCGCATCTACACCTTCAGCGACGTGTCCCTGCTGCTGGGCCGCAACAAGACCGGCGACTTCGACCTGGTCATCCGCCGGGACGGCCAGAAGCTCCGTCTGGAGAATTTCCACATGGAGCGTGGCGAGTACCTGGATCAGTCCGGCCAGAAATTCACCGGCTTCGGCCTGTATTTCGGCGCCCAGGAGCTGACCTTCGGCGGGCGGCTGAAATACTGCTGGGACCAGGCGGTGGACTTTGTCCGCCTGGTGCGCCTGAGCCTCCAGATGCTCATCACCGGTGAGGCGGGCTTTTCTGATATGAGCGGCCCCGTGGGCATCGTATCCACCATCACCACCGTGGGCGAGCAGTCGGAAAATGCCCGGGCCGCCGCCGCCAACATCGCGTTTCTGGCGGCCCTCATCGCCGTGAACCTGGCGGTGATGAACCTGCTGCCCCTGCCCGCTCTGGACGGCGGCAAGATTTTCTTCCTGGTGGTCAACGCCCTGTCCCTGCGCATCATCCGCAAGCAGATCCCCGCCAGGTTTGAAAATTACGTCCATCTGGCCGGCTTTGTCCTTCTCATGGGCCTCATGCTGGTCATCACCTTCCACGACGTCATCAAGCTGTTTCAATAGCGGCAGACCGTCCCGGAATGGGGCCGGCGTCTTTGCCGGCCCCATTTCGCC
>OGXR01001910.1_pt1 | contig 14310 bp, 12 predicted proteins | sample 1576331 | NCBI WGS metagenome assembly OGXR01 (sample SAMEA3541473, study PRJEB24748) | human gut metagenome | biome: human gut; feature: human-associated habitat; material: faeces | place: China | collected 2012 | reverse complement strand
GGTGGACCTGAAGAGACTCGAACTCTCGACCTCTCGGATGCGAACCGAACGCTCTACCAAGTGGTTAAGAACTATGCTCCCAAAATTACCACAGTACGGACGCTTATTTCGTCGCAAAATTTGAGGAAAACACGAATAGTGGCGTATGCCCTTGCAATATAACAGGCATCCTCTCACCTATTATGGGCGCTGGGGGCGTTTTTCTTTTGCCCAACGTTAAATTTTTAGTATGCAACTAAAGCATCTAGCAATCAAGCCGCATCGCACATAATTCCAATGCCCTCTCTACCAAAATACTTGAATGTGATTCAGGTATTTTGAATATAATAGTATAGGTACCATCAGCGTGGCTAGATGACATGCTTAAATGCACGTTCAAGTTAGGTCGTAATCTTGAAGGCGCAAAACGACCAGTCGGGGCAGGACCGGCATGGTACCTATACAGTTTACTGCTCAGATATTTTGTGATTGCAAGGCTTTTTGCCTATCGAGCAGAATGCGGGTCTGATCTTTAGTCGAGAAATACTTATTAATTACTCTTCGCCGCTCCTTGTCCAAGATTTTATCAGAATAAACCATTAGATGCCTGAGAATAACTAAAACCATATTTCTGATCATCCCGTCATCGAATTCATCATAGATTTGCTCTGCTTCTTTTATCACAGCCTGATAATCATCGATTTTCTCTAGAAACATCATACGTTCGATTCGGTAATTCAAGGAATTTTCAATATAGTCCTGCTGCGAGAGATAATCGACTGTGGAATAATTTGCCCCGTATGAAGTAACTAAAAAATAAAGGTTGAGAAGAACGCCTAGCGAAGTCTCTTGAAAGAATTTTAGAATTTCTTCTCTAGAGTATTTTTTCCCTTTGTAGTCAGAATCCTCCTGCCATTTCATAATTTCTTCGATCAACTCAGCTATGCTGCTATCTATAGTTTCTGCCCATTTATTAAATATTTTGTTTGGCATTTGATACATAGCGAATACCAAATCACGTTTATCTGCTGCTGGTAGAATGCTGATAAATGCAGAAAGGCTCCTTGCTATAATTTTAAGTTGCAAAAATGCCCGTATCAGTTGGTTGTTCACTTCGTCTATTTTGCTTACGTCATAGTCATAGATATCCAAGGTTTCAATCGGAGTATCATTCATTTCCTCAGCTTCCGCTTGATTCCGAACATCAGATTCTTTTTCATCCTTTGTAGGAGCACTTAAGCTTCTTTCGGGCATTCCATGTAGATATTTTACTTTTTTCTCTGAAATATCGAATTCTTTCCAGTCCTTAACATATTGAATTGCCTGCAACAATAGCAAGCGCGGAATTCTTACATTATCAGAAATATATGTTAGGAACATAAGGATATCGCCATTTATGCCGAAACAGGAATGCTCTACAATTTGGCGCAAGTTCCGCTCGTCACCATCCTCATTATGGATTTTTCTATTTAGTGCTTTGGCTACAAAATAGGCTAAATGATCTTTACTTTTGAAACGATATTCAAATCCATTGCCCGTTTTCACCATCAATCCACTATTTTCAACAATATCAATGAAACGTGCAGCAGTCAAATATCGATTGTCATAATATTTACAATATGCTTCGATCACTTCGGCTATATGCTCAGCAGTAATAGGATATTCCCGATGAAAGTGTACATAAAATGCAACATCACTGAGAGCAACAACTATATCATTTGTATTTTCCTTACGTTCATATAGGTTAGGTGCGATAGCACGTTCAATAGATGCCTCAAAGACTTTACTAAATACCTTTGCATCTGACTTATCTAACTCCCCTATATGAGAACAGTAGTAATCAGCGAATTGGACAACAAAATCTACCTCTGTGCGGAATCCCAGTTTATATGTGTTAAGGCATTGTTCAAGTGTCCTTGCAACACCTCTACCCTGTGATTCATTTCCTCTATATTTCAACGCAACAACTTTAGATATCACCTCCAACCGTTTTTCCGCATATAGGCGTGTGATGTATATTTTCTTAAACTCATTTTCAGATTTGATATTATCCTTTACCATCTGAACAATGTCAAATTCTCCTGTTTCCTCCGTCCCTACAATGATAATGTCAAAAACGTTTTCAATTCCTCGCATGAATTTATTTAGATGTTTATGCGAAATTCTGTGGAGGTCATCAATAATGATTGCTTTAGGGACATCAGATAGTTGCTGAAAATCAGTATACGAATTCTCGCCATATGTGTTTCGCACAAGTTCCTTCACAATATTCTCTTGATTCCGTCCAGTAATATCATCAGTATTGCAATAAAGAACCGGCATATGACCTTGCATTGTCTTGAATAGCATTTTCAGCAACATAGTTTTGCCTGAATTGCTCCCGCCAACAATTGCAACGTATTTATTTTTCTTGACGTATTCAATCAAATCCTCCATTTTACGAATAGATTTGCCATTTGAATATTCTTTTGACGCATTTGTGCGCAAATCAGGGAAAACAAAGTAGTCCGCAATATCGCTAGAAATAGCATGCTTGTCATCATTCATCAAGTTTGCGTTATATTCTTCCCGATAAAATAATTGGCAACCGTTAAGCGGTTTCATCACAAGCGTATGCTCTTGTGATGAACTGTTGTTAAAGTACAACAGCTCATTATCCCATATAAACCGGCGTAATGCATAGCTCCTGTCTTCTGAATTAAACACTCCAGCGTAGTATTCGCATGACGTCGGAGAAGACTGCTGCCACCAAGCACCGCCCGCTTGTTTTAGAATTTGGGAGCCATTATCGTAAAGCACATGCTGAGTTCCTAGCATATGCTCATGTCCAAAAAATGCGATCGAGTTGCGTTGACTAATAATTCCTTCAAGTTCTTTTTTCTGAGAAAAGCCGAACCAGTCTGGAGAATGGTGCATAACGATCAACGAAATATCCGCAGCCGAAGGTTCTGATAGCCTCTGAATGACATCTTCTGGTAAATAGTGAAGCCCGTCGTCTGCACTACAGGAGAACGGAGCCGTATTCAACAAATTTGCTTCGATTCTATATCCATTATCAAAGTGAAGAATTTTTCTTGTCACCAGTTGTCCATAAGGAACCTCATCTTCTGCGAAAAAGCACTTATTTCCACTCGCATAGCAGAAAAAGTCCTTCATTTGTTTAATTTCCTGTCTCAAATTGATTTCTTTTTCTTCATCACTATATCCACGAATTTCTTCGGGCGTCGCTCTTTTCATATTCCCGAAATTGATATCGTGATTTCCCGGCACAAGAAGAATCTTTAAATTCTTTTCACTGATACAATACTTTTTCCTAATTTCTGAGGTAAATCTTCCAATGAAAATGCCGGCGTTCTTATACTCATTTGAATATCCCTTTGCCGCTAAATCACCAGAAACAATAATTACAATTCCCTCAAATTCACCAAAAACGGAGAGTGCTCGAACTGCTGCTTGAATTTTAGTCGGATTTGCTCCCTCCAAATTTTGCAGGTGGAGATCGCTCAGATGTAAAAAAACAATTTTCATTTTCTCGTCTTCTTTCATATCAATTTAACGAAGAAATAACAGCTTGACTCACATAACTTCCACGCAAGTCAGGCAATGGCTAACCTCATATTCAGTTTCTCATATCATAAGAACATCTACACTAAGTATATTCTGATAGTTCGACAATTGCAAGCAAAAACTTCTATCGTTTTAATCAGCTATTCTTTGAAAATCAATATAATGCTGCTTAATATGTTATCTTATAATTTTATATGTTAGAGGCGTTCTGTTGAACGTCTCTTTTTATATCAAAAACAATATAGAGGAACCACAGCTAGGAGGTTAACTGGATGCAGAAACAGATCTATTTTGATTATTTCTACGGCGGCGAGTCGGAACTGTTCAGTTATTACAGGTTCCCCAAGCTGCTTATTACAGGCGATCAATTCAAAAATCTGTCCACGGATGCAAAATTGCTCTATGGTCTGCTCCTTGATCGCATGAGCCTGTCAGCCAAAAACGGCTGGTATGACAGCAGCGGACGAGTTTACATATATTACCCACTGGATGCAGTCGAAGCGGATTTATGCTGTGGCCACGGGAAGGCAGTACGCCTTATGGCAGAATTGGACAGTGGGACAGGCATTGGTCTGATTGAGCGTGTCCGGCAAGGCTTGTGTAAGCCATCAATAATCTATGTCAAACAATTCACAAGCCGAGCCGTTCCCCTTCCAGCAGCGCTGCTCGTTAATAATGATGTTGAACCTTTTGAAGTTCCAAAATCGAACGTCAGAATGTTCGATACAAAAACTTCCGGGCTTCCCATAATCGAACCATCAGAAGTTTCAAAATTGGAAATCCCTAACAATAATAAGAATTATCTTAATAATAGCTATCTCTATCCATCTATCAATCAGCCGGATACTGTACCGATTGAAGCGATGGATAGAAGCAGCTGCAAAGAGCTGGTTAAAGGTCAAATCGGTTATACAGCCTTTTCCCCAGATCGCTTGCCGGAAGTTAACGAACTGGTCGAGCTGATAACGGATGTTTTTTGCAGTTCTCAAGCATCGTACCGCATTGGCGGCGCACAATTTAAGAGCCAGTTTGTCCGTGAGAGATTCTACAGTCTGGAGCAGCAGCACATTGAGTATGTGCTGGACTGCATGAAGAAAAACACCACAAAAATACGAAATATTCGTGGTTATCTGCTGACCGCCCTGTACAATGCCCCGGCAACTATTGAGCATTATTATCAGGCAGCGGTTCAGCATGACCTATACGGGCAGCAATCCGGGCGAGAATGAGGTGAACTGAATAGCCCGCGCTGCCATGCAATGCGTCCCAAGTTGGGACGTATTTTTCATTTCTGGACACTTGAAGGAGGTAATTCATGCCAGAAACAAAGTCCATCCCCAAAGCGGACGCGCCGCAAAAAGGCGACGTTCCCCAGACGCCCCCTGCCCCCACATCAAAAACTTCCTCGCCGCCGAAAATGCCGGAAAGTAACGCAGCTCCCTCCGTCGGTGCGAAAAAGCCCGTAGAGCAGGCAAAAGCCCCCGCCGCCAAAACTGCCCCCGCTGCTGGCGAGAAGAAGCCCGCGGATGAGCCCAAGGTGGAACCCGATGCCGCTGAGAAAAAGTCCGGCGAAAAGTTGAACGCTCCCGCGCCCAAAGCAGTACCTGCCACCAGCGAAAAGAACCCTGCGGAAAAAGCTCCGGTTTCCAATACCAAAGCAGCGTCTTCCGCAGTTCAGAAAAACATAAGGTCTTTGAATACCCCATGCAGGCCAAGGCGAGGTGTCCGCAGCGCAAATCGCCGGCTCTCAATTCACCAGTCCGTTAGGAGGTGTACCCCATAAACGAATATGAACGCAAGAAGCGGAATTTAAGGCTGAAATTATTGAAAGCCGTTATTCGCTCCAGAATCCAACGTTACCGCAGGACGGTTTGCCCCCATTAGACGGTGCATCCCCTACCAGCAGCACCGTTGCCGCCTCCCCCAATAGAAGGAGGGCAACGGAAATTTCCACTCCCAAGCAGAAACCGAAGTCGGCTCCCAAACTCCGAGCCAACGTTGAATCCGTCTCTCCAAAGATGGTTCGTCCGGAAAAAGTCAACCGTACAGTCCCTATCGTCTCCAATGCCCAAAAGGCTGCGGAAATGGGCAGGCAGAAATTTGTAAAAGAAGCCCAGAAGCAAATGGTAGCACAGGTCAAGCGAACTGCCAAGGCCGCAGCGGACGTCGTAAAGAAAACAGCTTCAGCCATATTGAAAGCTATTCAAGCCACGGTGTCGATGCTTGCCGGGATATTTGGCGGTACGGGCGTCGTCGTAACTCTTATGGTGGTTTTGCTGATTGGCGCTGTTCTGACCTCTCCCTTTGGGATTTTGTTCGCCAACGAACCCTCTTCTGGAGCAATCACGCTTAGCTCTGCGGTAGCACAGATCAGCATGGAATTCTCCACCCAGCTGAATGCGCTACAGGAGGGCGAATATGAAAGTATTACCATTGAGGGTGCGCCGCCGGACTGGATCGAGGTAATTGCCGTCTTTGCCTGCCACGTAGCCGGAGGTGAGGATGGCGTAGACGTGATGGTTCTGGATGAAGAAAAGGTACCCTGATTATATTGTTTGGAACGGCTTTGATGAAATGCTGGCCGGTGGCCTGACGATGGGTGCAGACGGCGGTATTGGCAGCACATATAACTGCATGGCCCCGCTGGTACATAAAATCTATGATTCGTTCTGTTCCGGAAACCTCAGCGATATGCACGCCTATCAGGTTCTTGCAAACAACGTAATCAAAGTGATTTGCAAGCACGGCGTTTTTGCATCCGTCAAGGCGCTCCTCGAAATGGACGGCTTCGCCTTTAACGGCTGCCGCAAGCCGTTCGCACCAATCAGCGATGCCGGTCTTGCCGAGCTGCGTGATGTTCACGAGAAATATATTGTTACAAACCGCTGAGAATATGTGCCTGCGGATTGTATTCGGAATCTGCAATTCCAATGATATTGACATCACTGCTCTGCGTGATGATCTGCGAAAGCATGGTGCGGAAATTGACGCTTGATGGTGCCACACTGTGAATTGTGAATCGAAATTCTGAAATGTCAGAATCCGGGGCGATCAAGAACAGTCCCGATTCAATACTCTGTAATTTTGAATTACCAGAAAGGGACGACGGTAAATTACCGCCGTCCTTTTTTACACACAACCGGTTGGACTAGATTGGGATAACTACGCAGTGAAAAAGACGGATTATGCTTTATTTCCGAACTTTATAGGAAGTTTTGAAAGTATTTCTCCAAAACGTCCCTTTTCCAGCGTGATATAGGCAAAAAGCGAAAAGAGGTGCAGAAATGACAAAGGAGCAATTCTATACATACCAGCAGCAAACCTTCGATTCCTTCTCCAAAAAGGTGGTTCGGAACAAAAGCGTTGATATACTCAGGGAATACAAGCGTCGGCTTGAAAAAGAGGTATCCTTGCAGGATATCCCGCTTACTGAATTATGCAGCCTAAGTGCAGTTGACACCTATCATCCTTACTGCAAAACCTACCATGTTCGCGGCAATACGATTCGGATATATGATCCGGCTCTGGGAGAAGTTCTGCAATACATTGCACCTCCGCGCAGGGATGTGATTTTGTTGTGTTATTTTCTCGAATTGAGCGATGCCGAGATCGGACGGCTCCTGCATATTAACCGCAAAACCGTAAGCTATCGTCGAGAATCTGCACTGCGGAAATTGAAAGAACTGCTGGAGGGCTTGGACGATGCGTGATTTGATTCCCTACGAAACAATTCTGGCCGCCAAGGCCGGAGATTTTGAAGCAATGGATATCGTCCTGAAGCACTACGCGCCCCTGATTACCAAACATTCGATCCGCGTCTTCTACGACAAATTTGGAAACTGCTGCGAGGTAGTTGACGAAGATATGCGCCAGCGCATTGAAGCAGAACTGGCATACCAGATCATCTACCATTTCGACCCCACCCAGCTTCCACCGGAAGAAACGCTGGAAGCGTAAAAATGTGTCCCGAATTGGGCCACATTTCCTGCCATTATCTGTCCGCACAAGCACATAGATTCTATACGTTTGTGCGGGCCGATAACCGGCTCAGGCTATACGCCGTTACTACAACTGAATAGGGCGATCAGATACGTTCTGTATGTGACGAGCCAGCAGTAGATGCGCCGGGAGGTGCTTGCCCGAGGAGGTGAACAGGCAGGCACGGAGCGAATCACACCTATACTGCAAGCAGCCTTGGCAGCGCTGCATTGGCCATGAATTACGATACAGGAATTATGATACTTGCGTTGGCTATGGGTCACACCGTAGAACGCCCCGTCATGGGAATGGGGGGAGGCACTATAAAACCTATGGAGCGGTTGCCAGCCGCCGTCTGATTCAGCCTTAGACTATATACAGAAAAGTGAAACATCCAGAATCCGCACCTGATAATTGGTGCGGATTTTGTCGTATCAGGAGGTCATTTCTATGACCAAAGCAGCTATCTATTGCCGTGTAGACCACGGCTCAAGTGAATATGGGCAGGTCGCTGTCAGCTGCCAGCGGAAAAGGCTGGAACACTATGCGAAGCGCAGCGGCCTGACTGTTACAAAGTGGTATGCCGACTGCGGTTTCGCCGGAAACGATTTAGACCGCCCCGCATTAAAAAAACTTCTGCGGGATCATGCAAAGGGCAAGTTCAGCACAGTCTTGGTTGTTTCTCCCGACCGATTATACCGCGGCAGTATCCCGAATTCTCCAAATTGGTCGTTCAAAATCAAGGTAGTCAACCGGCAAACCATGAAACAGGAGCAGCTTCAGGCAGGAGGTAATCCATGCAGGAATATGCAGAAACGATCTATATAAACGGATGTACCGTCAAAATTGAGTTCGCAGAAAATCCCCAAACAACAGTGCTTTCCAATATTGAAAGCATCTTGCTTAACCAACTCCCCACATCGAAAAAACGTCCCGAAATTTGCGAAAATTCCGGCAATATGGTATAATAATGGTGTAAAGATGCACCTTGAAAATTTAATATAGAACAAGGGCATACGCCATTTTCGACAGAGAATGAGGTGTATGTTATGTTATCCATAGAAACAAAACGAGTTGAATTACTCTACCGTGTATCGTCAATCGGACAGGTCGAAAAAGACGATATCCCTATGCAAAGGCTGTTTTGCAGAGAATTTGTTGCCGGTCACAGCAACTGGGTCATCGTGAAAGAATTATACGAGAAGGGCGTTTCCGGATTTAAGAAATCCGCAAAAGAAAGGGACGCCATTCAGGAACTTCAGCAGGATGCAGTCGAAGGGAAATTCGATATTCTGCTCGTCTATATGTTTGACCGTTTAGGACGTAAGGATGATGAAACGCCATTTGTAGTAGAATGGTTTGTCAAAAACGGTATTGAAGTATGGAGCGCAGTGGAAGGAGAGCAGCGCTTTGACAACCATGTGGACAAGCTGCTGAATTATATCCGATACTGGCAGGCATCCGGCGAGAGCATCAAAACCTCCATGCGTGTGAAAACGAGGCTGGAACAGCTCACCGAAAGCGGTTTGTATACCGGTGGCACCCTTCCCTACGGATACCGCCTTGAAAACAAAGGACGAACCAACAAGCGGAATAAAGAAGTCGGTGACCTTGTTATTGATGAAACCGCCGCAGAAATCGTCCGACTGATATTCCATAAATATGTCAACGAAGGCTATGGCGCACAGCGGATCAGCCGATACCTTATGGAAATGAATATTCGCCGGGAGGATGGCAGCGATTTCCCCAACACCACCCTCGTCCGGATGCTGAAAAACAGGATATATACCGGTGTGATTCACAACGGTGACGTAGAATCCGAACCGATTCCCGAATTGCAGATCATCGACCCGGACACCTTCGAGCGGGCGCAAGCCTTAATGAAGGATCGCACGATGAACCGGACAGGAGCCTCTGCAAACCTCCGTGGGCGGTCATTGCTGGTTGGGAATATCTATTGCGGTCACTGCGGAAACAGGCTCACACTGACCACCAGCGGCCGCATAATAAACCGGGCGGACGGTACAATTCGCAACGGGGTCAAGCTGAGATACAACTGCCATTATAAGGCGAGGCATCCTGACAAATGTGATGGCCCCAGCGGCTATGGTGTAACGAAGCTGGACGGCATCGTTGACCAGATCATCCGCTATCAGCTATCCAAAATCCAAGCAAATTCCAGCTCACAAGCCATCATCAAGCAGCATGAGCAGTCGGTTGCTTTGGCAAAAGCCAGATACCGTCTGACCTGTAGCCAGCTCTCAGAAAAGCAAAAGGAGCTGACCGATCTGCAAGCTGAAACCATTAAAGTAATTCGTGGAGAAAGCCGACTGAGCATTGACTTGCTGAATGAATTGGTCGCAAAAGCGCAGGAAGAAATCCATCGGCTAACACTCAGTTCGGAAGAAGCCCGATCATCTCTTGAAGAAGTGCAGCACAGCGCCGCGCAGGAGGAACAGGAAATGAACCAGCTGAAAACTTGGGCTGACCTCTACGATAATTGCACATTTGCCGCAAAGAAGATGATCGTATCGCAATTCATCAAATCCATCCACGTCTATCGGGACTACACGCTGGAAATCATGTTCAATGTCACCTTCGACGAATTCAGAAAGCTTTCCGCTGATACCAGAAATCTTGGCAATGAAAAAGCCGAAATATACGCAAGAGCAGAGTAAAAGGCGGGTCTGCAAAATTGCAAACCCGCCTTGGTGGACCTGAAGAGACTCGAACTCTCGACCTCTCGGATGCGAACCGAACGCTCTCCCAGCTGAGCTACAGGCCCGTAGGTTACCTGCACATTATAGCGCGGTGGGAAAAGATTGTCAAGAAAAAACTTGCGGGATTTTCAAATCCATGGTATACTTCCCGGGATAGAATTGGAGGGATCACCTTGCATTATCAGGATATCAACGCCGCCACCGTCGATCGGTGGGTGGAAAACGGTTGGCAGTGGGGATTGCCTGTCTCCCACGAAGCGTATCTGGACGCTGTGAACGGAAACTGGGACGTGGTTCTCACCCCCACCAAGCCTGTCCCCCATGACTGGTTCGGCGATCTGAACGGAAAGCGCGTCCTCGGCCTTGCCAGCGGCGGCGGACAGCAGATGCCCATTTTCGCGGCGCTGGGGGCGGAATGCACCGTGCTGGACTATTCCCAAAAGCAGCTGGAAAGCGAACGGGTCGTCGCCGAACGGGAAGGCTACGACATCACCGTCGTCCGCGCCGACATGACAAAGCCCCTCCCCTTCCCGGACGACAGCTTCGACCTCATTTTCCATCCGGTCTCCAACTGTTATGTGGAGGAGGTCGAGCCCATTTTCCGGGAGTGCTTCCGGGTTCTGCGCCGCGGCGGCGCACTTCTCGCCGGATTCGACAACGGCATCAACTTTATGGTGGGTCTCGATGAGAAAACCATAGAAAACACCATGCCCTTCAATCCCCTGAAAAATGAAGCCCAGCTTCGCCAGCTGGAACAGCAGGACGACGGCATCGAATTTTCCCACACCCTGGAAGAGCAGATCGGCGGCCAGCTAAAAGCCGGTTTTCGCCTGACCCATCTGTACGGCGACACCAACGGCTACGGATACCTCCAGGAGCGCAACATTGAAACCTTCCTCGCCACCCGGGCGGTAAAGCCCTGAGCCGGCGCAGGCAAAACAATCGCAAAGGAGACACAAGCATGAAATCAATCCCCGAAATTCTGGCCGAAGAATTGGGTCAGAAGCTGGAATATGTTCAGAATGTGGTGAACCTCATGGACGAGGGCAACACCATTCCCTTTATCGCCCGCTACCGTAAGGAAATGCACGGCACCATGGACGACACCACACTGCGGAATCTGGAGACCCGCCTGACCTATCTGCGCAACCTCCAGGATCGCCGGGACGAGGTCAAGAAGTCCATCGAAAATCAGGGCAAGCTGACCCAGGAGCTGTCCGACGCCATCGACGGCGCCGCCACCATGGCGGAGGTGGAAGACCTGTACCGCCCCTATAAGCAGAAACGCCGCACCCGTGGCTCCATCGCCCGGGAAAAGGGACTTGCACCTCTGGCCGAGGCCATTTTTGCCCAGGACGGTCAGGATCCCGCCGGGCTGGCCGCGGGTTTTATCGACCCGGAAAAGGGCGTTAACTCCGTGGAGGAAGCCTTGCAGGGTGCCAATGACATTATTGCCGAAGACCTTTCCGACGACGCCGACATCCGCAAATCTCTGCGGGAGCTGGTGATGCGCCGGGGAATGCTGACCTGCACCGCCGCCGAGGACGCGGAGGCTGACGGCGTTTACAAGCTCTATTACGATTTCTCCCAGCCCATATCCCGGGTGCTGGATCACCAGATCCTCGCCATGAACCGGGGCGAAAAGGAGGGCGTGCTCAAGCCCAACGTCATTCTCGCGGGCAACGAGGGCGCCGCGCTGGTGTGCCGCGCCGCCTTGAAGCCCACCGTGCAGGTCTCTGCCTTCGTCCGCGCTGCCGCCGAGGACGCCTATGAGCGTCTGATCTTCCCCTCCATCCAGCGGGAGGTGCGCAGCGACCTGTCCGACCGGGCATATGCGGGTTCTATCCACAATTTTGCCCTGAATCTGAAGCCGCTGCTGATGCAGCCCCCCGTCAAGGGCTTCGTCACCATGGGGCTTGACCCCGGATACCGCAACGGCTGCAAGGTCGCCGTGGTGGACGCCACCGGCAAGGTGCTGGCCACCACCGTGGTTTACCCCACCTTCAATGAGCGGAAAAAGCAGGAAGCCATTTCCTCCCTGTCCGTTCTTATGCGCAAATACGGCGTCAGGCACATCGCCATCGGCAACGGCACCGCTTCCCGGGAAACCGAGGCCATGACCGTGGAGCTGCTGAAATCCTTCCCGGAGGCCAGCTACATGATCGTCAGCGAAGCGGGCGCTTCCGTTTACTCCGCCTCTCCCCTTGCGGCGGAGGAATTCCCCGACTACGACGTCAATCTCCGCTCCGCCGTGTCCATCGCCCGGCGACTGCAAGACCCCCTTGCCGAGCTGGTGAAGATCGACCCCAAAGCCATCGGCGTGGGGCAATACCAGCACGACTGCCCCCAGAAGGAGCTGGACGCCGCTCTGGGCGCCGTGGTGGAGGACTGCGTCAACGCCGTGGGCGTGGACGCCAACACCGCCTCCCGGAGCCTGTTGCAGCAGGTTTCCGGTCTGACCGCCACCACTGCGAAGAACATCGTCGCCTATCGGGAGGAAAACGGTCCCTTCACCAGCCGCGCTCAGCTGAAAAAGGTTCCCAAGCTCGGCCCCAAGGCCTTTGAGCAGTGCGCCGGTTTCCTTCGTATCCCCGAAAGCAAGGAGATTCTGGACAACACCGGCGTCCACCCCGAGTCCTACGCCGCCGCAAAGGCGCTGCTGAATCTTCTGGGCTGCAAAAAGGGAGAGGATTTCTCCTCCCTGACGGAAAAGCTGAACGCCTACGGCCTGAGCAAGGCCGCTGCGGAATGCGCCGTGGGCGAGCCGACATTGCTTGATATCGCTAAGGAGCTGAGCAAGCCCGGCCGCGACCCCCGGGACGAGCTGCCCGCCCCCATTCTGCGCAAGGACGTGCTGGAAATGAAGGATTTGAAGCCCGGCATGGAGCTGACCGGCACGGTGCGCAACGTGATCGATTTCGGCGCGTTCGTGGATATCGGCGTGCATCAGGACGGCCTGGTGCACATCTCCCGCATGGCCAACCGCTTTATCAAGCATCCCTCGGAGGCCGCCAAGGTAGGCGATCGGGTGAAGGTGTGGGTGGTTGAGGTAGATGAAAAGAAAAAGCGCATCGCGCTGAGCATGATCCCGCCGGTGCAGAAATAAAACATTTCCAATTATAATTGCATATATCGCATGCAACCAGCAGGGGACGAGCCATCGTTTCCCTGCTTTTTTTGCCGCTTTTTTACGGATTTATCCATCCCGATGCGGAATTTGGTTTAAAAAGCATAATTATGATATATCTGCAATAGTAAAATAAAGAACCTGCATTTTGCAGTGATCATGATATTTTTTATTGTTAAAAATGTATTTTTGATGTACTGATCTTGCAATTTACAAAATTTCGAATATAATTATGCACAATTCAGGACGGCGTCAAAAAGCCGCGCTGAAGGATCAAACCATGAAAGGATGAAACCCATGAAGAAAGCCCTTTCGATGCTGCTTGTAATGGTCATGACGCTTGCGTGCCTGTCCGGCGCTGCCATGGCCGACAGCGACAAGTATCTGTGCGTTATGCTCAGCACCAACGTGATGTCGCTGGATACCAATCTGGCCACGGACGGCGAGTCCTTTGAGGTAATCGCCGACTGCATCGACGGTCTGATGCAGATGGACGCTGCCGGCGCTTCCATCCCCGCGCTGGCTGAATCCTATGATATGTCCGAGGATGGCCTGACCTATACCTTCCACCTGCGCGATGCCAAGTGGTCTAACGGCACCCCTGTCACCGCCAGCGACTTTGTTTTCGCCTGGCGCCGTATCTGCAAGGAAGCCGGCGAGTATGCCTATATGTTTGGCAGCAGCGTTGGCTGCGTGAAGGGCGCGCAGGATATCATCGACGGCAAGGCCGAGCCTGACACCCTGGCCGTATCCGCCCCCGATGATAAGACGCTGGTTGTGGATCTGGAATCCCCTGTTTCCTTCTTCGCGTCGCTGATGTACTTCCCCACCTTCTATCCCATCAACGAGGCCTTCTACTCCAGCCTGGAGGAGGGCACCTACGGCACCAGCCCCGAGACCTTCCTGTCCAACGGCGCGTTCGTGCTGGAATCCTACACC
>OGXR01001907.1_pt1 | contig 14320 bp, 8 predicted proteins | sample 1576331 | NCBI WGS metagenome assembly OGXR01 (sample SAMEA3541473, study PRJEB24748) | human gut metagenome | biome: human gut; feature: human-associated habitat; material: faeces | place: China | collected 2012 | reverse complement strand
TATATCCATATAACCACCTACTATACTAATTTTAACACAAAACTAATCTTTTATAAATAGAAACATAAAAAAATGGATAAATTTTATCCATTTTACAACTTACTTGGCTTCTTCCGTAACTCTTGTTTCTCTTACTACTGTAACTTTAATAGTACCAGGATATTGCATTTCTTTTTCAATTTTTTCTTTTATTTCTCTAGCAACTTTATAACTTTCTAAATCATCTATTTCTTCAGGTTTTACTAAAACTCTAAGTTCACGTCCCGCTTGAAGAGCATAACTCTTGTCAACTCCTTTGATATCATTAGAAATACTTTCAAGTTGTTCAAGTCTCTTAATATAATTTTCTAAAGAGTCATTACGAGCTCCAGGTCTTGAAGCTGATAAACTATCTGCAATTTGTACTAAATTAGAAATAATATTATCTGCGGGAGCATCCCCATGATGAGAAGCAATCGCATTAATAACTACTTTATTTTCCTTATATTTTTTAGCCAAATCTACTCCAATCTCAACATGACTACCTTCCATTTCATGATCTATAGCTTTACCAATATCATGTAAAAGTCCTGCTCTTTTAGCTAAAGTAACATTTTCTCCAAGTTCCGCAGCCATTATTCCAGCTAAATGTGCTACTTCAATTGAATGATTAAGAGCATTTTGACCATAACTAGTTCTAAAATGAAGTTTGCCAATAATCTCAATTAAAGCATTATCTACTTTAGTAATACCAAGTTCAAATAAAGCATTATTACCAATTTCAACAATTTTTTCCTTCATCTCTCTTACAGTCTTATCATAAACCTCTTCAATTCTCGTTGGATGAATTCTTCCATCTTTAATTAAAGTTTCTAAAGTTATCTTAGCAATTTCTCTACGCAAAGGATCAAAAGATGATATAACTATAGCTTCTGGAGTATCATCAATAATTAAATCAACTCCCGTAATAGCCTCAATAGTACGAATATTTCTTCCTTCTCTACCAATAATTCTTCCTTTCATTTCATTATTAGGAAGCTCTATGGTAGAAACTGTTTGCTCATTACTAACATCAGAGGAATATCTTTGCATTAAACTAACTAGCATCTCTTTAGCATCGCGATCAGCTTTTAATTTTGCTTCATCTTCACGTTCTTTTATATAATTAGCAATTTCTAAATTCATATCCTCTTCTACTTTTTTCATAATAAGTTCGCGAGCTTTATTTTTTTCAAGTCCACTTATTTTAGAAAGAAGCTCAATTTGTTCTTCTTTAAGCTTTTCCATTTCAGCTTGATCATTTTGAATTTTTCTAAGTCTTTCTTGTAACTTTTCTTCACGATCATCTAAAAGCTGTTCTCTTTTTTGATAATTTTCATCTCTTTTATCCATGTTTTTTTCACGTTGAATAAGCCTATCTTCCGACTCTTTTATCTCAGCTTTTTTCTCTTTTAATTCTTTTTCTAAATCCATTTTTAGTCTATGTGATTCTTCTTTAGCACTTAAAAGCATATCTCTTTTTACTTTTTCAGCTTCCTTTTGAGCTTTATCAAGATAAACCTTTATTTTAGATTCAGCATTATTTACTCTAAAATGATTTATTATAAATGTTAAACCAATCCCTACAAGTAATCCTATAATGACAAGCAAAATGGAAAGATATGTATAATCCATAACTACCTCCATTTCTATGTTAAATAATATTAAGTTTATTAATTAACACTAATTTTATTTTAAAATTAAATAGATAAAAAGTCAATAAAAAGAAAGACTTTAATAAATAGCCTTTCATTCTATATTAAATTTTTCCACATCGTACAAGTAATTATGAAGTATCTCATCTTCTGTTAAAGCCTTAGTATAAATTCTAGCACTATAAACATTCATATTGGCATAACTTGCTGTATATGAACTTGTTGCTATTTGAGCTTTATTAATTCCTACATTACCTATACTCGATGAATTAGTATATGTACCTGAAATAGAACTCATACTATCTATATAAACGCCATTTAAATAAGTTTTTACTAATTTTGAAGTACTATCATTTACATAAGTTAAATTTATAATGTCAGTTGGGTAATCAAATAGTTTAAAACCAGGTGTAACTCCATTGGATGTAGCAGTTCTAGTATAACCTCTTATATTAACTTTACCTGCAGTATTTGTATTCCAAAAAATAGCCATTCCACCATAATTAGCTCCTCCAAATAAGACTCCTGAATTTCCATTAGTCCCAGAATAAGGAACACTATTTATTTTTAAGGTTATTGATAAAGTTCTATTACTAGTAGGTGATAATAATGTAGATGTAGCTACATTAGAAAGCACTGTATCATTTACTCCATCAAATGATAAGTAATTATCATACCATGTGGCTCCACTTACTGTTCCATTATATCCAGTACCACTTAAATCTTTCCACATTGTTGAATTATAAGCATGAGTAGTAGTATTTACATATCCATCATACCACAATACTAAATTATCTTGGATATATCCATTATAAGTTTCTGTATATGGGTTTATTCTTACTCCATCTCCATATTCTATACTTGCTTCATTTATTATCTCTGTATATTCTTCATTATCATTTGAAACATAGGTCTTATTATCATAATAAGTAGTCATATTTTCTGCTGCATGCCAAACTGCTATTTCATCTAAATCATATTCTTGTCCCAAATCTACTGTTACACACTGATTTGTGCTATTAGAACTTCCATATCCAAAGCCTGAAGTACCTTCTGAATCTATTGTTCCATCTACTATATTTTTATATGAATAAGTTGTTGAATTAGCTTCTGGATACGTTCCTGTTACACTTTTTCCTTTCGCTACATTTACTCCTTCATATATTGCTTGTATTTCATCCCAATGATTTTGGTTATTAGCACTGTTATAACTTATACAATTTTTTATATATCTTACATTATCTAATTTTGTTGTTTTTGTCTTTGGTTTTGTTCCCACATAGGTTATCTTGGCATAGCCATTTCCCTCATTTTGTCCTTCATACATTTTTCCGCCAATAAAATATTTTCCTGAGTAATGAAGAGTTCCATTAGTATGAGTTATAGTAGTACTTTCTTTAACACTATTTACTCCAGCATAACCACTTATATAGGATGAGCCTCCACCTCCTGGCCATGAACCATTTGATAGTCCTGAGGCTACACTTCCTCCATAATATCCTGAGCCTCCTCCTGCTCCTCCTCCTGTATCTGCATTAGCAACATTACTTGCGCCTCCATAGCCGCCTTTACCAAAGGAACCTGCTGTTCCATTTGACTGAGCCCCACTTACCATAGTTGGCGCTGCTCCACCACTGGTTTGAGTTGCTCCATTTCCTATATTACCTTGGTAAGTTGAAAATATCGGATCTCCTCCATATAATGTTCCTCCATAACCTTTAGTATAAGTGTCAGCACTAGCTGCTCCGCTGCCTGCTCCAGCTACCATTATTCTACTTATAAGTGATGAAGTGTTATCCCAATTACCTCCTACTAATCTTACATCAGTAGCACCACCTCCAGTCGAAGCACATACTCCGGCTTTAGCTGGTTTAGAAATTCCGCCCCCATTAAATTGATAACCTGAACTTCTACAATTAGTATTACCTATTGTTCCTTGCTCTCCTACATAAAAATATAGTGTCTCTCCTTTTTCTAGATATATGTAGCCACTTGTTTTAGCTCCTAATACATTAGTACCGCCTTCAGCTCCAGCCATTTCTATATAATAGTATCCATCTTTAGGCACTTCATATTCTTGAGAAGCTCCAGTATAACTAAATACTGTTGTCTTATTTAATAAAGTGTCTACTACTACCTCAATAGTTTTGTCTCCTTTTAAAGTATCACTAAATAAAGCATAAGAATTTTTAGTTAAATTTATAGAAGTATATATTGCTATTACTATTATCCCCAAACTAAATAAAGATAGAAATACTTTATTTATTTCTCTTACATCTTTTTTCAAGACATTACTAATTCTCTGCTTCATAACTATCACCTTTATTACTGAAAAATACACTATTTATAGTCTCTCCTAATCTTTAAATAGCATACTTTAATAACCAATTTCTATAAGTTTACCGTGCTATAGGCACTCCTAGTTTAATAATAACATAAAATAAAAACCAAAACAAGGGCTATAAGCCCCAGTATAGGGCAACCGCATAAAAAATGTCAATAGTATTATGAATATCAAAAAAAATAAGTTAAAATTATAATAGGATGTGATAATAATGAACAATCTTATTATGTTTTTTAATGAATTAACTGATACTAGAGATAATAGAGGTTTGAAACACGAACTAACAGATTGTATTGTAATGTCTATTTATGGTATTTTAGCAGGTCATTATGATGCAGAAAATATCGCATATTTTTTAAAACTTAATGAAGAATACTTTACAAATGAATTAGGATTAGAATATGGTACACCATCTCCTGACACACTATTAAGAATTTATTCTTTAATAAATCCAGAAGAATTTATGAATGTTTTTGTTTCTTGGGTAAAAAGTGTTGTTGAAGAAAAGAATAAACTTTTGAAAAATAAATATAAACTTATTCCCATCGATGGAAAAGCCATCAAAAGTGCTACCGATAAAATTAATGGTGGCAATATTCCTTATGTAGTTTCTGCTTTCTTATCCGACTTAGGAATATCAATAGGTCAAGTAAAAGTGGATGATAAATCCAATGAAATTACTGCCATACCTGATTTATTAGATTTAATTGATATTACTAACTCCATTGTTACTATAGATGCAATAGGCTGTCAAAAAGATATTACCAAAAAAATCATTGATAAAAACGGGCATTATTGTTTAGCAGTTAAAAATAACCAAAAACTTTTATATTCTGAATTAAAAGAATATTTTGATTTTGCATTAAAGGATAAAGAAGAAATTAAAGAAATTTATCAATATGTTGTAACAAATAAAGAGCATGGACGAATTGAAAGAAGAGAACATTTTATAACATATAACGTTGATTTTGTTTATAACAAAGAAAATTGGAAAAATTTAAATTTAATAGGTATGACGCGAAACTATAGAGAAATAAATGGTGAAGTTTCTATACAAGAAAAGTTTTATATTTCTGACTTAAAATTATCTGCTAAAGAGTTTGCAAATTATACAAGAGGTCATTGGTCTATAGAAAATAATTTACATTGGATTTTAGATGTACACTTTAGAGAAGACTGGAGTTTATGTAAGGAAGAAAATGTTTTAAAGAATCTGTCTCTTATAAGAAAAATTTGTTACAATTTAACTAAACTCGATCCAATTAATACTAAATTGAGTTTCAAGAAAAAACTAACGTTATATAATCACGATTTGGACAATATAAAAAGATTAGTATTCAATGTTATTCCTACTGAATATTAATCTTTGTATTTTTTATGCGGTTGCCCTAGCCCCAGTACTTTTGTGGCAAATTATGGCAAAATAAACTTAAGGAGGGCATCCTATGACTAAACTTATTCACACTGACAACTATTATTATGATGTAATCAGAATAAATATTAGAAAATTCCGGAAAGAAAAAGGCTACACCCAAGCAAGATTAGCAAATGAAGCAGACCTATCAGTAGATTATATTTCTGAAATAGAAAGTCTAAGGAAGAAAAAAAGCTTTAGTATTGCAACTCTTGGACGCATAGCAGATGTTCTAGATATAAAAATAGAAAACTTCTTTAAAGAATAAACTATCATTGATAGTTTTTATTTTGCCAAAAAAAGAGATAGATTTCTCTATCCCATAAATTCTTCTTCTAATACTTCTAAAGGTTCATCTGATAAAAATTGTTTTTTAAGTTCATAAGAAACATCTCTATATTGTTTAGCACCAGTTCCTGCTGGAATAAGCTTACCAATAATAACATTTTCTTTAAGACCTTGTAAATTATCAATTTTACCTTTAATTGAAGCATCTGTAAGAACTCTTGTAGTTTCTTGGAATGATGCAGCAGATAAGAATGAATCAGTTTCAAGTGATGCTTTAGTAATACCAAGAAGTATTGGCTTACCAACTGCAGGTTTTTTCCCTTTTAATATAGTTTCTTTATTAATATCTGTAAAGTCTTTAATATTAACTAAACTTCCTATTAAAAGATCAGTATCTCCACCATCAAATATTCTAATCTTTGAAATCATTCTACTAACTACTACTTCGATATGCTTATCACTTATGTCAACACCTTGAGCACGATAAGCTTTTTGAATTTCTTTTAAGATGTATTCTTGTGTTGTAATTGGATCAGTAACTGCCAGTAACTCTTTAGGACTAATATTTCCTTCTGTAAGTTTTTCTCCAACTGTTACAGTATCACCTTTTTCCACTCTAAGTTTAGCGCCATAGTTAGTAACATGTTCAACTTCTTCAAGTTTATTTTTAATCTTAATCTTGTATTTACCATGATCACTAGTAATATCTTTAATTTTTCCTTCAATCGTTGCAATTGTCGCTTGACCTTTTGGAGTTCTAGCCTCAAATAACTCTTCAACACGAGGAAGACCTTGAGTAATATCTTCTCCTCCAGCAACTCCTCCAGTATGGAATGTTCTCATTGTAAGTTGTGTTCCAGGTTCTCCAATTGATTGAGCTGCCATAATACCAATAGCTTCACCAACTTCAACGATATTACCAGTTGCTAAATTTCGACCATAACATTTTTGACAAACGCCATTATGAGTATTACAAGTAAGAACACTTCTAATTTCTACTTTATCAATACCAGCATTAATGATCTTTTCAGCTTCTTTTTCTGAAATAAACCCGTTTTTATCAACAATTACTTCCTTAGTCTCAGGATGAACAATCTTTTTGCTAGCATAACGTCCAACAATACGATCATATAATCCTTCAATTACAGTACCATCTTTTTCGTTAATAAATGCCGAAACGGTAACACCAAAGTCCGTACCACAATCTTCTTCTTTAACAATAACATCTTGTGAAACATCAACAAGTCTTCTTGTTAAATATCCAGATGAAGCTGTATTTAAAGCAGTATCGGCACTACCTTTACGAGCACTGTGAGTTGATAAGAAAAATTCTGATACTGAAAGTCCTTCTTTAAATGATGAAATAACTGGAATTTCAATCGTTTTACCACCTGGTTTAGCCATTAACCCACGCATACCAGAAAGTTGAACGAATTGTGATATCTTACCACGAGCCCCACTCTTCATCATCATAAAGATTGGATTATCCATTGATTTATCTGCTATTTCTTGAAGCTCTGCTTGAACTTCATCCTTAGCTTTATACCAAACATTAATAACACTTTCATATCTTTCATCTTCAGTAATCAAACCACGAGCATATTGTTTATTAATTTTTTCTACCATTTTCTTACCATTAGCAATAATTTCTGGTTTATGCTTACTAGTGGCAACATCATGAGTAGAAACTGTTGCCCCACTTACTGTTGAATACTTAAATCCTAAATCCTTAAGTCTATCTAGCATAATAGAAGTTTCAGTAGTTTTATAAAGTTTAAAGATTTGGGCAATAATTTGTTTTAACGTCTTAACTGGGAAAGGTTCAACAAGAGGCATTTCCTTAATTTTTTCTCTTATATTTTCTCCTGGTTTTACAAAATATTTAGAAGGTGTAATCTTTTCAATATTTTCTTTAGTAGGCTCATTAATATAAGGGAAAGTATCAGGAAGTATTTCATTAAAAATAAGTTTACCTACTGTTGTTATTAAATAATCATCCTTATGTTCTTCTGAGAACAATTTATGTTTAAATGAATTAACCTTAACTGCAATTCTCGTATGAAGTTTTAAATCATCACGTTCATATTCCATAATAGCTTCATTAGAATTTCTAAACACTCTTCCTTCATCAGGATCTTCTTTTTCCATAGTAAGATAATAGTTTCCTAAAACCATATCTTGAGCAGGAGTAACAACAGGTTCCCCACTTTTTGGATGAAGAATGTTATTAGCCCCAAGCATTAAAAGTCTAGCCTCAGCTTGAGCTTCTTCAGAAAGTGGCACATGAACAGCCATTTGATCCCCATCAAAATCCGCATTAAATGCTGGACACACAAGAGGATGAAGACGAATTGCTTTACCACCAATAAGTTTAGGTTCAAAAGCTTGAATACCAAGTCTATGAAGAGTAGGCGCTCTATTTAAAAGCACTGGATGTTCTTTAATAACATCTTCAACAACATCCCAAACTCTTTCATCTTGATTTTCAATAAGCTTTTTCGCTGCTTTTATATTATGAGCAATACCTTTTTCCACTAAACCATGAATAACATGAGGTTTAAATAATTCTAGTGCCATTCCCTTTGGAAGACCACATTGATACATTTTTAAATCAGGTCCAACTATGATAACACTACGTCCTGAATAATCAACACGCTTACCAAGTAAGTTTTGACGGAATCTTCCTTGCTTACCTTTTAACATACTAGAAAGTGATTTCAAAGCACGATTTCCAGCACCAGTAACACTCTTTCCACGTCTTCCGTTGTCAAATAAAGCGTCAACTGCTTCTTGAAGCATTCTCTTTTCATTTTGAATAATTATTGAAGGTGCTCCTAAATCAATAAGTTTCTTTAAACGATTATTACGATTAATAACACGACGATATAAATCATTTAAATCACTTGTTGCAAATCTACCACCATCAAGTTGAATCATTGGTCTAAGTTCTGGTGGTATAACTGGAATCGCATCAAGAATCATCCATTCTGGCTTATTACCAGATTTATAAAAGGCATCTAAAATATCAAGTCTTTTAAGTAAACTAGTTCTTTTTTGTCCTTGAGCAGTCTCAAGTTTTTTACGAATATCTTCAATTTCTTTTCCAAGATCTACTTGTTTTAAAAGTTCTTTAACAGCTTCCGCTCCCATACCAAAACGGAAACCATCACCATACTTTTCATAATAAGCACGATATTCTTTCTCTGATAAAGTTTGTTTATTTTCAAGAGGAGCAATACCTTTATCTATAACTACATATGATACAAAGTAAAGTACTTCCTCTAAATCTCTTTGACTCATATCAAGTACGGTTCCCATACGAGAAGGAATTCCTTTAAAATACCAAATATGAGAAACTGGAGAAGCAAGTTCAATATGACCCATTCTTTCTCTTCTAACTTTAGAACGAGTAACTTCAACTCCACATCTATCACAAACTATATTTTTATATTTAACTCTTTTATATTTTCCACATGCACATTCAAAATCCTTTGTTGGACCAAAAATCTTTTCACAGAAAAGTCCATCACGTTCAGGTTTTAAAGTACGATAATTAATAGTTTCTGGTTTTTTTACTTCTCCATAAGACCATTCACGAATTTTATCAGAAGAGGCAATACCAATTTTTAAAGCTTCTACTTTATTAACTTCAATCATTAGTATTTCACCTCACTTTCTAACTTTTCTTCCTGCAATTCTTTATCCTCTATTTCTTCATCTTCGCTTTCCGAATCCTCATCATCAGATTCTTCTATTGCATCTTCATTTACTTCATCTTCAAGCTTTCTAATTTCAATATCATCAATAGCAAATGAAGTTTTTTCATGATTTTCTTCTTTTTCAATTTCTTTTAAATCAAGAATTTCATTTTTATCATTAATTATTTGAATATCAAGTCCTAAAGCTTGGAATTCTTTAATAAGTACTCTAAACGATTCAGGTACTCCAGCTTGATCTACTTTTTGACCTTTAACTAAAGCTTCATAAACTTTAACACGTCCAATCACATCATCTGATTTAACTGTAAGTATTTCTTGAAGTGTATGAGCGGCACCATAAGCATAAAGAGCCCAAACTTCCATTTCTCCAAATCTTTGACCACCAAATTGAGCTTTACCTCCAAGTGGTTGTTGAGTAACTAAACTATATGGTCCAGTTGCACGAGCATGCATCTTATCTTCAACCATATGGTGAAGTTTAATCATATACATAACCCCAACTGAAACTCTATTATCAAATGGACGACCAGTACGACCATCATAAAGTACTGTCTTACCATCTTCATCCATTCCAGCTTCTTTCATCATTTCTAAAATATCTTCTTCTTTAGCCCCATCAAATACTGGTGTTGCTACATGAACTCCAAGTTTTTTAGCAGCCATACCAAGATGAAGCTCTAAAACTTGTCCAATATTCATACGAGAAGGAACTCCAAGTGGATTAAGCATTACATCAACTGGTGTACCATCTGGTAAGTAAGGCATATCTTCTTCCGGAAGAATAAGAGAAATAACCCCTTTATTACCATGACGACCAGCCATCTTATCCCCAACTTGAATCTTTCTTTTTTGAACTATATACACACGAACTAATTTTGAAACACCACTAGGAAGTTCATCACTATTTTTCTTAGTGAACACTTTAACATCATGAACTATACCATCACCACCATGTGGTACTCTAAGAGATGTATCACGAACTTCACGAGTTTTTTCTCCAAAGATAGCATGCAATAGTTTTTCTTCAGAAGTAAGTTCAGCCATTCCCTTTGGAGTAACCTTTCCAACTAGAATATCTCCTTCTTTTACTTCTGTACCTATTCTAATAATACCTTCACTATCCAAGTTTTTACGTGCTTCTTCACTTACATTAGGAATATCACGAGTAATTTCCTCTGGTCCAAGCTTTGTCTCACGACAAGGCATTTCATAATCTTCAATATGAATAGTAGTATAAGCATCATCTTTAACAAGTCTTTCATTAAGAATAACAGCATCTTCATAATTATATCCATTAAACATCATGAAAGCTACTAACATATTCTTACCAAGAGCAAGTTCTCCCATATCAGTTGAAGGTCCATCAGCAAGAATAGTTTTACCACGAACTACTTTATCTCCAACTTTTACAATAGGCTTATGATGGAAACAAGTATCTTGGTTAGAAGCCGTAAAATCTGATAAATAATAAGTATCTTCTCCACCTTTATTCTTAACAACTATTTTTCTAGCATCAACATAACTTACAACACCATCAGCTTTAGCTACAATAGTAGAGCCACTATCACGGGCAGCAATATATTCAACTCCAGTACCTACATATGGAGCTTCTGTTTTAAGAAGTGGTACTGCTTGACGTTGCATGTTAGAACCCATTAAAGCACGAGTTGCATCATCATGTTCCAAAAATGGAATACAACTAGTGGTAATTGATACTACTTGTTGAGGTGAAACATCAATATAATCAACTCTATCTGGAGAAACTAATATATTTTCACCACGATAACGCGCTGCTACAGTTTCATCTATAATTTTATTATTATCATCTGTCTTAACAGTAGACTCTGAAATAATAAGATCATTTTCTTCACTAGCAGTTAAATAATGAACATCATCCATAATAACAGAATCTACAACTTTACGATATGGAGTTTGAATAAATCCATACTCATCAATCTTAGCATAACTAGCAAGAGTTGTAATAAGTCCAATATTTGGTCCTTCTGGAGATTCAATTGGACAAATTCTACCATAGTGAGATTCATTAACATCCCTTACATCCATACCTGCTCTATCACGAGAAAGTCCACCTGGGCCTAAAGCACTAAGTCTTCTTTTATGAGTAAGTTCTGCAATCGGATTATTTTGATCCATAAATTGTGAAAGTTGTGAACTACCAAAGAACTCTTTTAAAATTGCTGTAACAGGTCTAATATTAATAAGTGTCTTTGGAGTAACTTCATTAATATCTTGAGTAGTCATTCTTTCCCTTATAACTCTCTCCATACGAGTAACCCCTACTCTAAATTGATTTTGTAAAAGTTCTCCAACTTGACGGATTCTTCTGTTACCTAAATGATCTATTTCATCAAAATTACCTACTCCTTGAAGTAAATTTAAATAATAAGAACAAGCTGCATAAAAATCAGAAATAGTAAGTCTTTTTGAATCAATACTTTGATCATTTCCAATAACAACCATTTTTTCCTTAGTACCAGGTTTATATATTTTAACAATTTGAACTTTATTATAAGTATCAAGTTCATCATTAATTTTTACTTCTTTAAGACCATATCCAGAAGCAAAAATAGGACGAAGTTCTTCTAATATATCCTTAGTAACTACTGTACCTTTAGGATAAATAACTTCTTTATCTTTCTTAATATCCTCTGCTAAAGTTTGATTAAGAAGTCTATCTAAAACATTTAATTTAAGATTAAACTTATATCTTCCAACTTTGGCTAAATCATATCTAAATTCATCAAAAAATCTTGTAATAATTTGATTCTTAGAACTATCAAGAGTAGCAGGTTCACCAGGTCTTAATTTTTCATAAATTTCAATTAATGCTTCATCAGTATTTCTAGTAGAATCTTTACCAATTGTATTTTCAATAAAATCATTTTTACCAAATAAATCAGTAATATCTTCATCACTAGAAAGTCCAAAAGCTCTAAGCATTGTTGTAAGAGGAACTTTTCTAGTTCTATCAATTCTTACATATAAAATATCTCTAGCATCAGCTTCAAATTCAAGCCAAGTACCACGAGTCGGAATAATTTGTGACGTAATTAAAAGACGTCCATTTTTATCAATTTCATGATTAAAATAAACACTAGGAGATCTAACAAGTTGAGACACGATAACTCTTTCAGCACCATTAATAACAAAAGTACCTGCTTCAGTCATCAATGGCATATCTCCTAAAAATATTTCTTGCTCTTTTACTTCACCTGTTTCATTGTTAAAAAGTCTAACTTCAACTTTTAAAGGCGCAGCAAAAGTAGCATACCTTTCTTTACACTCTTTAATTGAATATCTTGGTTCATCAAAATGATAATCACCGAATTCTAATGATAAAGTACCTGCAAAATTTTCAACGGGGAACAAATCATCAAATACTTCCTTTATACCTTTTTCTACAAACCAATTATATGATTTCTTTTGTATTTCTAGTAAATCCGTTAATTCATAAGAATTCTTAATTCTAGAAAAACTTCTACGTTTGCGATGGTCACCACAATTAATAATCTTGTATGCCACTAAATTCACCCCTACTTTCAAATTTTCAAAAATCTTTGCCACAATATAGACAAATAACCATCTTATATTATTACCACAATTCTAGCAACTTGTCAATCAAAAATACATTTTATTACAAAAAAACCTTTACTTTTTTCTAATATTTCTACTTTGTAATATTTCTCTAAATCTTTACAAACTGTTTTAGCTCCTTGATTCTTATTAATTACTAAATATAAAACCCCAGAATCTTTTAAATAGAACCTAGCCTCAAAAAGTATTTTATACACTGTTTCTTTTCCTGCTCTAATCGGAGGATTAGTAACAATAACATCATATTTATCCTTAACATCATTATATCCATCACTATAAAATACTTTTGCTAGAGAAATATTATTTTCTTTGATATTCATCTTGGTTAAATGAATTGCTCTTTTATTTACATCAACTAAATCCACTTTAAGATTAAAAAAAGAAGATAAAATAAGTCCAATACTTCCATATCCGCATCCCACATCTAACAAATTACCGGTAAGTTTTTCCTCTAATAAGGTATTGATTAAAACTCTACTTCCAAAGTCCAACCCCTGTTTAGAAAAAACTCCATTATCGGTATAAAAACTAAAACTTTTACCATTTATATTAACTTTAATTTTTCTAAGATTACTTTTAACAACATCGTTAGTAAAATAATGACTCATTTTATTTCCCCTTTATAGCATAAAAAGCCCGTACTACGACCGGCTTTGTTTTAAAAATTATTTTAATTCAACTTCAGCACCAGCTTCTTCAAGTCTGGCTTTAAGTTCATTAGCTTCTTCACTAGGAATATTTTCTTTAACATTTCCACCATTATCAGCAATTTCTTTAGCTTCTTTAAGACCAAGTCCAGTAACTTCTCTAATAATTTTAATAACATTAATTTTAGCAGCACCAGCACTTGTAAGAACTACAGTTTGTTTACTTGGTCCAGCAGCTTCCGCTTCAGCTGGAGCAGCAGCAACTGCTACAGCACTTGGATCAACTCCAAATTCTTCTTTCATTGCATCAACTAATTCCTTTACTTCTAATAATGTCATTTCCTTTAAAGAGCTAATAAATTCTTCTTTTGTTATTTTTGCCATTTTATTTTCCTCCCTTTACAAAATTTTTTAACTAATTTTCTTTTTGTTCACTATATAAATTAAGTGCAATACTTAAATCTTTAACAATTTCCATCATACCACCTGCAAGCATAGTATAAAGTCCTTCTCTTGATGGTATCTTAGCAAATTCATCTAACTTAGCTTTATCAGCAACTGCTTCTTCAATATAACCAGCTTTTAAAACTAAAGCTTCGTTTTTCTTAGCCATATCACTA
>OGXR01001906.1_pt1 | contig 14328 bp, 14 predicted proteins | sample 1576331 | NCBI WGS metagenome assembly OGXR01 (sample SAMEA3541473, study PRJEB24748) | human gut metagenome | biome: human gut; feature: human-associated habitat; material: faeces | place: China | collected 2012 | reverse complement strand
CTCTTCCGATCTACCTTACGATTTTACATACACATACAATAGTTATCCAGTAGTTGATTTTAATATAATAGGTGAAAAAGATTCAATTGCAGAAAAATATGCTAATGAAAATAAAATGATATTTACTATTAAATAACAAATCCCGATTCAAACGAATCGGGATTATAATTTTATATCATACTATACCAAACATAACATTGTCGTTGTTTGTAAAATAAAATTTATAGAGGAGAACACGGTTCGCCGCTACAGTGTTGCAATTACTTTGTTTGTTAAACAAATTTAATTGAGGTGGTCAATTGCGTATTGTGCTTCACTTTCGGTAAATTGTCCGCCGTATTCTGAGATCAACTGGTCATAGATAGCATTTTTAGACATACTTAAAGTATCTCTATAAGATTCAGCAGACAAAAGTGCGTTTTTATTGTAATCGGCGTCAAGATTATCAATAGCGTACTGTGCTTCGTCTTTTGTAAACTGACCGCCGTACTCTGAAACCAACTGGTCATAGAGTGCCTGTTTTGACATATGAAGGGTTTCGTTATATGACTCGGCTGATTTTAAAGCATTTGATTTCCAGTCGGCATTGATATTGTCAATTGCATACTGTGCGGCATCTGCTTCAAACTGACCGCCGTATTCTGAAACCAGCTGGTCATAAAGTGCCTGCTTTGACATATGTAATGTGTTATTGTATGACTCAGCAGATTTTAACGCACTTCTGTATTCGGAAGAAACTTTGCTTTCCTTTTTTGAACTTTCTTTAGCTGACGACTCTTTTTTAGATGTTTCTTTCTTAGATGACTCAGCCGTTGAAACATCTTTTTCTTCAGTTTTTGATGTGGTTGTTTCGCTTGAAGAAGAACTGTAGGTGGTTTCAGGTTCGGAACTCTGATTGCTTGATGAAGCAGATGTTGAACCTGAACAACCAGTAAGCATTGCCCCGCAAAGTAATAAAGTCAGCATTGCTGTTATAGCATATTTTTTCATAGTAATTCCCTCATTTCTTTATCTATCGTACATAATATACCGTTACTTAAAATAACATCATATAATTATGTGATAAAATCAGTATAACACTATAAGAGTGTAATTGCAATACAGAAAATAAATAGTGAAATTTGTGCAATATGTATATATTATAATGTTGAAAGGCAAAAATATCTGATAAGATAAAAGTTGTGTATCATTTGTATAAAGGGATTTATCATAAAATTCAAGCAATAACAAACCCCCTATTCAAGTGAATAGGGGGTTATAATTTTGCATTTTATATTTAATTAAATCAGCTTGTGTAGCCGAGGGGGTCCATTTTTTCACCGTTGAGGCGGATTTCAAAATGGAGGTGAGGACCTGTTGAGTTGCCTGTTGAACCAACATAACCGATAAGGTCGCCTTGATTTACATACTGACCCGTTACTGCAACAAGTGAACTGCAATGACCGTAAAGTGTTGTGTAGCCACTGCCGTGGTCAATGATAACATAGTTGCCGTAGCCGCTGTTGTCACCGCCCGAGAATGTTACGGTACCGCTTGCGGATGCATAAATAGGCTGTCCGTAAACACCGCCGTCTGCAATGTCAAGTCCGCCGTGAAGTCTGCCCCAGCGTGTGCCGAAGGTACTTGTCAATGTATGTGTGTAGGGAAGAGGCCATGCAAACATACCCGATGAGCTTGTTGTGTAGCTTGAAGATGCATTTGAACCTGATGAAGAACTGCTGTCTGATGAGGTTGATGATGAACCTGTGCTTGATGAAGTATCCTCAGCCTTGCCTTTTACAACAACTTCGTCAACTGCCTCTTTAATAGTTTTTGCATCAGTCTGAACTGCATCGGTCTGAACACCGTCAACAAATGTAGTTCTTACCGTTACTTCTTCTTCACCCTTAACGCCCTTTGTGGTAACTTTTTTGTATGAAGAAGACTTGTCCTCGTCATACTTTACTTTTGTGTCATAAGCCACATCTCTTGTGTAAACAATGTCTGTTGAAAGTGAGATTGAAAACTTGCCGTCTGCAAGTGCCATAATCTCGTCTGCGGTAATAAGGTCTGTACCGCTTGCGTTACCTGTTACAACCTCCACCGAATTTGCAAACTCGGTTGTTGTTTCGTCGTCGTAATTTCTGCGGTAATCAACAAGAACCTGATCAAGGTCTGCATTGAGCTGATCAATTTCTTCTGTCGCACCGATGAACTTGCCGTCAATATAAAGACTTGCACATGACGGTGAAATTGCTTTGAGGTTTGCCGATGCCGATTCGCCGTCAATTTCAGTATAAGGAACAGCCTCGTCACTTGTTGCAACAAGTGCAGGTGTCTGTACGCTGTTGTTATCTTTCATATCAAGTGCGCTTGCAACCGTTACACATGAAAGTGTGATTGCGCTGAAACAGGCTACTACTGCAAGCACAGCCTTTTTCCTGAGCAACTTCTGCGAACGGATTGTCGAGGGTGCAAGGTGAGCATACTGCTTTCCGCTTTTGAACGAAAGCTCCGATACAATCTCTCCGGCACTCTTTGTTGTGCCGTTTCTTGATTCGTTGAATGCTTTGTCAATAGCTGATATCTGTGTTTTTGCTTTCTTTGACGAATTAACAGACTTGATTGTAACAGACTTTAAAGAACCCTTCCTGTTCTCAATTGCCTGTGCGAGTTTTGCGGCTGTGTTTTTTGACATTCTTACAACTGATTTTGCACAAAATGTTGTTGCTCTCTTTACAAAGCGAACAGTTTTCTGTGTTGTTGTAAGCTCACGCCTGCAAACTTTGCGTTTCTTTGTAGGAAGACTCTCGATTTCATTGAAACCTTCCAAACCAATGAACTTTGTCTCCAAAATAATTTCTCCTATCTCATTAACCGTTACATTTTTGTAACAAACACGATACCTTTATTATACCAAATAGTTACGAAATTGCAATATGAGAATTAAAAAATGTCATAATTAATAATAAGACAGGGGATAAGGTTACAAAAACAGGATGAATTAAACAATAATTCCGTATGTTAATTATACTGTAAGTTATCAACCGTGTAATCTTTCAACAAAGAGTAATATTTATTTAACTCTTTTAAAGCGCCGTCAAGGTCGTGTTCAAGGTAGTTTCCGCACTCAATTGCAGTTGTTCCGGGTATTTCTCCTTTGTGCTCCGCACACTGCTTTATTGTGTCTTTTATAAGCTGTAATGCGTCCTCATTTGACATATCACGAACGAGAAAATAAAAACCCGTTCTGCATCCCATAGGTCCAAAGTAGATTACATTGTCGGCAAATTTGCTGTTACGGGCATATGTTGCAAAAAGGTGTTCAATTGTGTGCATAACGGGATTCGGAAGATACGGCGGTGTGTTCGGCTTTACAAAACGCATATCGTATGTTGTAATATCTCCGTCGATTCTCGAAATGTAAACACCCGGCATAAGTGTGTTGTGGTTGATTGTAAAGCTTGCTATCTTTTTCATATATATTATCCTTTCTTAATCGTAATCGGCTATGTTTGTAAAGCAGATGTTCATATCAACATCGCCCTCAATTCCGTCAACCTTGCCTGATGAGGAATATTGCCACATAGAAAACTGATAATAGAATGTCGGAACATTTGCGTATTCGCAGTACCAGATATCAAAATCTGCAAGCTGTGTGAGGTCATATTTGAAGTAAAGCTCCTTGCTCGGAGAATAGATAATCGGTGTGTAGCCAAGCTCCTTTACACGGTTGCAGAATGCCTTTGCACAGGCTGTTGCCTGAGCGGCGGAAACGCTGTCGGTTCTTGCGTCGTCATCTTTGATGATTTCCCAGTCATATGCAACGGGAAAATCAATTGTTTCATCGCCGAGAAGTGACTTTATATAGTCAGCCTCTTCAATTGCCTCATCGTTATTGACAGCCTGAGAGAAGAAATACACGCCGACTTTAAGTCCTGCCGCCTTAGCACCCTTTATATATGAAAGGGCGGAATCGTCCGAGTACATTTTTCCGTCAGAACCGTAGCCTCTGCCGCCGATGCGAACCATAACAAAATCAACACCCGATTTTTTAACCTTGTCCCAGTCAATCTTTCCGCTGTAGGAGGAAATGTCGATTCCTTCCATTGAAGCGGCCTTGCCGTTTTCACTGTAGTATTTGAAAGTGTCGTCAGAGGTGAAGTTATCGTTGTTGAGTGTATTTTTAGGTACACCGTCAAGCTCGGTAATCCAGATTTCACCGAGAGTGCTGTCGTTTATATGTATTTTTTCGCCTGTTGTCTTGACGGTTGTGTCTGTGGCAACAGTTGCCGGGGTTGTACTGCCCGACTGCGAACTGCTTTCAGCGTTGCTTGAGCAACCGCACAAAACCGAGGTGAGTGCAAGCATGGCAGCCGTTACGGCACAAATAGTTTTTTTCATTATTCTACTCCTGACAAAAATTTTTTAACGCTGAAAAATGTCGATTATACGGACATTTTGCGTATCTGTTAGTCAGCATATCATAAAAAAGTGTTGATGTAAACAAAGAAACCAAAAATAAATATTGAAAATCTTGTGAAAATTAAGTATAATCTAAGGTACAAGTGTCCTTCATCAAACAGCGGAGGCATTTATTCGGAAATATAATGATAACAATGTTCCGCAAAAGGCGATAAAGGGCGGTGAGTGAAATTGAATGAAACAAAGGTGCACGGATACCGTCACAAAACAACGGAAGAACTCGTCAAGGCAATTGACGAATGTACCTCTCTCAGTCAGCTTTTCGCTCTCATTCAGCATGAGCATATCACCATTCAGATGCTCACAAGACCGGGTGCATCAAATCTTGCACCAAAAATTTTAAGCCCGAAAGAGATAACAGGCAACCGTGACACACCATTTGAAAGACTGCGAAAACAGGTTCGTGAATCTGTGCTTGAGGACGAAAGAAGGCTTAAACAGAGCAAGCTGATTGCTGAATGCGAACGCCTTTCAAGACTTAATAAAAATGACAAGATAAAGTAAGAGTAATTAGTGGAAGATTTTTGAAATTTTTTACTAAATACTCTTTATTTTTTTTAAAAAAACATATATAATCTAATTATCAAATACGATTGGGGATGGAATATATGACATTCAAATTCAAACACACCTTGGCTGTAATTCTCGCAGTAGTTACCGTAGCTTGTTCTGTTGTCGGAACATTAGCTGTTTCTGCCGCAGAAACAGACTCTCAGCCTGCAACAGAGGCAACTGTTGCATCTGATGTAACAGATACGAGCGTTGAACCAACTCAGGCAACTGAGCCTTCACAGCCGGTAACGGAGCCGCCCGTAACTCCTACGGTTCCTCCGACTCAGCCGGTTAAGCCGAATGTGGGCGCAATCAAGAATCTCACAAGAACGCAATATACAACAAATTCGCTTTCGTTCAAGTGGGATAAAGTAAGCGGTGCAACAGGCTATGTAATCTACTACCGCAACAATGACGCACACAAGAATTTTTCAAGATTTACATATGTAAAGTCAAATGCCTGTACACTCAAAAAGATTAGAACAGCAACCTGGTATGATGTAAAGGTTGCCGCCTATGTTGAGCATGACGGTGTAAAGTATGAGGGTAAGAGTCAGACCTACAGAACAGCTACTCTTCCGAATGCCGTTAGCGTTTCACTCAAGGAGTCGGGTTCTGCTATTACACTTTCGTGGTCGAAGAACTCACAGGCAACAGGCTACAAAATCTACCGTATGAGCGGTGACACAAAGGGCAAGTATGTTCTTTACAAGACAATCACTTCAAATTCCACAACCTCTTTCAGAGATAAGGGAGTTAAGAACGGCAGAGCGTATTACTATCAGATTAGGGCTTACCGTGCAATCAAAAAGAACACTTACTATTCGTCACCGTCAACAATAAGATGTGTGGCAGGTCTTAATGCCGTTAATTTCAAGACAGATACAAGACTTTCAAGAGTAAATCTCACATGGGGCAAGGCAATGACCACTCCGACAGCATATGAGATTTTCTATTCAACCTCAAAGAACGGAAAATATACAAAGCTTGGTGAAACAAAGAATACTTTCTACAACACCAAAAAGCTTACAGTCGGCAAGACCTATTACTTCCGTATTCGTGCTTACAAGTATTCGGGACCGAGCAGTAACCCGAAAAAGTACAAGTGCCTCGGCACATTCCAGACAAAGAGTGTAAAGATCAGCAAGAATGCCTACGGTGTTTCAGTCGGTAATACCTATGTTGAAATCAGTATTGATCAGCAACATATGTGGTACTACAAGAACGGTAAGCTCGTTGTTGAAACAGATGTTGTAACAGGCAACTACGGTACAAGCGATACGCCAAAGGGTGCATATTCAATTATCTACAAGGCATCTCCTGCAACACTTATGGAGAATTCCCATGTAACATTCTGGCTCCCATTCACATATGACGGTTGCGGAATCCATGACGCATCATGGCGTTCAAGCTGGGAATACGGCGGAACAAGGTACAAGGGTCACGGTTCACACGGCTGTGTAAACACACCGTACAGCGCAGTTAAGAAAATTTATAACAACATTTCCTCAGGAACCCGTGTTGTTGTTTATTGATTTTAATCCGTAGCGAAAACTTGATAAAATAATTTAAGGCTGACAGATTTTTTATAACCTGTCAGCCTGATTTTTTGCAGTGGTGCTTTAATAATAAATTTTGATTTTGATATTAATTACATTAATTTTTGTGCCGAAAAAGTTGTTCTTTGTTGGTATCAGATAATAAGATTTTTAGTTGTTGACAAAATCTTGTTTTAATAATATAATAGCTTTAATATAATAGCTTTGCTGTATTAAGCAATGATACAAAGCAAACATGAGGAGAGTAAAAATGAAAAGAATATTTATGGCTTCACTTTTGGCTTTGACGGTTGCGCTTGGTGCGGTCGCAACGGGTTGTTCGGGCAGTGACAATTCATCATCTTCAACTGACAAAGCTTCAAGCAAGGTTGAATCCGTGAACGATTCATCTTCTGATGATTCAGGTACTGCTGAAGGCGGAAATTCAGTTGACGGCGACTTCGTGTGGGATAAAAACAGTTGCATTGTCAATCTTTCAAAAGAAGCAGCAAAGAAGAGCGAAATCGTGATTCCTGAAAATTGTATTGATTTAAGAATTGATGATTGGGCAAGCGGCGAGGATAACTATTTTTCAGAAAACGATAACCTTGAAAGTGTTGTGTTTGAGTCTGAAAACATCAAAAATCTTCCTGACGGTTTGTTTGTACATGATAAAAACCTGAAAACGGTTCAGCTTCCGAAAAACCTAAAGAGAATTTCAGAATTCTGTTTTAGCAATTGCGAGTCGCTTGAAACTATTGAAATTCCTGATAAAGTAACCGAAATCAAGGAATCTGCGTTCCAGTATTCAGGAATCAAGGAGATTAAACTCCCTGAATCAGTAACAACTGTCGGTGATTCTGTTTTTGCTTGGACAAAACTTGAAACACTCTATCTTCCGGAATCACTTACCTCAATAGAAAGTAGTTTCTTGACTTGTGTCGATTCTGATAAACTTACAATCTATGTTAAAAAGGGCTCATACGCAGATGAGCATTTTGCTGATTTTGCCGACAAAACAAATGTTGAAAAGGCATATTATTGATTTAATCTAAGTTATAATTAAAAAAACAGGCTGACAGATTTTTAATAACCTGTCAGCCTTATTTTATGATGTAGCGGTTTAATAATAAATTCTGATTTTGACATAAATTAATATAATTTCTGTACCGAAAAAGTTGTTCTTTGTTGGTATTAGAAAACAAGATTTTAACTTATTGACAAAATCTTGTTTTAATAATATAATAGCCTTGCTGTATTAAGTGATTATATAAAGCAAACATAAGAAGAGTAAAAATGAAAAGAATATTTATAGTTTCATTTTTGGCTTTGACGGTTGCGCTTGGTGCGGTTGCAACGGGTTGTTCAGGCGGTAACAATTCATCTTCAGTGGGATGAAAACAGTTGCATTGTCAATCTTACAAAAGATGCAGGAAAAAGAGCGAAATCGTAATTCCTGAAAATTGTATTGATTTAAGAATTGATGATTGGGCAAACGGTGAGGATAACTATTTTTCAGAAAACGATAAGCTTGAAAGCGTAGTGGCAAAGCTTGCTTACGAATCCGCTAAACATTCAGCTAACTCGACATGCCATATGGTAGTGCAAAAATATATCATTAACAGGAGTTATCATTAAAATGACTAGTAAAATGGATAGTAAATTTATAAAAACAATATTTGTTTTATATTGTCTCGTCCTTGCATACATTTTGTTTTTCTACAGAATGGGGTCGGAGATCGGCTGCACATATATCGAGTGGATAACAAATATGATCAGCCCGATACCATTTTGGAGTTTTTATGATTTTTTCACCACTCCCATAATTACCGCAGAATATACACTATCATTCATCAAAAACATCATAGGAAATCTCATGCTGTTTATGCCAATGGGATTTTTCCTGCCGCACCTATTGAAAAAAACAAGGCAATTTAAGTATTACATTATTTTGATTTGTATTATGGTGCTTTCAGTTGAAATCATACAGTTGTTTACAACCTTGGGAATGTTTGACATTGATGATGTTATTTTTAATGTCGCAGGTGCGGCACTGGGCTTTTGCTTGTCAAAAAGAATAGAATCCGCAGTAAAAAGGCATCGTGTGAATAAGTGAACGACTTAATAAGGCGGTAATTTGAAAAAACTTCGGTATTTATAAAATTTGTTTTAACATATAGTTTGCACTATTACTTGCGGGCGAACGAGGTTCGCCCCTACAGATTACACATTGCTTTCATCACACCAAAACATAAAATTTTAGAGTTATTACGGTTAAATATGCCTTACTTACGAACTCGGTTGTGTGGCGGTTTTACTGCACATTTTGCCGTCAACATCTGTGTAGTATTCGCCTTTGAGCAGAATTTGCGAAATCGGAACGATTTCGTAGCCCTCGGACTTGATTGCCTCGATTACCGTCGGCAATGCCTCGGGGGTATTTTTTGCACCGTTATGCATCAATATAATACTGCCGTTCCTGATTTTTTTCATAATATTCTGCTTTATCTGCTCGGGAGTAGGATCTTTCCAGTCGAGCGAATCGACATCCCATTGCACGCAATACATATTACAGCCGTTGACCGACTTTACAACATCATTGTTGTAATCGCCGTAGGGGGCACGGAACAGGGTGGGAGTTTTGCCCGTAAGCTCCTTGATTTTTTCGTTGCAGGACTGAATCTGACCGACCATATCGGACGATGACATTTGTGTCATATGCGGATGTGTGTTGCTGTGATTGCCCACATCGTGACCGTGCTTTGCAATATCCTTTACGCTGTCGGGATAATTCTTAACCCAGTCGCCCACAAGGAAAAATGTTGATTTCACCTTGTATTTGTCGAGAATTTCAAGCAGATGTTCGGTCTGCTCATTGCCCCATGCCGCATCAAACGACAGGGCAACCTGCTTTTTGTCCGTGTCAACATAGTAAATGGGAATTTCACGCTGAGCAGCCGCACTCTGAACGGCTCGAACGGTTGATGTGACTGCAATTGCCCCTGCAAGCACTCCGATTAAAAGACAGAATCCGATTGATATTAGATTTCGTTTTGTTATGATATACAAACGCATAAAATCCCCTCCATACCAAATTTATATGAAGGGGATTTTTATTTATTCATATTTTGTTTTAATTAGGTGCGTTCATTGGGCGATAGCAGTCAAGTTAACCCTCAACATGCCATTCAATGCCGTCTTTTGTGTCCTTGACAACAACTTTCATCTCTTTAAGCTTGTCACGGATAGCGTCGGCTGTCGCCCAATCCTTTTCGGCACGGGCTTTTGTACGCTGTGCAATAAGCTCTTCAACTTCCTTGGCAAAGTCATCGTCAGCGTCCGCTTTGTTGCTTTCGGGAACTTTTGTAAGGTCGAGTGAAAGCACCTTGTCAAATTCGCCGATTACATAAAGCTTTGTTGCATCGTCTGCGTCAGCCTTGAGAACATCATAAACGCAGGTGAGAGCAAGAGAGGTGTTGAGGTCATTGTCAAGCGCCTCGCTAAATCCCTTTGTAAGCTCCTCAGCCTTTGCCATATCAGGCTCGCCGTCCCTTGAAAGAGCGGAAATTCTCTTTACAAGCTTGTTGTAGGCTGTGGCTGTGTTGTCAAGGTTGTCATATGAGAATGTGAGCGGCTTGCGGTAGTGGCTCTGGAGGCAGAACATTCTGTAAACAAGCGGATTGTAGCCCTTTTCTTCAAGAAGTGAAACTGTAAGGAAACCGCCCTTTGACTTGCTCATTTTACCCCTTGCATCGTTGAGGTGAAGTACATGGAACCAGTACGGACACCACTTGTGACCGAGAAAAGCCTCGCTCTGTGCAATTTCGTTTGTGTGATGGGGGAAAGCATTGTCAATGCCGCCACAGTGAATATCAAGATATTCACCGCAATGCTTATAGCTGATGCATGAGCATTCGATGTGCCAGCCCGGATAACCTACGCCCCACGGACTGTCCCACTTGAGCTCCTGTGAATCAAACTTTGACTTTGTGAACCAAAGAACAAAGTCAGCCTTGTTACGCTTGTTTTCATCCTCTTCAACGCTGTCACGAACACCGACAGCAAGGTCATCCTCATTCATATTGCCAAACACATAGTAGTTGTCGAGCTTTGAAGTGTCAAAGTAAACATTGCCGCCTGCAATGTAGGCATAGCCCTTTTCAAGCAGAACGGAAATCATATTAATAAAATCGTCAATGCAGTTTGTTGCAGGCTCTACAACATCGGGACGCTTGATGTTGAGCTTTTCGCAGTCGGCAAAAAATGCGTCTGTGTAGAACTTTGCAATCTCCATAACAGTTTTATGCTCACGCTTTGCGCCTGAAAGCATCTTATCCTCGCCTGTGTCGGCATCGCTTGAAAGATGACCTACATCTGTGATGTTCATTACACGGTTTACATCATAACCCGAAAAACGAAGATACTTTTCAAGAACATCTTCCATAATATAGGTGCGAAGATTGCCGATGTGGGCATAGTGATAAACAGTAGGACCGCAGGTGTACATATTAACTTTGCCGGGTGTGTGCGGTACAAATTCCTGCTTTGTCTGTCCGAGAGAATTATATAAAATCATTTGCTATTCCTCACTTTTTACATTTTCCTTTTTCAGCTCATCAAGCTGTTTTTGAAGTTCAAAAATTTTATGCTCAAGATTGCACAATGCAAGTGCAACCGGATCCGATACATGAATCTGGTCAAGGGTTTCACTGCGAACACCGTTGACTTTTACTACTCTTGCCGGAACGCCGACAGCCGTTGCATTCGGCGGAACCTCGCTTAAAACAACCGCACCTGCGGCAATTCTTGCGTTGTCACCAACCTTGAACGGACCGAGAACCTTTGCACCCGAGCCGACAAGCACATTGTTGCCGAGTGTGGGGTGCCTTTTTCCCGTTTCTTTGCCTGTTCCTCCGAGAGTAACATTCTGATAAATGGTGCAGTTGTCTCCTATTATTGTAGTTTCGCCTATGACAACGCCCATTCCGTGATCTATAAACAGTCCCTTGCCGATGGTTGCACCCGGGTGAATCTCAATTCCCGTCTTGTGACGACTGCGTTGAGAAATCCACCTTGCAAGAAACTTTAGGTTGTGTCGCAAACACCAGTTGGCTTTTCGGTGAGAACGCACCGCCTTGAAACCCGAGTAGAGAAAAAACACCTCTGCTCTGCTCCTTGCGGCAGGATCACGCTCCATAACCGCATCAATATCCGCTTTCAGGGTTTTAAACACGCAATCACCCTCCTTGTCAAGACCGTGAGAGTATGTTCTCAGGTCTGAGAAATAAACTGTCTGTTTTGAATTATATATACAACGCCCGAAATGATTGTGAATACAACCGAAATCCAGATGAGAATTTCTCCTACCACAAAGAAAATCGGTTCAAATGTTGCCGTGTTTATAAAATTAAGTCCGACTTCGGGCAGTTCAAGCACGATTTGCATTGCAATTACTGCAATTATAGCAATCATCTGTGAAACCGTCTTTGCCTTGCCCCACATATTAGCGGCGACAACCTTGCCTTTTGAGGCGGCAATCAGCCGTATTGAGGTGACGGAAAATTCACGAAAAAGCACGATTATGACCGCAACGCAGTCACATATTCCAAGCTGTACAAAGCACAGAAATGCGGCAAGCACAAGAATTTTGTCTGCAAGCGGATCTGCAAATTTTCCGAAGTCTGTAACAAGACCGTTTTTTCTTGCAATTTTTCCGTCAGCCATATCGGTCAGACTTGCAATGATAAATATCGCAAGTGCTATATAATTTCCGTATCCGTCAAAAAACGGTGAAATAAGGAAAAATACAAAAAACGGAATAAGTATCACTCTTAAGATTGTAAGTTTGTTTGGTAAATTCATTTTACAAGTTCTCCTATCAAATCATATTCATACGCACCGGTCACCATAACCCTGCATATATCGCCGGTCATAAGTGTCTCATCAGTGTTGATGAATATATATCCGTCAACATTCGGTGCATCTCTGTATGTACGGCCGATATAAGCATTTTCATCAGCCACCTTGCCCTCTATGAAAACATATAATTCTTTACCCTTTAGTGTCTCATTTTTATCAAAAATGACCTCTTCCTCAAGCTCCATGACATCAGCCTGCCAGTCAGTCTTTATATCCTCATCTATCTGGTCAGGCATTGCAGCTGCCTTTGTGCCCTCCTCCGGGGAATACGTAAAGGCTCCCAGACGGTCAAACTCCATATCATTTACAAACTGCATAAGCTCCTCGTGATTATCCTGTGTCTCACCCGGGAAGCCACATATAAGTGTGGTCCTTAATGTGATATCAGGTATTCTCTCACGCAGCATTCTGATACGCTCCATAAGCTCGGCCTTTGTTGTTTTTCTGCCCATGCGCCTTAAAATATCGTCATTGCAGTGCTGGATTGGCATATCCAGATAATGGCATACCTTCTCATCCTTTATCATGGACTCTATAAGCTCATCGTATATCTCCTCGGGATAGCAGTACATAATCCTTATCCAGAACAGCCCGCTTATCTTGTTGAGCTCATCCAAAAGCTTATGAAGTGACTTCTCACCATACAAATCCACTCCGTAAAGTGTGGTCTCCTGGGCAACAAGTATAAGCTCCTTTGCGCCCTGCTCCACAAGGCTCTTCGCCTGCTCAATCAAATCCTCCATCGGCACACTTCTGTAACGGCCTCTGACAGATGGAATGACACAGTAGGTACAGTTTTTATTGCACCCCTCTGCTATCTTAAGGTAAGCGAAATGCCCTCCTGTGGTGACAATACGCTTTGTCTTTATGCTCGGGAGCCCCTCTAAGGTGTGCAGATTGCTGTATCTGTGTTTTTCAAGTGTCTCATGTACAGCTTCAACTATAGTATCATATGAATTGGTGCCAAGTATGGCATCAACCTCCGGGATTTCCTTAAAAATCTCATCCTTGTATCTTTGTGCCAGACAGCCTGTCACAATAAGTGATTTGCATTTGCCTGTCTCCTTATACTGAGCCATCTCGAGAATTGTATTGATACTCTCCTCCTTTGCATCACCTATGAAGCAGCAGCTGTTTACGATAATGATATCAGCCTGTGTCTCATCATCGGTCATCTCAATGCCGTCATTTGCAAGCATGCCTATCATATACTCTGAATCCACAAGGTTTTTATCGCATCCAAGCGAAATAAATAATAATTTCATAGTACCTCTCAAATGTAAGTATTTACAATTAAAGGGAAAGACAAAACAGCCTTTCCCCTCCTAGATTAAGCCTCTTCGCCTTCGTTTAAATCCTCATCATCTGAGACGATTCTGACAGCTCCCGTGTACAGTTCCTCTACAGCAATAGATAATGGCTTATTGCACTTAGGGCGTGCGATAAGTGGTTCTGCACCATCAATAATCTGACGTGCACGCTTTGCTGCAGCAATAACGATAGAATAACGGCTGTTTACTACCGGCTCTTCACCTATCTCTACATTGTTGTTTACTACCTTCATTAACTCTACATACGATGGATGTATCATATTATTTATCTCCTTTCGAAAAGCTTAAAAGCTCTTTTCTCATTTTATTTATAAAATCTATATTTGATGATACCAGATAATCCTGATTCTTTTTTGTGTCGTCAGAGCTGTGTATGATATCATTCACAAGCTCTACACAATCGTCAAGCTTATCATTTACCACTAAATAATCATATTTCTCTATGCCTAAAGACTCCTCATATGCTCTTGAAAGTCTCTGTGCACAGACCTCTTTTGTCTCTGTGCCTCTTCCTACAAGCCGGT
>OGXR01001897.1_pt1 | contig 14404 bp, 7 predicted proteins | sample 1576331 | NCBI WGS metagenome assembly OGXR01 (sample SAMEA3541473, study PRJEB24748) | human gut metagenome | biome: human gut; feature: human-associated habitat; material: faeces | place: China | collected 2012 | reverse complement strand
TTTTGAGCGCTAATATACTAAAAATATTAGGTGTGTTTGCGGAGAATCAGAAAAAATAAATGACTGATGGTCAATGTAAAATTCTGTGGCAATTGATGTAATCCGTGGTGATTTCTGACTATAATAAATTTTGTTGATATACAAAACCAATATAAAGTTAACCTAAATTGATTATCTCTAAAATACTGTTCTGAATGTCGAGGGATGTGTGTTTATAGAACTATTTTAAATTATCTGTATAATGAAATTCATAAGGAAGTTTCCGGTGACCGATGCGGATAGTCTGGAAAGTCCCCAAAAGTTTGAGGGCTTCTTTCTTGATTATTATCCCCGGGTCAAAGGATTCATTAATGGCTTGTTACAGGATGCTGAAGAAGCGGAAGATCTTTCGCAGGATATATTTATGTCATTGTGGCAGAAAAGGGGAAATCTGAAGCAGATAGACAACTTGGATGCATACCTGTTCCGTATAGCCCGGAATGCGGTTTTCCGGTACATCGAGCGCTCTTTGTTATTTAAAAATTATCAATCCAGGCAGTTATCGGATGATAACTCCGATCTGTATGAAATAGAATCGGAACTGAACGCGAAAGAATTAGAACTGATTATAGCCATCGCTGTTGAAAGAATGCCTTCTCAAAGAAGAAAGATTTATCAGATGAGCCGCGAACAGGGGCTTAGTAATGAAAATATAGCCCGTGAACTGAACATTAGCAAGCGTACTGTTGAGAATCATCTGACCCAGGCTTTGGCTGATATACGTAAGATATTGTTTTGGGTCATCATGGCTACTTTCGTATAAGCTTAACAAGCTATATAAAAAAAGTGTTCTTTGAACTGTGTGTGTTTGGCGGGTTACGTATCTTATATATATAATCCATAAAACATACTATGTCTGACGCATACAAAATCATACACAACTTTATGGCCTTCATAGCCAGTCCGGACCTTAAAAATAAAGTGTGGACATGGCTTCTTGATCCTTCCGGCAAACAACGGAAAGAAGAAGCGCTTCTTCAGATATGGGACGAATATCGTCCTGAAGCAGATGCCGGTACCCGGCATTCTTTACGTAAGTTTCAAAAAAGAGCAGGGCTTTCTTCTGCCCGGCCGACCTATCTACATCGGTGGGCGCATATAGCAGCTATTCTTCTTATCCCGTTAATATCTATTATAACGGCCTATATATATGTGGAACATCACACGCAGGAAGTCCGTTTTGTAGAATGTATCGTTCCCAAGGGAGAGCAAAAACAGATCACGTTACCGGATGGTTCGATCATCACCCTGAATTCGGGATCCGTATTTCTATATCCTACGCAATTTACCGGCGATACCCGTTCTGTATATCTTTCCGGAGAAGGGCACTTTGCGGTAGCCCCTAATAAGAAACTTCCTTTTGTGGTGGCAACTAACCATCTGGACATTTGTGTACTGGGTACTCAGTTTAATTTGCAGGCATATCCTTTTGATAGAAGGACAATTACCACATTGGAGTCCGGTTCTGTTGCTGTAAGAAAGAAAAACCAGCCGAACAGTTTTATTACCTTAGAACCCAATCAGCAGCTTGATTACGAAAATCGGAGTGGTAGATTCAACAAAACAGATATAGATGCTTCTGTTTATTCGGGTTGGACAAAGGGAGAGATGAACTTTATTTCCCAGTCACTCAGGGAAATCCTGAGAACACTGGAAAGAAGCTATGCAGTATCTATTCAGTTATCGTCTGATCTGATGGAGTCGAATCGGATCAATTCGGACCTTTATACAATAAAGTTTAAGCGTCGTGATGATATTTTCCATGTTTTGGATATTGTAACAAAAACAGTAGGAGGTATCACCTATAAAGTGGAGAAGGACGAATCCATATCTATTTGTCCATTAAAGTAAAGGAAAGGAGAACAATTATATGCAAAAAAGGGAACCGGAAACAAATTACCACACCCATTTCCGATCCCCGAAATCAATCAAAAACTTTTTAACCTTTAGAGACTTTAAACAGTATTAATTGATTAACTCACAAAATTATGAAATTAAAAATCAAATTAAGGAATATTCTATCCGTAAAAATTCATAAAATAGTTCTTTTACTTCTCGCTTTATGCATTTATAACACTGCGTACGGGCAAAATCAGCGGATAAGTGTGTATGGCAACAATCAGTCTTTGCAAAAAGTATTCGAACAAATTGAGGAGCAGACTCAATTGAGTATTACATACAATCAGACCAGACTGGATGTAAATAGGAAGATTAAAGGAAACTTTGTAGACAAGGAACTGTCTTTTGTAATGGATGCTCTTTTGAAGAATACCGGTTTTACTTGCCGTTATGAGGCTGAGCATATAGTCATTACTCCTGTTGAGCAGAAGAAAGAGAAAGCTGCTGCCGGGCAAGCTACTCAGATGAAAAAGATAACGGGTAAAGTGACGGGCGTTACCGGCGAACCTCTTATAGGAGCGAATGTGCTTGCCGTAGGCGGTAAGCAGGCCACGATTACCAATCTTGAGGGAGAATTTTCATTGGAGGTCTCTGACAACAGTAAGTTGCAGGTTACCTATATCGGTTATTTGCCTCAGGAGGTCAGTACCAATGGAAAAACTCATTTCGTCATTCAGTTGAAAGAAGATTCACAATTGATGGATGAAGTAGTGGTTGTCGGCTTCGGAACACAAAAGAAGGTCAATTTGACGGGAGCAGTTACAGCGGTTAATATACAGGAAACATTGGGAGATCGTCCGATAACAAATGTTACGGCAGCTTTGCAAGGGGTGGTTCCGGGATTAAAAATAGAGGGAACGACCGGTACTCCAGGTGACAATCTATCATACAATATTCGAGGAACCACTTCTATCAACGGTGGTGGTCCGCTGGTGTTGGTCAATAATGTACCGATGGATATCAATATGATCGATCCGCAGGATATCGAGTCGGTTTCGGTCTTGAAAGATGCCGCTTCTGCAGCTATCTACGGAGCACGTGCTGCGTTTGGAGTAATCTTGATTACCACCAAGCAAGGTAAAAAGGACATGGCTCCTAAATTCAATTATAATAATAATTTCTCGTTTTCGAAAGCATTGGAACTGCCACAAAAAGCCGGTCCGTTGGAGTCCATCTTGGCATATAAAGAGATGGGATGGCCCAATGACACGTATGTAGACGGTAAGAATATTCCTCAATGGGAGACGTATATACGTGATTATATGGCTAATCCTTCCCAATATCCCAATGGATATGTATTCGATGAAGATGGGAACCTGTTTCTGATGAGAGAGAACGATATGTTTGCCGATATGATGGATAATTATGGCTTTATGCAAAATCATAGTTTTTCAGTTTCGGGAGGAAGTTCAAGAACGAATTATCGTATCGGTTTGGGATACACCAATGAAGACGGAATCCTTATTACTGATAAAGACAGGTATGAGCGTGCCAATCTCTCAAGTTTCCTGAGTGTGGAGGTCAACAAATGGCTGACCACTCAATTGGATATACGGTATGCCAATTCTACCCAGAACAAAGTGGAGCAAGGTGGTAGAAACGGAATTTGGGGAAGTGCCATGCAACTTCCTTCTTATCAGAATATATCGCCTTATGAAGAGGATGGTATTATTTATCCGGCTGAAACTTCCGCTACTTACATCCGTTATGGGGAACCACGCATTGTTAAAAAGACGGATCTCCGGGCTTTGGGACGTATCATCATTTCGCCTCTGAAAAACTTGAAGATAACAGGTGAATATACGTACAACCGGGTGACAAACTACAACCGCATGTATGTGAACCAGTATAAATACATCGGAATGAACTTTACCGGTGTCCTGAATAACACGGAAAATACACGGTATGCGCTGACGCAGGGATTTACTAACTATAATGCAATCAATATATTTGCTAATTACGACTTTTCAATAGGTAATCATCATATAAGTGTTATGGGTGGATTCAACCAGGAAGAGAATCATGCGGAATCGCAGTGGACAGAAAGAAAAGATGTATTGTTGAGTAACCTGCCGTCCATATCGGGAGCTACCGGGACCACAACGGCAACGGATACCTTTAACGAATATGCCCTCAGAGGACTCTTTTACCGTGTGAATTATTCGTACAAGGATCGCTACATGCTTGAAGCTAACGGACGATATGACGGAACTTCACGATTCCCTAAAAACAACCGTTTTGGGTTCTTCCCATCTTTCTCGGCAGGTTGGCGCATTTCGGAAGAACCTTTTATGACAGCGACACGCGATGTTCTATCCAACTTTAAATTTCGTGCTTCGTGGGGATCGATCGGAAATCAGATCATCTTGCTGGCAGACGGCTCACCGGACAATTATCCGTATATACCGGAGATGGCTCCAGGGCTTACCAATTGGCTGGTAGACGGTCAAAGACCTACGACTTTGTCCACTCCGCCTATGGTCAGCAGTGCGTTCACCTGGGAAAAAGTATATACGCTCGACTTCGGTGTTGACTTCGGATTTTTTGATAATCGCCTGAATGGTACTTTCGATTGGTATCGGCGTGATACAAAAGGCATGCTGGCACCGGGAATGGATTTGCCGTGGGTTGTGGGAGTGGCTGCTGCCAAGCAGAATGCTGCGAATTTGAAAACTTATGGTTGGGAACTGGAATTGAACTGGAGAGACCGTATCAAAGATTTCAATTACCGTATCGGATTCAATCTTTACGATTCGCAGAGTGAAATTACCAAGTTTAACAACGAGACCAACTTGCTGGGCACCTATCGCAAAGGGCAGAAGATTGGTGAAATATGGGGATATGTAACCGATCGTTTTTATAGAGAAGATGATTTCAATGCCGACGGAACGCTTAAAGAAGGCATTCCTATTCCTAAAGGAGTAGGGAAAGTATATCCGGGTGATATACTTTATAAAAACTTTGATGATGATGCCAGCACTATATGGAGTGGAAAAGGAACAGCGGACGATCCGGGCGACCAACGTATCATCGGTAACTCTACACCTCGTTTCCATTATGGCATCAATGCAGGTTTGAGTTGGAAAGGGTTCGATCTTTCTGTCTTTCTTCGTGGTGTGGGCAAACGTGACTTTTGGCGTACCGATCAGATTGCATGGCCTACCGGAACGTGGGGAAGTCTGTTTAAGGAAACCCTTGACTTCTGGACACCGGAGCATACGGATGCCTATTTCCCAAGGGTATATGCAAACAACGGTGTGAATACTGCTTCGAACCGCTGGAAGCAGACCAAATATCTGGCTAATGCGGCTTACTTGAAGTTGCAAAATATCACCTTATCCTATACTTTGCCTAAAACCTGGGCTAAGCAGATTTGCTTCGATGAGGTCAAGGTATTTTTCAGTGGAGAAAACCTTCACACATGGGATCACTTGCCGGAAGGTCTGGAGTCTGATATGCTTTCGAAAGGAGCATGGGAATATCCGTTTATGAAGAAGTTTTCACTTGGATTTAATGTCACATTCTAAATAACCGAAATAGTATGAAGAAATATACATTTGCCCTGTTTATATTCTGTGCGATCGCTTTTACCGGTTGCCTGAACAATGATTTTATGGAAAGGTATCCGTTGGGCAACCCGACGGAAGAGACTGCCTTTGTGACGTATGACAACTTCAAGGCATACGCCTGGGGATTGTATGAGACACTGCCGAAATTGGGATACGGTGATACCTCGACAGATGATATCTCGTACAATCAGACTCGTGGAAGCAGTGAGAGCAACTGGATCAGAGGACTGGTCACTGTACCCGATAAGCGGAATGATACAGCATGGGACTATTATGCCTTTATTCGTCGTGTCAATCTGATGTTGGGGCGGATAGACAGCTCTCAGATGACTGAAGCCGAGAAGGCACATTGGAAAAGTGTCGGATATTTCTTTCGTTCATACCGCTACTTCTCATTGCTGTCTGCTTATGGTGGAGTACCTTGGATAGACCGTGTGCTGAGTGATAACGATACAGAGCTGATTAATGGGCCCCGTGCATCCAGAGATGAAATTGCGAAGCATATTCTTGAAGACCTGCAATATGCCGAACAGCATATTAATGTTAACGGAGATGGTAATAATACGATTAATAGAGCAGTCGTTCAAGCCTTTATATCACGATTCTGTCTTTTTGAGGGTACATGGAGGAAATATCACGGATTGAATGATGCCGAAACTTATCTGAAAGAATGTAAGCGGGTGTCTGCCGAAGTTATGAATAGTTTCCCCGAGATTTGCAGCAACTACGATGATCTTTTTTGTTCGCTTGAATTGAAGGATGTCCCCGGAGTCATACTCTATCGGGAGTTCTCGAATGCGGAAAACGTAATACATGCTACTAGTATCGGAGGAACCACAGGAGCCTCGTACTATAATCCGACCCGTGACTTGGTGGACAGTTATCTCTGTTCGGATGGTAAAACCCGTTGGAATAGTCCGTTATATAAGGGAGACAAAGATATGTATGACGAGTTTAGTTGCCGGGATCACCGACTCTGGTTGCAAGTGACTCCTCCGTACAGAATAGACCGTTCGGCTTCTACCGATGCCTGGGGTAATAAATGGCAATTTACCGAAGTTGCCAAGGACAGAAGTTTCATCGATAGCTTGAATATCCGTTTGGGAATAGGCTATGGCAGTGCTAAAGAGAGACAGAAAACTTTACCTTTCCGTCAAGGCTATGACGGGGGTATCCTGGGAGCAGTCCCGCATTTCGATTTTTATTTGGAGAATCAGCCTTGGTACAAGTCAGCTTTCGGCTATAATAACTGGAAATATTATTGTACATATCTGTCAATGGGATCACAGCGAAATGAAGAGACCGATATGCCACTGTTCAGGGTGGAAGAGGTGATGCTGAATTATGCTGAAGCAATGTGTGAATTAGGTGAATTCGATCAGTCGGTAGCCGATCGGACGGTAAATAAATTGCGTAGCCGTGCTAACGTGGCTCCTATGAAGGTGGCGGAAATTAACGACAGTTTCGATCCTAAACGTGATTTGGGTAACCCTGCTTATCCGGGTGATTATGCTGTAAATCCCTTGTTGTGGGAGATTCGCCGCGAACGCCGCATTGAATTGTTTTCCGAAGGATTCAGGTTCGACGATTTGCGGAGATGGAAGAAGTGTCATTATGCATTGAAGAAGAAACTGGGCATGTACGTCAAAGCATCGGATTTTCCGGCCGGAACAAAAGTGACAGTCGATGGTGGAGGAACGGAAGGCTATCTTGAATTTCATCCTGCACAGAACCATACTTGGCCTGATTATTATTACCTGAATCCTATTCCCCGCAATGAAAGGGTGCTGAATCCTCAGCTTGAACAGAATCCGGGTTGGGATGACGGAATAAAGTAGGAAATGTTTGATTGACAAATGGTTTTAACCGTGTGATAAAAAACTGTCCGGAGAAAATCTTATCTTTGGACAGTTTTTGCACTCAAAATACTACATTTAAATGAAATACCTGATTTTAATACTACTTTCCCTGTGTTCATATTCCATCGACTTGTCCGGACAAATCATCATGCCTACCCCCGGTAAAATAGAGAGGGCAGACGGCCGGTTACGGCTTCAAGGTAAAATACGAATGTACGCAGAGGAGTCTCCCGGCTCTTTCATACGTTTGTTTTATGAAAAACTGGTGCCCGAAAGCGCTGTGGAATGGTGCAAAGAGGAGGTAAACAGCCACATCTCCTGGAAAAAAGATGTTACTTTGCCGGCAGAAGGTTATCGCATCCGTGTGACGCCTGAGCGAATAATTGTCCGGGCAGCGGATGATGCCGGCTTTATCTATGCCATTCAAAGTCTGAGGCAATGGAACACGGGTGAGGAAAGAGGACTGATATTTCCTTGTGTCGAGATCACCGATTTTCCACGGGTGAAATGGCGCAGCTTTATGCTGGATTCCGGACGCCAGTATCAGAAAGTGTCTACGATCAAGAAATATATCGACATGGCTTCGATGCTGAAGATGAATTACTTTCATTGGCATCTGACCGAAGGACTTGGCTGGCGCATCGAAATAAAACGCTATCCGTTCCTGACCCGTATAGGAGCTTTTGTAGGGCAGGGGCCGGAACAGCAGGGCTTCTACTCTCAAGAAGAGGTGAAAGAGATCATCAGCTATGCGGCGGACCGGGGCATTACGGTTGTTCCCGAGATTGACATGCCCGGACATGCCGAAGCGGCACTTAATGCTTATCCCCGGCTGGGATGTTTCAATGTTGCGGTAAAGGTTCCCCAAAGCGGATTTACGCAGAATATATTTTGTGCGGGAAAAGACAGTACACTCATCTTCCTGAAGAATGTGTTGGACGAAGTATGCCGGATGTTTCCGTCCGCTTATATTCATCTCGGAGGCGACGAAGCACCTAAAGGGAATTGGGATAAATGTCCCGATTGCCGGTCACGGATTGAAAAAGAAAAACTAAAAGACAGTCATGACCTACAATTGTGGTTTTCGGCCCGGATGGCCGATTATCTGAAACAAAAAGGGAGGAAGGCCATCTTTTGGGGAGATGTGATTTACAAAGACGGCTATCCCTTGCCGAACAATGTGGTGATACAGTGGTGGAACTGGAGAGGACACCGGGATCTGGCCTTGAAGAATGCCGTCAGACATAATTATCCGGTGATTTGCGGTACAAACTATTATACGTATCTGAACTTCCCGCTTACCCCCTGGAAGGGATATACTCAAGCTCGCACTTTCGATCTGGAAGATGTGTATTTGCATAATCCTTCTTATAGGCCCCGGGAGGAAAATCCGCTTATTCTCGGAATGAGCTCTGCCTTGTGGACGGACGACGGGGTGACGGAAAGCATGATCGATCGTCGGGTCTTTCCGCGTATTCTCGCACTTGCCGAGCAGATGTGGCATTCCGGCAATCCGGAAAATTTTGATGAGTTTTATGGCAAAGTACTCTCTAAGCAACTGTGGTTTGAACAGCAGGGGGATTCATTCGGGCCTGCATTGAAGGAAGATGCGGGTACAAATTATAAATGGGACTAAAAAAAGAAACTAATCATGAAAAGAATAGAAATCTATATCGGACTGTCCGTTTTCGCTTTATCGGCCAAAAGCCAGGTGAAAGAATCTCGACCCAATGTCATATATATCATAATGGATGATCTGGGCTACGGGGATATCGGTTGTTATGGTTCGGAGAAAATAGAAACACCGAACATCGATCGGTTGTATAAGGATGGCATCAGTTTCACACAGCATTACACAGGTTCACCCGTTTCGGCACCCGCCCGCTGTGTGTTGATGACAGGTATGCACTCGGGACATGCGCAAATCCGGGCTAATGATGAAATGGCTTATCGGGGCGCTATCATGAATTACGACTCCATGTATGTACATCCCGATTTGGAGGGGCAGTATCCTTTGAAAGCCCATACCATGACTCTCGGAAGAATGATGCAGCAAGCCGGATACGTCACCGGATGCTTTGGAAAATGGGGACTGGGGGCTCCGGGCACGGAAGGTACTCCCAACAAACAGGGATTCGACAGTTTCTACGGATACAACTGCCAGCGGCAGGCACACAGTTATTACCCTGCCTTTTTGTATAAGAATGAAGACCGGGTATACTTGGCCAATAAAGTGCTCGATCCTCACACGACCAAGCTGGATGCAGGAGCCGACCCCCGTGATGAAGCCGCCTATGCCAAGTTCTCGCAGAAAGAGTATGCCAATGATCTTATTTTCGATGAACTGATTTCGTTTGTCGGGCAGAACAGAAAGAAACCGTTTTTCCTGATGTGGACTACTCCGCTACCGCACGTGTCGTTGCAGGCACCGGAGAAATGGGTGAAGTATTATGTCGGGAAGTTTGGAGACGAAGCCCCCTACATCGGAAAAGCCGGATATATGCCTTGTCGCTATCCGCATGCGACTTATGCTGCTATGATCAGTTATTTTGACGAGCAAATAGGCAAGCTGATAGAGAAGCTGAAGAAGGAACGTCTGTACGACAATACGGTTATCATGTTTACTTCCGATAATGGACCGACTTTTAATGGCGGTAGCGATTCGCCGTGGTTCGACAGTGGAGGTCCTTTCAGGTCTGAGTATGGTTGGGGAAAATGTTTTGTTCACGAAGGAGGAATACGTATCCCTGCTATTGTCACCTGGCCCGAGAAAATCAAACCGTCTACCCAGAGCGATCATATCTGCGGATTTCAGGATGTGATGCCTACCTTGGCGGATATCGCAAACATTGCTTGTCCGGAGACCGATGGCATCAGTTTCTTGCCTGCTTTGCTTGGCGAAACGGAACGCCAGAAAGAACACGAATATTTGTATTGGGAATATCCCGATCCCACAATCGGCCTCAAAGCCATTCGCATGGGTAAGTGGAAAGGAATTGTCAACAACATCCGTAAGGGCAACTCTACAATGGAGCTTTATGACTTGGAGAGTGATCTCAGGGAAGAACATGATGTGGCTGCCGAACATCCCGATATCGTCCGGAAACTGACGAGGTTGATGGAAAAGTCACATACCGAGCCGGAGAATCCCAAATTCAGGTTCTGATGGGACCATAGGTCTAAAACAGTTTGAGTATCCGATGATAAAAGTACATAATAGGTTGTTCAGATTGTTTTTTTAGCATTATTCTGTCTCTTTGTGCGGATTTTGGTATAATTTTGCCCCGCCCAATAATGAAATAGGATTATGGAACAATACACATTCAATATAGCGGGTGGCGTGGCACGCAACCCGCTTGTGCGTTTGGCACAACCTGTCACAGCACAAATCGCTACCGGCGAACATATCGCCATCGTAGGACCCAATGGGGGAGGGAAAAGCTTGTTTGTAGACACGCTTTTGGGTAAATATCCTTTGCGTGAGGGTACATTGGACTACGATTTTTCTCCTTCTTCTACCCGGACGGTATATGATAACGTGAAATATATTGCTTTCCGTGACACCTATGGGGCGGCGGATGCCAACTATTACTATCAGCAACGCTGGAATGCCCACGATCAGGAAGATGCCCCTACGGTGCGGGAGATGTTGGGAGAGATCAAGGATGAAAGACTGAAAGAGGAATTGTTCGAACTCTTCCACATCGAGCCATTGTTGGACAAGAAGATCATTCTTCTTTCCAGTGGCGAATTGCGTAAATTTCAACTGACTAAAACCCTCCTGACAGCTCCCCGGGTATTGATTATGGACAATCCTTTTATCGGTTTGGATGCACCTACCCGTGAATTGCTTTTCTCGCTGCTCGAACGTCTCACCCGCTTGTCATCCGTGCAAATCATTCTTGTGCTTTCGATGCTCGATGATATCCCTTCGTTCATTACCCATGTGATTCCGGTAGAAGACCTGCACGTGCTTCCGAAAATGGAAAGGGAGGCTTATCTGGCTTCATTTTGTGTGACCGATGAGGCCGAAGTCCTGGACGCACTGCAACAGCGTATAGCCGGATTACCTTATGACGGAGCAAACTATGACTCCGGGGAGGTGGTAAAATTAAATAAGGTAAGTATTCGTTATGATGACCGCACTATCCTGAAGGAGCTCGACTGGACAGTCCGCCGGGGTGAAAAGTGGGCATTGAGTGGAGAAAACGGTGCCGGTAAATCTACACTGCTCAGCTTGGTTTGTGCGGACAACCCTCAGTCGTACGCCTGTGACATCAGTCTTTTCGGACGTAAGCGGGGTACGGGCGAAAGCATTTGGGAGATTAAAAAACACATCGGTTACGTCAGTCCCGAAATGCACCGTGCCTATCTCAAAAATCTGCCGGCCATTGAGATTGTGGCTTCCGGATTGCATGACAGCATCGGTTTGTACAAACGCCCGCAGGAAAGCCAGATGGCTGCCTGCGAGTGGTGGATGGATGTGTTCGGCATTGCGGCTCTGAAGGACAAACCTTTTCTTCAGCTGTCGAGCGGTGAGCAGCGCCTGGCATTATTGGCCAGTGCTTTTGTGAAAGATCCGGAATTGCTTATTCTGGACGAGCCGCTGCACGGACTCGATACGTACAATCGCCGGCGGGGGAAAAAGATTATCGAAGCTTTTTCCCGTCGGCAGGACAAGACGATGATTATGGTAACCCATTACGAATCGGAACTCCCTTCTACCATCACCGACCGCCTTTTCCTGAAAAGAAATCGTTGAGCGTGACCGTTTTTTATTTTGTCATTCTCCAACCTGTGTTATCGGTCGTTTGGGTGGCGGATATGGAAAAAACTTTCCTGTCCGTGTGATAACTGCCTTTTTTGCAAATAGACAACATTGGTACCTATTGTTATATGTCTTTACATCGTTACCGCATTTTCTTTCTGATTTCGGAAGAAGATGATTCGGAACTTATTGCCTTCGGGTGACTTCCGGATCTCGGTTTCCATATCCGTCCGGTTATCTACCGGTTTGCCGTTAATGCGCAGAATCACGTCGTTGGCTTGCAGGGCGGTTATTCCCTTTTCGACCTGCACTACCAGTATGCCTCGTATTTTGTCGAGCCCCGTGGCCGAACGTTCTCCTTCGGTCGACACCTCTTTCAATGTTAACCCCTTCCACGAATACGTCTGTACCGTCTCCGGCTTTTCTTCCGGAATTTTGAAAACCGGCAATTCCGGAGTAGCCGCCAAAGCTTTCAGGTGTGGGCATTGTACGCCGAAGTGCTCCATATCGAAATTCCGGAACCCCGTCTTCAAGGCAGGCGAATTTTCTTTTACCCGGTAGTCTCCTTTTTCAGGAGCGATGAAGAGTGGATCACCGTAAAGTGAATGGAGGTCCGTTCCTCTCTTTTGTGCCTGTTCCAGTCCTTGCTTGGTGACAAAGAAGTTAGTGTCTGTTTCCTTTCCCCATTCCTTTACCTGAATGGGGCGATAGGGAGTCGTGACGATGTTATGACGGAAAATGTCTTGAGAGTTTGCAAACCAGACGTGCGGATGGAATGTGTTGTTGACCATAATGTTGTTTTCCACCGTTCGCGCGAAGCCTTCGCGCAATTTCAATCCTCTGTGTAGGCAGAGGTTGTTGTAGATGTGATAGTTGGAAGAACCGTCGTCCAGATCGATGTCCCATCCATGGTCGCACCTCCAGCGGTTGTTGCGGATGACAGTCGTTTCGGTAGCGTCCCGGAATACCATTTGAGGATGTTCTTTTGCGAACTCATCCATCACATTCCGGTCGGGATGCCAATAGCGGTCGCGTCCCCAGGAGTTGAAGGACCCGTGGTCGCCTGTCTCAAGTACGGTGTCGAACACATCGTTTCCTTCTATCAGATGTCCTCCCCAGGTACCTTCACTGACGTTGATGCCGGCACGGGGCAGGTCGTAAATACTGTTGTTACGGATGGTGATTCGTGCGGACATAGATAGTTGGATACCGGCTCCCTGCTTTTCTGTCTCTCCGATCGAGTGAATCAGATTGTCGTCCACCAGGCAGTCTGAGGGATAGTCGGGGGTGAGGGGACCTGTCCCTTTATCCATCTGCTCCCAGGTTTGCGACTTTCCGTACTCGAACAGAGGGGAACGGACGGCATCCGGAGAGCCTACAAAGCAAACAGCACTGGCTCCTATACGGGTGATATGATTTTGGCTGACACGGTGGTTGCGGTTATAATTGGAGAAGAAGATAGCATTGCCTCCTATATCGTGCAGGTAGCAGCCGTTTACAGAGCATTTTTCGGCATTTTCAATTATCAGGGCTCCTCCCCGATAGATTTTCCAGTCACTGCGCAATAGGGGTTCATTGGTTTTCATAAAGGTGCGCAGGGTTTGTGTCAGTTCCAAATGGTCTACGGATACGTGACGGACCGGACTTCCGGTTTTTCCTTTCAGGATAAAGAGGTTTTCTGCCTGCGGCACTTCGAACAAGGCGGTTTGCAGGTCGAGTTCTCGCGGCGGATAGAAATAGAGTGTATGGGTTTCTTTATCAAAATACCATTCCCCTTCGGCATCCAACTCTTCAAAGATGTTTTCTACCATGCGGTAGGTGTGGTGCATACCCATCTGGCGGTTGTTCTGAAATCCGCCTTTCAGTATCAGTTCGCCCTTGGCGTCTTTGCCTTCGATGCTGTATTGGTAGCCTCCCCATTCTCTGCTGTGCATGGCGTGCAGATAACCTCCCGCGGGGTTGCTCCAGTTTTTCACACGTTCGGGTGAGCAGGCGTCAGCTGCATATCCGTTGAAGATGCGTATATCCGGATCAAAATTCGGATACCGTGCCGATATCTGTTTTTTCCCGTTCACAAAGAGCTGGTCGGGGATCAGTTCTTCTTCCACTTTGGCCTGCATGATACCGTTTTTATACTCTTTCCAACGCAGGTTCCGGAGTATACGCGAACCGCTGATGACCGCCTTTTGTCCGGGATACGAAGAAAAACGGATCGGATGTTCGGGTGTGCCCGAAGTCTCGTTTGTGATAAGAATCGGAGCGGACAGGTA
>OGXR01001896.1_pt1 | contig 14409 bp, 10 predicted proteins | sample 1576331 | NCBI WGS metagenome assembly OGXR01 (sample SAMEA3541473, study PRJEB24748) | human gut metagenome | biome: human gut; feature: human-associated habitat; material: faeces | place: China | collected 2012 | reverse complement strand
GTCGGAGTGTAATTATAGGATTTCAGAAAACGCAGATATATCAATGGTTTGCTGGTAGTCGGCAAGAGGTATTTATTCTAAAAATTCAAAATAGCGAGAACAACGCCGCCTATGTAGACAGTAGGCGGCGTTTTATATAGCACAGTCAAATTACATTACTGTAGATATTGAAGCGCCAAAGCAATCAGCGCCAGACAGCGGTTGAAAAAATAGTCATAGTGTCGTATATCAACAATGTCGATTTTATTTGTTTCGTGATGCCTAATACGAAAATCGTTGCCGATAGTAGTTAATTCCTTAAACTCCGTAGAAAACAATGTCTTATAGGCATCTTGACCGCAGGCCATATCTTCAATTATTTTGTCTGCGGATTGCCTTTTGTCTAAATCTGCATAGTATGTCTTTAGTCGTTCTAATACATCCCATAGTTTTTCAACCGCATCTTTGTGCGATTGAAGATTAGGCTGCATATGTTTTTCAATGGCAAGGTCAAATAGTTCTCTCAATCCCGGCTCTTGAATTTGCGTACTCAAAGCAACAATGTCAGAAGTTAGTACCTCATGCACGGCCAACTGTTCTATAAGCCCGCTATCATTGAGCTTAAATGACACATTATCTCTTTGTAACGATGTATTGATTTCTGCTTGAAAAGCGGTTTTTTCTCGGGAGGATAACTCGTCATATTGAAGTTCAATTATATCAAATAGGAATGGTGTAAAATGTGCGGCTAAAATTTCATAATCAGAACATGGGGAAATATTCAAAGCACGGAGATCCACCACGGGAATTTCAAGGTGTTCATTTAAGCGTCGGACAGCTTGTTCTAAAGCATCGGTATTTTCTGTCCAGCTATCATAACGATTAGGTTGGTAGCGCATAGGCTCCCTAAATTCTAACATGATTTTGCAAATGTGTTTTTTGGCGTTTAAGTCTACAGAACCGCTAATATTATCAATAGGCTGTCCCTGACCATATACTACCAGTTCCTTGTAGCGCTCGGTAAAAAGACTATCAGGAAAACAGGGTTGAGTAGGTTCTATATAATTTCTTGCCCGATATACATCTCTCCCCGAAATATGTTGCGCTGGATATAATTCGTACCCATCAGTTCGGAGCAATTCATTGAACTTATCAAGATACCGTTTCCAATCTGATTTTTCATTTCGCACCGCAGGGTGTAACATTTCACACAAGAATTTCAACAGAGGCTCATCGCCATCACCATGTCGTAGATTGAAGCGATCATCAGAGAAAAACCAACAATCACCGTCATAGTCACCAAACCGAAGATGGCAACTAATATCTCCAAGTGCATTTCTGTATCTACTATCTTTAGAAGGCATTTTTTCTAAGTCATAAATTCTTGACAAAAAGGAAATCTCATCTATGCGTCCGTAAAAAGGAATTTTAACAGGATATTCCATTATGTAATCGCCAACATTGCTGTCATAGGCTGGCTCATCCAGATGAACAATGAAACCATCTTTGATAATATCCAAAATATCTTGGCGAGTAATTTCAGAAATATTATTCATAGACTTCCCCTCCTGCAGACATTAAATATAACTTAATTATAGCATAAATAGGAGAAATACGCTACCCCAACAGGACAACGGGCGGCGTTTTCATATATAAAACCATGAAGGGAGGTCACTTCCACCCGGCCAGTCTGCGGACTGGCTTTTTTCATGTCACAAAAAGGAGGTTTGCAAATGGCAGATGATAAGAAAAACATTCCAGAGGCAGCTCCGCCCGCCGAGGCTCCCGCTCCCACGGTAGAAAATGCCGCCGTGCCGGAGCAGCTAACTCCCGAGCCTGTGCTGACCGACGCAGAGGCGGTCATGCTGGAGCATGAGGGGCAGGCGGCGCTCTTTGAAATGGGCGAGGCTGTACCTGATCCCGCCGACGCTGTTACCCACGCCGAGGTGGAGGAGCCCGCCGCTCCCGAAGTCCCCAAGGCTGAAAAGGAACAGGAGCAGCCGCCCGCTCCCGGCAAGGATGACCCCGCCCCGGCATATTCCGACAAGGTAGTGGATTTTGCCGCCGCGCGTGACGAGGCGGCCAAGGAGGAGAAAAAGGCGGTCAAGCAGAAGCCGCCCACGGAAAAGGATAAGGCTGCCAAGCCCGGCAGAGGCCGTCCGCCCAAGGATGGCAAGGCTGCTCCCGATAAGGCTAAGCAGCCCAAACCTCGGGACAAAAAGTCCCAAAGCAAGACCGCCCCGGAGAAGCCTGCCGTGGATAAGGGCGGTGCTCCCACTGGTGCGGAGGTCACGCCGGAGCCGTCTGCGTCCCGTGACGCCACCCGCGCCGAAAAAGAGGAGATCGTTTATCTCAACTTGTCTGACCTGCATCCGTTCAAAAATCATCCTGTTGGTGTCCGGGACGATGCGGAAATGCAGGGGCTTGTGGAGTCGGTCAAGGCAGCAGGGGGTCGATCAGCCCGCGCTGGTGCGTCCCCGCGAGGATAATGGCTATTTTGCACCTATCTGCTATTTATTTGAAAGTTTTCCATGCATCCGGAAGAAATTGTGCATTACATAAGAATCGTGAAAAACGAAAAGTCCGTATTATACCTGACCTACAAAATCATCTGTGGAAGACAGCGTCTGTATGCTTTGCGTCTGTGAATAGCAAATTATCTGCACAGCATGAGAGAAGGGATGCCTCAAAAAATGCGTTGCTGTAAGCAAAGAATAGCGTTTTGAGAAAAATAGAGCGAAAAATAACTGCGCCGCCTGTCGGAACTGCTCCGGCAGGCGGCAAAATTTATCTTCCGGCGCTTTCCGCTCCGAATTCCCGTTTGGGTCACGTTTGGGTCAGACGGAAAAGTCACAGAATTCTCCATCGGGAAAAGTTCTGAAAACACAGAAAAATCCGGTTGAAATCAACAGATTTCAACCGGATTTGGTCGGAGTGTCGGGATTCGAACCCGAGGCCTCTTGGTCCCGAAGGTTGGTCGGATATTTTTAGCGGACATGTCGGGGCATTTCTGCGCCTTTCTGCTCGGAAAATTTCACAGCGGTATCCTTTCCGATACGGATAAATCCGCCTGATTTTTCCGCGTTTGGGTCACGGTTTGGGTCAGACCAGAAAACCAGCGGCGCAGATTCTGCGCCGCCGTAAACAAAGAATAAAGGAAAATCAGATCGCGTACACAAACGACACCGAGATATCCTGCTCATAGTCACCGAAGTGTTTCCCAAATAGATTGAAGCCGCCGACGTATTCTGCGTTGGCTTTATTTTCAATTCTAAGGGAAATCGGCTTCGAGGAATGGAAGACAAAGTCGCGAACGGTGACGGCAGAGGAGAGCTTGCCGTTGATGGTGCAGCCCTGTTCGTTGATCTCCAGTGTGACCAGCTCGCCAAACTGCGTACTGCCGCTGGGCCACCACGCGGGATTCAGCCGTCCGCGGCGGCTGCCGTAGTCGGCGGGGGAGCGCCATGTGCCGCAGTCGTGACCGTCCAGCGAGATGGAGATGTCGGAGATCCAGTCCTCTTTATAATTAAATGTCTCGGAACAGGCTTCAAACGTGATCAGGATCCGCTTGATATGAACCGGCTTGTCAAACTGCCACGGAATTTTGTACAGCACAAATCCACCGCATGTCCACAGAATCTGTGCGTTTACATGCTCCGGCAGGAAGAACGCGTCCGGACGGTCGTCGTGGCCGATCATCCCGCTTTCGCTTGCAATGCCGCACGTCGGCATGACCTCGCAATCGCTGTAGCAACCGATGGGGATGGAAAGACTGTACACCTTATCCACGTCCGGGTCGTCCGCCGTCAGGGTGATGTTGATGTTGTCGTATTTCCGGCTGCAAATTTTCATAGAGCCGCGGCTGCCCTTTTGCATCTTGGTGTTGATCAGGCCCGCCGTTTCCAGAGAGCGGATATACACCGCTGCGCTGGAGGTGGGGATTTGCAGCTTTTCCGCAATCTCTGCCACGTTAAAGCTGTTGTGGTACAGCAGCTTTAAAATCTGAATTCGTGCGGGCGAGGACAGCGCCGAGCCAAGCGCGCACAAACGCTCTTCATTTTCAAGGTCAAGCTCCAGAATCTTTGCCATGGTACGCCCTCCTTTTTTCTTCCAGTGTAACAGCTTTTTTGGAGGTTGTCCAGTATATATCTAAAATTTCTGTTTTAATTTTCTCGATAGAAATATACTTTTTGTTCAAATGCGCCAATGAGCAGAGAGAAACACAGAATTTTATGGATGTATTGACAACAAAACGCTCGCCGTATTATACTGATTTCAGAGCAAAGAACAAGTTTTACGTTTCTATAAAACTTGTTCTATACAAAAATAAAAATGATGGAGGAATTGCAATGAAAAAGTATCTTGCGCTGCTTCTGGCAGTTCTGATGGTGCTGACGGCACTTGCCGGATGCAGCAGCCAGCAGGCGGAGACTACCACCCCGGACGCACCCGCCGCAGCCACGGGCAACACGCCGGAGACCGAAACCCCGGATACACAGCCGGACGAGACGACCACCTCGGGCGAAAAAACAAAAATCAGCTTTATGGGCTGGGGCACGGACGCCGAAATCGCGACATACACCGCGATGATTGACCAGTTTGAGGCAGCGTATCCCGACGTTGAGGTCGAATATATCGTCGTTGCCGACAATGAATTTGACACGAAGCTCCAGACCATGATCGGCTCCGGTCAGGCGCCGGACGTGTTCTATTGCAGCATCGACAAGATGATGAAGTATGCCGCGACCGGCAATCTTCTGAGTCTGACCGACTATGTCAACAACAACGAGATTTTCGACCCGAACAACGTCTGGGATTGCCTCAATGATCTCTATCGCTATGACGGCGAGAATCAGGGCAGCGGCGACATCTATGCACTGCCGAAGGACGTCAGCGCGTTCCCGATCTTCTATAATGTAGACCTCTTTAAGGCTGCCGGCGTGGAAGCGCCGACCGCTGAGAATCCCTGGGACTGGAACGATTTTGTCGAAGCTGCGAAGAAGCTCACCACCGGCGAGGGCGAGGACAAGATCTATGGCACCGGCGCATATTCGCTGGAATCCGCCGTCTGGTCGAACGGCGCGGAGTGGGTCGATCCTGAAACGCTGACCAAGGTGGAGATCACCGACCCGAAGTTTACCGAAGCGCTTCAGTTCTGCGCAGACCTGTCTCTGGTACACGGCGTTGCACCGAGTCAGGAAGAAAGCAGCGCCCTGAGCGATTATGACCGCTTCAAGCAGGGCAAGCTCGCCATGGTTGGCGCTGGTACCTGGAGCCTTGCCGATTTCCAGAACAACTGCGACTTTGATTGGGACGTCATGCCGTGGCCGGTCAGCCCGAACACCGGCAACACTGCGATCTGGTTCGGCAGCGCGGGCCTTGCCGTCTCTGCTGCGACTGAGCATGCGGAAGCCGCCTGCAACCTTGCCGCTTACCTCGCATTCAACGAGGATACGCAGCGCACAGCTTATCAGATGGGGCAGGCCATCCCGACGCTCAAGGACATGGCCTATGGTGAGTACATGGAGTGCGATGACAAGCCCGCCAGCAAACAGGTGTTCTTCGATATGCTGGAGCACACGGCACGTCTTGCGACCCAGTCGAGAACGTTCAATCAGGACTGGTTTGCGGAGTTCAACTCCAACACCGCAGCCGTATTCAAGGGCGAAATGACGGCTGAGGAATACTGCAATTCGATCAACGACACGGTCCAGAGCCTTTTGGACGAGTGCAACGAGCTGAAGGCCGAATACGCCGGATAATTTACGCAAGCAACGCGGTCGGCAGGCGAAATCCTGCCGACCGCACTGGCATTTCATTTATCGCACCGATGGGAGGACTGACATGAAACATCATTCCAGCAGGCTGGGACGCAAAGAGGGCATCGCAGGTCTGCTCCTCGTCACGCCGCAGATCATTTACTTTCTGGTCTTCTTTCTTCTGCCGCTTGGCATCTGCGTCTATGCGGGCTTTACCAACTGGAACATCCTATCCCCGCTGCGAAAATTCGTTGGCCTGCGGAATTTTGACAAGCTGTTCTCCGACCCGAAGTTCTGGACGGCCTGCAAGAATACGCTTTATTACCTCATTCCGATTCCGTTCTATCTGACGTTTGCGCTGGCGTTCGCGTACAGCTGCCACAAAAGGATTCTGGGCGAAAAAGTATTCCGTGTGCTCTACTATCTTCCGTTCATCTCCTCCATCGTCGCGCTGACGCTGATTTGGAAGTGGCTGTTTAACGCGAAATACGGCCTTGTCAATCTGTTCTTAGGGCTGTTTGGTATCGCCGGGCCGGACTGGCTGGGCGATCCAGTGTGGACGCGCCGGATGATCGTCATCATGATCAGCTGGAAAATGATCGGCATTATCTCCATCTACTATATCGCAGCGCTGAAAAACGTTCCGTCCACCTATTATGAGGCGGCAAAGATCGACGGCGCCAGCTCTTGGCAGCAGTTTAAGCGCATCACGCTCCCATTGCTTACGCCTACGACGTTTTATCTGATTGTCACCGGTATGATCGGCTCGCTCCAGACATTTTTGGAGGTCAACTTGTTTGCGCCGGACGGCGGACGCGGCTATGGCGTCGGCTCGATTGTGTTTTATATCTGGCAAAAGGCGTTCGACAGCAGCCAGATGGGATATGCCTGCGCGTGCGCCACGGTATTTGGCGTTGCGATGATTATTCTGACTGCTGTTCAGTTCACTGTGTCCCGCAAATGGGTCTATGAGGGGGAATGAGATCATGGAAAAACGAAAAACTTCTCCCAAGCGCGTCATCGCATTTGTCATTCTGGGCATTGGCGCGTGTACAATGGTGCTGCCATTTTTGTGGATGCTGTCAACCTCGCTGAAAGATGCAAATCTGGTCTATGCCATTCCGCCGCAGTGGATTCCAAACCCAGTGGACTGGGAAAATTACCGCGACATCTGGTCGGCGGCAAATCTGCTGACCGGCATCAAAAACAGCCTGATTGTGACGGTTCTGGTGCTGCTGTTCAGCACGCTGACGTCCTCCATGGCGGCGTTCGCCTTTGCAAAGCTGAAATTTCCGGCAAAGCGCATCATCTTCCTGATGCTGCTGTCTACGATGATGGTGCCGGCCGCGGTCCTGTTTGTACCGCAATATATCGTGTACACAAAATTGCACTGGATCGATACGCTGCTGCCGCTCATCATCCCCGCGTCGCTGTGCAATATCAGCAATACGTTTTTCCTTCGGCAGTTCATGACCGGACTGCCCAGCGCGTATCTGGACGCGGCAAAAATTGACGGATGCAGCTACTTCGGTGCCTATTGGCGCATTTTCCTGCCGCTCTGCAAACCCGCGATCATCACGAATGCCATCATGCTGTTTATGGCGACGTGGAACGATTACATGAACCCGATGATCTTTATCCATAGCGACAAACGCCAGACCATTCAGGTGGCGATTGCCATGATGAGCTCGCACTATGAGCAGCAGACGGATATCCCGCTGGTTATGGCGGCGTCGCTGATTGCGCTGCTGCCGGTGCTGATTTTGTTCATCACCTGCCAGAAATACTTTGTAGACTCCGTTGCCATTACCGGCGTGAAAGGATAACGCATGACAACGTATCAAAATCCCATTCAGAAGCACGGAGATTTTGCCGATCCGTTTGTGCTTCGTTTCAATGGACGCTATTACTTATATTGTACCAACCCCGGTGTGCGCTGCTGGCAGTCGGACGATCTGTTGCATTGGACGATGATGGGTGAGGTCGTACCAGAGGATGAGTTTCCGGGACTGGTGCCTTTTGCGCCAGAAGTCGTGTACGAAAACGGCTGGTTTTATATGTATACCTCGCCGCATGGCCTTGGACACTACGTTCTGCGCAGCGATTCACCGCTCGGCCCGTTTCGGAAGATCACGCCGAATATCGGCCATGCCATCGATTTTTCCATTTTCATTGACGACGACGGCGCGTGGTACGCCTATTGGGCGGACGACCGCGGGATCCTTGGCTGCCGTATGGTGTCGCCCACGGAATTTGGTACACCGCAGTACATCGGTGCGTATCTGCATGGCTGGACGGAAGGCCCGTTCGTCGTCAAGCGCGACGGGATGTACCATCTGACCTACACTGGAAACCACTTTCTCTCCAAAGGATACCGCATCCACGGCACGTCGGCGGCGCATCCGCTGGGGCCGTTCACGGACTATGACCACAATCCGCTTGCTGTCCGGACGGAGGGCGCAGTGGTCGGCCTTGGCCACAGCAGCACGGTCGGCGGCCCCGATTTGATGAGCGACTGGATGTTCTACCACAATCTGAACCCAGACAAGACGCGAGATCTTGACCTTGACCGCGTTCTGTTCCACGGGAGCGACAGCTTCCTGCTTGGGCCGACCACCGCGCCGATGCCGGCGCCCAAGCGCCCGGATTATCAGGATCTCTTTACCGCCGAAGCAGGCGAAGAATGGCGGATGGAAACAGGCAGCTGGCGTGTGGAAAATGAATTCCGTGTGAGCAATGGCGCGATTCGTACCGCCTGCGTGCATCTGCTGCCGGAGCACGGCGCGGCGGAGCTGCACGTTGCTGCCGCATCGGAAGAAACCGAAGCATATGGAATCTTCATCACTGGGCAGACGCTCTCGATTTGCCGAAAGGCAAACCAAATTCGGCTGCTGGACGCGGATGGAGCGACGCGCTGGAAGATGGCGCTGCCCGAAGGCTTCCGCCATGACGCGCTGCACTGCCTGACCCTCCGCTGGGACAAAAACAGTACCGTGCATCTGGACCATCTGCTGCTGCACGGCTTGACGCTTTCGCTGCCGGAGACGCACATCGGCTATTTCGCCGACGGCGCGGCGCGCTTCGGAAGTGTCACGATCTCTGGCGTTACAGACCTGCTCTGCGTCCCAACGCAGACGCTTGTCCCGGCGCTCTCGGTGTTTTCGCTTGCCGTACCCACCGATGGCGCATACCTGTGTACGCTTTACGGACAAAGCGACATACCGGTACGGCTGCGCGTCGACGGCGAAGAAGCTTTGCCGCAGTGTGAAACCGACAACATCGCAACCTTCCGCCTGACACTTTCCACCGGACTGCATGACGTGCAGATTTCCTGCATGGAGAACTGCCGCATCCGCTTCGACCCGTTGGACACCATACAGGAAGAGACACTGACCGCGTCCATGGAGCGCTGGGACAAGCAGACCGGGAAAATTCGCTTCTCGGATGCAGAAATCCATGCGCACCTCTGCCCACGCGAATGCGGCGACGGCTGGGAAGCCGGAATCCTGCTTCGCGCGCAGAATCTTGCGGACGGCGGCGAGGGCAACGACAAGCAGCTCGGCACAAACTTCTTCGTCGGCTACCGCGTTGCAGTTTGCAATGAACAGGTGCGCCTTTATAAGCACAGCTATGACGAGGTGCTGCTTGCGTCCGCACCCCTTCCGGTCCAGCCGGAATACGACCTGACTGTGCGCTGCATTGCAGACACTATCACCGTTTCCTCTGGCGGCACGGAGCTGCTGTCCTATGTGGACACGAATCCAATTATGACCGGCTGTGCCGGACTGCATTGCCGAAACTGTAATATCAAGCTATCCACAATATCAGTCAGAAACCACTTGTAATGCAATGGAAGATAGGAGGACATTTATGAAAAGAACATATAAGCATATTGTTGCAGTAGTGTTATCTCTCATCCTCATCGCATCGTTCTTTGTTCTTCCAGCCGCAGCTATGGATGCAACTGGAACCGGTTTCTTTGGAAACGTAATAGATGACAAGTGCTTTTATGAACGAGCTGTCAAGCTCCCAAATGGCGATCTTTTGGCAACTTGGTGCCGCGAATTTCCAATCAAAACAAATTGGTCCGGGATGAAAAGTTATATCTTTTTCAAAAGCAGTGATAACGGATCTTCGTGGTTACCATATAGTTCGTTAGACCCGAGCAATTACGATGGATTATCTCGCGATAAAACAGGAATGCCCGGATTGTATGTACTCCCGCAGGCCGTTGGGGAGTATCCGGCCGGTACAATTTTGTTTGCTGTATCTGATTGGGATAAAAATGCGCAGTATTGTATTCATATTTGGCGCAGCACAGATAACGGCGCAACTTGGCAGCGGCATGGTGATTTGGCTGCGCGTGGGACAGACGGCGCAACCGTCTGGGAACCGGAATTTATCATTAGCAGTGACGGCAAACTGGTGTGCTACTATTCCGATGAACGTCAGCCGGGATATGATCAGTGCTTGGCGCTTGAAACGTCAAATGATGGTGGACGCACATGGGGGAATTATACAACGATTGTTGGCACTTGCGATCCAACATGGGTTCGCGGTGTTGATCCGTCCATGTGGCGGCCGGGAATGCCGCGCGTAGCAAAGCTGCCGAATGGGACTTACTTCTTGTCCTATGAGAACATTGCAGTTAAGAACAACGGCATTATTACTTGCCGGACGTCATCCGACGGAATTCATTGGGGCGGCAAGGCAGACTTGGGAACCTCGGTTATAACAAGCGATGGTTTTTCTGCCTATCAATGCCCGATGATTGCCTGCATTGACGATGGGAGCGCAAATGGACGTATCATTCTCCGTGGAATGAACGATAATTGTTCACCAAGTCAATGCTTTACTTCCACGGATGCGGGCCAGACATGGTCATTGATTGATGCGCCCTTGACGGCTATTCGGAATGAAGATTACGGAAGTTCTTGGAGTGGTACATTCATTGCCGACGGGAATCGGTTGTTTGAGCTGAATAACGCTTATCTTGGAAAATACAACGAGATTCGCTGCGGTGTTGGATATGTGTACGGCTCGCAACTGATTGTGTCAAATGCAGACTATCGCCTTGTAAATGAAGCAACTGGCTATTGCATTGACGATGCCGCTGGCTCCATGGAGTGGGGAAATGAATTGATTTTATGGCGTGCGAATGGCCTTGGCACGCAGCAGTGGCATACGGATAATGTGACCGGCGAATATTTCAATCTGGTTTGCAATTACAGTGGTCTTGCACTTGATAACCCATCAGGATCTACGGCCGCAGGAACGCGTATGGTGCAATGGGATGTAAACCGTGCGCCGGCGCAGCAGTGGCGATTTGTTCCTTGCGAAAATGGCGCATTCCGGATTCAAAATGCATATAGCGGATTGTATCTTGACACCGAAAATCAATCCACAGCAGAACATGCAAATCTGGTACAATCCGCTTGGAACACCAGTGCGACGCAAAAATGGCGCGTAGAGCGAGTATACGAAGTTGCACGGCTTCGCTCCAGCAATATCTCGGATTGTCATGTGTATCATGATGCGTCGAACAAACTTTTAATTGCCAACAAATCTACGACGATGCTTCTATCTGCGTCACAGTGGAAAGTCGTACCGGGACTGGCTGACACAGGGATTTCTTTGATGTCAGTCGATCAACCGGGGTATTATTTAAGGCACTTCGAGGGGAAAATCATTCTTTCAAAGGATGATGGCAGCAATCTTTTCAAGCAGGACGCTACTTGGATTCAGCATCGTGCTTTGGACGGCTCGAATGGCGTTTCGTTCGAATCCGTCAATTTCCCCGGACAATATATTCGTCATTACGATAGTTACTTGAGAATTTCGCCAATTTCCACCACAATAGAAAAAGGCGATGCCTCGTTTGTGATGACAATGCAATAAAAGGAAGGCAATCCATGAATCAAATTCCAAGACCTGAATACCCACGGCCGGATTTTCAGCGGGAAAAGTGGCTCCCGCTGAACGGCGAATGGGATTTTTCCTTTGACGAACCAATTTTTGACCAGAAAATTCTAGTTCCATTTGCGTGTGAAACGAAACTTTCCGGCATTCACGACACCAGCTTTCACAATGCTGTCTGGTATCGCCGCAGCTTTTCACTGCCGGAGCCGATGCATGACAGACAGATATTGCTGCACTTCGGCGCGGTAGACTACACTTGCCGCCTGTGGGTGAACGACCAGTTTATTCGGGAACACACCGGTGGACAGTGCGGCTTCTCTGCCGATATTACCGACGCGCTGAACGCCTCCGGTGAGAATGTCATTGTTCTGGAGGCGCGGGATGATCCCGCCGATCTGGAAATGCCGCGCGGCAAGCAGTATTGGAAGCCGGAGTCCGAGAGTATTTTCTACACACGCACGACCGGCATTTGGCAGAGCGTCTGGCTGGAAGCTGTTTCGCCGATGCACCTGTGCTCCTGCCGGATCACGCCGCTGTTTGACGAGCGCAGCGTCCGCTTTTCGTATGCGCTCAGTGCCGCGCCGCAGCACGTGACACTGACGGCGGAGATCACGTTCCGAGGGAAAACGGCGGGCGCAGTCAGTGTAACGCCCACGTCTGCGCGCGGCGCGTTTGACTGGCAGATCGACCAGTCGGCGCTATCGGCGTGGAACTATCAGGAGGACCTCGTCTGGACACCGGAGCAGCCGAACCTGTTCGATGTGACCTTCCGCATCCTTGAACATGGGTGTGAGGTGGATGCCGTACAGTCCTACTTCGGAATGCGCAAGGTATCCATACAAAACGGGCAATTTCTGTTGAACAACCGTCCCTATTATCAGAAGCTGGTGCTCGATCAAGGCTACTGGCCAGAATCGCTGCTGACCGCACCATCGGACGAAGCGTTCATTCGGGATATTGAGCTGACAAAAGCGATGGGATTCAACGGCGTTCGCAAGCACCAAAAGGTGGAGGATCCGCGCTATCTCTATCATGCTGACCGCATGGGCCTGCTTGTCTGGGGCGAGATCGGCGCCGCCTATCTCTACTCTGAGCAGTATGCCGACCGCATCTACCGCGAATGGCTGGACGTGCTTCGGCGCGACTATAACCACCCCTGCATCGTCGTCTGGACGCCGCTGAACGAATCGTGGGGTGTCCAAGAAATTGAGACCGATCCGCGCCAGCAGGCGCACAGCGAGGCAATGGTCGCAATCACAAAATCTATGGACACCACGCGCCTAGTGGTTGATAACGACGGTTGGGAGCACACAAACGGCGATTTGCTGACCATTCACGACTATTCGCCGAGCGGTGAGATGCTGCGCGCACACCTTGGCAGCATGGACGCAATTCTCGCGCTGCGCCCTGCACAACGCGCACTGTTTGTAGGCAGGCATGCGTATGCCGGACAGCCGATTTTGCTGTCGGAATTTGGCGGCGTGAAGTTTGTGCCGGGCACAGAAGCACAGCACTCGTGGGGTTACTGCGAGGCAGATTCCTGCGCCGCATTCGCAGGAAAGCTCCGGGAGCTGTTTGATGCGGTGCGCGCCTGTCCGTTGGTGGATGGATACTGCTACACGCAGCTGACAGACGTGGAGACGGAGCAAAACGGCCTGCTCACTTATGACCGCACACCGAAGCTGCCGCTTGAAACCATTTGCGCAATTCTGAACGGGAGGACGAATGAACATGAAAACCTGTAAGCTGCTGTTTCAGGGTGACAGCATTACGGATGCCGACCGCGTCCGCGAAAATCCGCTGGATCTTGGTACTGGCTATCCCTATTACGCCGCCCAGCTTCTGCGCGCGCAGCACCCGGATGTTGATTTCACGTTCTGGAACCGCGGCATCGGCTGCGACGAAACGCAGCATCTGCTCGCAAGAATCGAACCGGATCTGATCGCACTGCAGCCGGACGTGGTGTCGCTGCTGATTGGCATCAATGACACATGGCACCACGCGGACGCACGGGACTGGATGCCGCTGTCCGTATTTGAAGCACGCTATCGTCAGGTACTGGAGCGCATTCGTAACGAGACAAAAGCGAAGCTCATGGTGATCGAGCAGTATCTGTTCCCAGTCCCTGACAAAACGTATTTTGCGGAGGATCTCGCGCCGAAGCAGGCATGCGTCCGTGCACTGGCCAAGGAATATGCCGACGTATTTCTCCCAGCACATGAGCTCGCACAGCAGGCTGCTGCCGCGCGCGGCAGCGACACATTTACGGCCGATGGTGTGCATCTGAATGAAACCGGCGCACGTTGGCTGGCGGAAACTTATGCAAAAGCGATTGCGCCGCTGCTTTGAGGCTCGAAAGTAAAGCACAGGCGCAAGATGTCTCTGTCACGATACGATCAGAGTGGAAAACGAAATATAAATTGAAACCGGCAACGGGAGCAAATGCTCCTGCTGCCGGTTTCTTATATGACCGTCGCCAAAGCCGGGCGGTGGTCATTTTGCGTTCCCAAAATATTTTTTCAAAACAGGCTGTTCAAACCGCGATTTTCTGTCGGATCAAATAGGGGGACTTTTCAAAACCGCCAACGACGCATTTTCGAGTGAACATTTTGTGAACTTTTGCGAAAAGGGTTCTAAAAAGTGCGTTCTCGCTGCCTACCACATGAGAGACTTTTTCGGAGGGGTTCGAACAGGCAACGCAGGCGCGGAAATGTAAATGATCTGTGAATTTTCTCGAAAAGGCTTCTAAAAA
>OGXR01001893.1_pt1 | contig 14413 bp, 15 predicted proteins | sample 1576331 | NCBI WGS metagenome assembly OGXR01 (sample SAMEA3541473, study PRJEB24748) | human gut metagenome | biome: human gut; feature: human-associated habitat; material: faeces | place: China | collected 2012 | reverse complement strand
CTTTAAAACGCTTTACAACATCAGCTTCGGGTGCAAGCTTTTTAATGGGTTGGCGAAGTCCCGCCGAATTCACCTCAAGTGCCTTACCCTTTTCGGCAGTCAGCTTTAATATTTCATCTACTTTTTTACTGTATCTTGACATATCAATAATGATGCCGGATTTTGAATAGAAATACCTGAGAGGATATGTCAAATGAGCGAGTATATCAAAATTACCCCACTCCAAAAGGCCGAGAATTTCATCGAGATAGCGATTAAAATAATCGTTTGCACTCTCCTCGGTAAAGCTATCCATATAATAAAAGTCCTGTGTATTGCGAAGATTATGAACAGAACCTATGACCTGGTCATACTCTCGCATGGCAAGCACCTTTTCGGCAAGCTCCGGGTCATAGTGAGGCTGGCCGAGCTCTATGCCCTCAAGCACAAGCACCTTCCCGCGGAATGCCGACTGTGCCATTGCCACCTCGTAATACGCCGAGCGTATACGTTTATCATACTTGTCCTGATAAAAGCTGTCTATTTCGCAATGGTCACAGAAAGCCAAAGCGCGAAGTCCCGTAAGTTCTGCTTTTTCGCAGATAAACATTGCGGAATGGTTACCGTCGGGGGAATTATCGGTATGCACGTGCAAATCAACTGTTCTTTTATACATCAAATCGCCTCAAGTGGAATTATTCTTAGGATATAATAGCATATTTTAAAAAAAGAATATACTGTTTTTTGAAAAAAATTGTCATTTGATATGTTAAACAGAGCAAAAGTGTGATAAAATATCCTAAGAATTTTTTTGGAGGTACATTTTATGCGTTCTATTATAACCGTTGTCGGTAAGGACACCGTGGGCATACTCGCCGAAGTATCTACGCTCTGCGCGAAGCATTCCGTCAACATAATTGAGGTCACACAATCGATTTTACAGGATATGTTTTGTATGATAATGCTCGTTGACGTTGACAAATGCGATATACCCTTTACCTCTTTTGCGGATGAAATCTCCTCTCTCGGTGAAAAGACCGGACTTTCGATGAATGCCGTTCACGAGGACATTTTTAATACGATGCATCACATATAATTTATAAATATTCCAAGCAAGGGAAGAATTCTATGATAAACACACAGGATATACTTGAAACTATCAATATGATTCGGGAGGAAAATCTCGACATACGAACCATCACTATGGGAATATCTCTTCTTGACTGTGCGGACTCGGACGCTGACAAGGCGTGCGGCAGAATTTACGACAAGATATGCCGCAAGGCCGAAAACCTCGTCAAAACAGGCGAAGAGATAGAAAAGGAATACGGTGTTCCGATAATCAACAAGCGAATATCAGTAACTCCCGTGTCAATGATATTCGCGTCTGCCGGAGGCGACCCCATAAAATACGCCAAGACTCTTGACAAGGCCGCAAAGGCAGTCGGAGTAAACTTTTTAGGCGGATATTCGGCACTTGTGCAAAAGGGGTTTGCTAAGGGAGACGAGGAGCTTATAAGAAGCATACCCGAGGCTCTTGCCGTAACCGAAAGACTCTGCTCAAGCGTTAACATAGGCTCCACAAAAGCCGGTATAAATATGGATGCTGTTGCCCTTATGGGAAAAATAGTCCGCGAATCGGCTGTTCTTACTAAGGATAAGGGTCTTGTAGGGCCGTCAAAGCTCGTTGTGTTTTGCAACGCTCCCGATGACAACCCGTTTATGGCAGGCGCTTTTCACGGTGCGGGAGAGCCCGACAGCGTTATCAACGTAGGCGTATCCGGACCCGGAGTTGTTCGCTCTGCTCTCTCAAAAATACCCGACGGAAATATTACGGACGTTGCCGACGTTGTTAAAAAGACTGCATTCAAAATAACGAGAGTCGGTCAGCTTGTAGCATCAAGAGCCGCAGAAAAGCTCGGTGTCCCGTTCGGCATTGTAGACTTGTCTCTTGCCCCCACACCGGCGGTCGGAGATTCGGTTGCGCACATTCTTGAAGAAATGGGTCTTGAGCAGTGCGGTGCCTGCGGTACAACAGCCTGCCTTGCTCTTTTGAATGACGCAGTAAAAAAAGGCGGCGTTATGGCGTCCTCGCACGTCGGAGGACTTTCCGGTGCATTTATACCCGTTTCCGAGGACGCGGGAATGATAGACGCCGCAAGGAGCGGAACACTCAAAATAGAAAAGCTTGAGGCAATGACCGCAGTATGCTCAGTAGGACTTGATATGATAGCCGTACCGGGCGATACACCTGCCGAGGTAATATCCGCAATAATCGCCGATGAGGCGGCTATCGGTATGGTTAATTCAAAGACCACAGCCGTAAGAGTTATCCCCGCAATCGGCAGAAGCGACGACGATGAGGTTGAATTCGGCGGTCTTTTCGGCAGTTCGCCCATAATGAAGGTAAACACCTCTTCCCCCGCTAAGTTCATTAACCGCGGCGGAAGAATACCGGCTCCGCTTCAGAGCCTCAAAAACTAAGGCTTGCAATTACAAAGGCAAAAAGAGGTACGCTGTTTTCGGCGCACCTCTTTTTTACTGTTATTGCTGCCGATTACGTTTTGCATTGCTGAAAAGATACCGATAGCTTTATCTGTAAGAAATCGGTTTTTACTCTCGGCACAACGGCAAAAAATAAAAGGCACCTCAAATGAGGTGCCTTAAGATTTGTTTGTTTAGCTTAATTACCAAGCAATTGTGAAATTCTTTTCAAGTCCGAAGGGAATTGAAACATTCACTGACAATGCGGTAAGAGAAAGAGTCCATACAAAATAGTATGTAGCCTCAGTAACATTGCCCGACGCCTTATCAACGGTAATCTTAACATAACCGTCGCTGTGACCTGTTTTTACATCCTTGATAACCTTTGCTGCAGGACCTGCATTATCGGTAACTATTGACGGCATAACAACAGAGAATACTTTGCCGTTGTGGCCGTTGCCGTGAGCGGTGTCCGTCGACGGCTCATCTGCCTTGATGTAAAGGGTTATAACATAAGAGCTGCCGTTATCAACTACTTCCTTGCTCTCGACGTCGTCAGCTGTAAGCTTACTTGACCAGTTCTCGTTCTCTACGGGGAACATAGCGTTTTTATCTTCAACGGAAGTTGCCGGAGAAACGGCAGAAACATCCTTGTCGCCCATATTTGCAGCTATAAGGGAATCAGCTAAACTTGTAAGACTCTTGGGAAGATCACCTGAAATGCTGCCTGCCTGGGAGTTTGTCTCTTTTGTAAGAGTTACCTCTTTAGCGTTCGGCTTAACATTATTGATGGCCTTATTGAAGTAATTAACAACATCTTCTACCGAGCTTGATGCGGAAAGCTCTGTGGGAGCTGCGGCATTGCCCTGAGCAGCCGAAGAGTTGTCCGAAGAAGCAGAAGCGGTATTATCGGAAGAAGCACTGCTTGAAGCACTGCCTGAAGAGCTGCTGCCCGATGAAGAGCTGCCCGACGAAGAACTGCCCGACGAAGAACCTGATGAGGTCTGAGTGCCGGCACTTGGTGCAACCGCAGCGGTAGCAGGTTTAAAAGCTATGCTGCATACCGAGTAAACAAGCAAAAGCGCAAGCATAATTCCGAAAGCCTTTTCAAAAGTCTTACCGAAAATCTTTCTCTTTTCGGCACTGCGAGCAAGCTTTTGGGCTCTCATTTCGGGAGTTGAAGGTATTTTTTCTTTTTTAGACATAATGAGTTTCCCCTTCCGAGTGGTTTTAAAAGCTAAACTTCACTCATACATATTTGTTGCATAACATAATATAATTTACAATAAATCGCAAAAAAAGTCAATGGATAATATATAAATTCATAACAAAAATCCGACATTTTTTCGGCAAACGGATTAGCGACATTCATTTAACGCGGATTTGTCGGTTTTTTCCAAATACACTTGACCTTACAAATACTATTATGTAAAATATCAGTATTGCACCGAGTGCGGCAGCAATATATATCATTAATAAACCGAAACGGACTGATAATAAATGAACAATCTTTTACTTAACGAAAGAAGCCTTATATATCACTTAAGACAATATCGCTCAAAGCGCAGGCTGCATTATTTTGCCGAAACCGAATCCACAAACGAAGTCGCAAAAAAGCTTTGCGGCGACGGCAAGGGCCTCGGAGCTTTCGTTGTATCCGACTGTCAAACCGCCGGCAAAGGCCGCTCCGGCAGAACATTTTGCTCACCCAAGGGTACCGGCGTATACATTTCAATCGTTTACGAGATAAGCGGAAAAGAGCCCAATTTCGACCTGCTGTCAAGTCTTGCGGGGCTTGCCGTGCGCGATACGCTCTTTAACTTTTTTGATTTTGACTGCAAAATAAAATGGCCGAACGATATTTTACTCGACGGCAAAAAAATATGCGGTATACTGTGTGAAATAGTAAATAAAAACGGCAAGCCGAAATACGCCGTAGTCGGGATAGGTCTTAATATCGAAAAGCAGGAATTCCCGGAGGAAATAATGTATACTGCCGCAAGCATAGGCGATAAATACGAGGGGGAGCTTGACCACAACGAAATAGCGGTTGACATAGTAAACAACCTTGACCGCTACATCATACGCCGCGACGCCCTCAACGCCGAAAACACCGGTGAAATAATAAACAGGCTGAAAATGTACTCGGCGTCTTTAGGTCAAATCGTCAGGGTTATAACGCCCGACAGCGAATATGACGCAAAGGTTCTCGACATAGCCCCGGACGGCGGCCTTGTAATTCTGTCGGACGGTGAAACAAAAACCATAACCTCGGGAGAAATAGTACATATACGATAATTTTAGTCAATTTCGACATTATTTTACGATTTGTTTAATTTTTATTGACAGGTAAAAAATGCCGTATTATAATGTCTTATTGTAAGTTAAGTCTTTTTGAATTCTGTGCGATGGCGGGCAAAACTCAATTGGGCTTGACTTGTTTTGCTTTTATAACATTATTTTGGGGAGCTGACAAAAATGGAAAATATCGGTTATTACAACGGCAAATTCGATCTTATTGAAAAGATGACGGTCCCGATGAACGACCGCGCCATGTACTTCGGCGACGGAGTTTACGACGCTACATATTCGGTAAACCGCACCATCTTTGCACTTGAGGATCACCTCGACAGGTTTTACAACAGCTGCAGACTGCTCGAAATACCTGCTCCGATGCCGCGTGAAGAACTTAAAAAGACACTCTATGAGTGCGTAAACAAGGTGGATGACCCCAATCAGTTTGTTTATTGGGAAGCCACAAGAGGAACCGGAATACGCAATCACGTTTTCCCCGACTCGCCCTCTAATCTCCTTATATACACAAGGCCCTGCCCGATGAAGGATTTATCTCTTCGCTACAAGCTCGCTACCATGGAGGACAAGAGATTTTATTACTGCAATGTTAAAACTCTTAACCTTATACCGAGCGTTTTGGCTTCGCAAAGAGCTCTTGAAAAGGGTTGCGACGAAACTGTATTCCACCGCGGAGATCTCGTAACGGAGTGCGCTCACTCAAACGTTTCAATAATAAAAGACGGCAAGTTCATTACTCATCAGCTTGACTGCCTCGTTTTACCCGGTATCACCAGAAAGCACCTTATAGAGATCTGCCACGAAAAAGGCATACCGGTAGAAGAACGCGACTATACTCTCGAAGAGCTTAAAAACGCCGACGAAATAATAGTTTCGTCCTCGGGCGCTCTTTGTATGCCTGCATGCGAGCTTGACGGTGTGCCCGTCGGCGGCAAAGCTCCCGAAATCATCAAAACTCTTCAGGATGCATACCTCAAACGTCTTCATGACGAATGCGGTGAATAAAACCGATAATACACATCTGCAATACGGCTGTTTCGCTTAAATCGAAACAGCCTTGTATTCTTTTTAAAGAGGGAGAATAATTATGGATCAAAAAGCACTTACAGACCTTAATATAGGCGAAAATCTTGATAATCTCGCAAATCTCGATCCGCGCGGATACGGTGTTTGCCGCATTCTCTACAAGGCCTCGCGCGAGTATACCGGTATGCCCACTACAATGAACGCTGCCAAAAAGCTGTGCGCGACACTTAAAAAAGACGATATTGTATATATAATGACCGGCTTCGTTTTGCTTGACCATCATCATGCCGAGACTGACGGCATAGTAAGCTCGATGCTTCTTGCAAGAGCACTGTCGCTCGCATTTGACGTAAAGCCCGTTATAATCTGCCAAGACGAAAATGTGGAAGCCGTCAAAAATATGTCAAGGGTGATAGGCCTTCACCTTTACGATACCATCGAAGAGATGAATGCTCACCCCGTTTCCATGGCGTTCATCCCATTCACAAAGGACAAAGATAAAGCGGAAGCTCTTGCCGACGAGATTATTTCAAAGGGGATGCCAAAGGCCGTAATAGCAAATGAGTTTCCCGGTGCAAACGGCGTCGGCGAATATCACAACGCGGTAGGCAAAAACACTACGGCTCTTGAGGCAAAGGGTGACATACTCTTTACAAAGCTTCAAAAGGCCGGTGTTTTGAATATTGCAATAGGCGACCTCGGAAACGAATTGGGTATGGGCACAGTTCTTGACCACATTAAAAAATATGTCCCCTACACCTCTGAAAAATCGAACTGCGTATGCGGCTGTAACGGAGGAATCGCAAGCGTTGTCGCCGCAGACAACATTATAACCGCAACCGTTTCGGACTGGGGCTGCTACGGTATGATTGCTGCAATAGCCTATCTTAAAGGCAATATAAACATCATGCACGACGCAGAGCTTGAAAAAGACGTCTTAAAGACTGCGGCAAGAAGCGGCATGGTTGATATGTACGGTTGGCAGATACCGTCGATAGACGGTTTTGATCTCACTACAAATATGATGATGGTCAATATGATGCGTGAGTGTATAAGATACGCTCCCACGCTCACCGAAAAATGCAAGACCTGGTTTGATAAAACAATAGAGCTCGGATTTTTTGACGACAGAAAATAATTTCAAGAGGTATTTGTATGAATGCTCCTAAATTTCTCTCTTCCGGCGACAGCGCAATAACCGTCGAATTCGGCAATGAAATAAGTGCCGAAATAAACGCCTGCGTTCACGCGCTTGACAAAGCACTCCGTAAAAAAAACATTCTCGGTATTGTCGAGACTGTTCCGACGTTTCGGTCGCTTCTTATAATCTATGACCCGTGCATTACGGGCGGAGAAAAGCTTAAGGCAAAGATAACGAAGCTTTGCGGCGACCTTGAAATGTCCTCGGAGGGCAAGAAGAGAATTATAGAAATACCGGTGCTGTACGGCGGCGAATACGGCGAGGACTTAAAAGACGTTGCAGAAATCAACAAGCTTACCGAGGATGAGGTTGTAAAGATACACTCGGGAACCGATTATTTGATTTATATGCTGGGCTTTTTGCCGGGATTTGCGTATCTCGGAGGCCTTGATGACAGAATCAAAACTCCGAGGCTGCAAAATCCGAGGACTAAGATTCATGCAGGTGCTGTCGGAATAGGCGGCGAGCAAACGGGCATTTACCCTCTCTCCTCCCCCGGAGGCTGGAGACTTATCGGTACGACACCCGTAAAGCCGTACGACCCGGAAAGAGACGAGCCGATACTTTATTCAGCCGGAGATTATATAAGATTTGTCCCGATTGACAAAGAAACCTTCGACGATATATCGGCAAAGGTTCAAAACGGCACATACGAGTGTCGCATCATCGGAGGTGACGGCGAATGAGTATTAAAGTCATTACTCCCGGAATGTTATCCACTATTCAGGACGGCGGAAGAAAAGGCTTTGCGGCTATGGGGTTTAACGCATCCGGCGTTATGGACGTTCGCTCCTACCACATAGCAAACGCACTCGTCGGTAATTTTACCGATGAAGCCGTAATAGAGATGACATATCTCGGCGGTTCATTTAAATTCTTAGAGTCAAATTCCATTGCGATTACGGGTGCCGATATGTCGCCTAAGATTGACGGTGTACCCGTTGAAATGTATACGACCGTATTTGTAAAGCAAGATGAAACGCTGACATTTTCCGCTGCAAAAAGCGGAATGAGAGCTTATATAGCGGTTCGCGGCGGTATAGATGTTCCTGTTATTATGGGCAGCCGCTCTACAAATCTGAAATGCAAGCTCGGCGGACTCGACGGCAGGCCGTTAAAGGCGGGCGACATTGTTCCGTGCAGAGATGTATACGATGAATTTCACAAGCATCTTATACATTCGGTGCCGAAAGAGGATTTCGGAAGCGACGAAATAACCGTAAGAGTGCTTTTGGGTCCACAGGACGATTATTTTACGGATCACGGAATTAAAACATTTTTAAACAGCACATACACGGTTACAAACGAATCCGACAGAATGGGCTGCAAGTTGTCCGGCGAAAAGATTGAATACAAAAACACGGTCGATATTATTTCCGACGGCATTGTTTTCGGCAGCATACAAATTCCGCGCACGGGGAACCCGATAATAATGCTTGCAGACAGGCAGACTACCGGCGGTTATGCCAAAATCGCAACGGTAATTTCTGTGGATCTTCCGCTTTTGGCTCAGGCAAGACCCGGTACCAAGGTTCATTTTGAGCTTATCGACAGACAAAAAGCAGAACGGCTTTTAAAGCAGGAACAAAAGGAATTCCACTCATATCTGCTCCACTATTAACAAGAGGTGACAACAATGGATTTAGCACATATGGCTCCGTATGAAGTCAGAAAACTGATAAGAGATAAAAAAATAACGGGTCAGACATCGGGAATGTGCCTCGGCTATGCTCAGGCCAATCTCGCATTACTGCCAAAGGAGCTTGCATACGACTTTCTTCTGTTTACGCAGAGAAATCCGAAGCCCTGCCCCATACTTGAGGTATCAGACGTTGGAGACCCGTATCTTAAAAAGATTGCAAAGGACTGCAATATCGCAACGGACATTCCCAAATACAGAATATATGAAAAGGGTGTTATGACCGGCGAATATGACAGCGTAGAGCAATTTTGGCGCGACGACCTTGTAGCATTCCTCATAGGCTGCAGCTTTTCGTTTGAAAGCGCGCTGCTCGAAGCGGGTATTCCCGTCCGCCAGATCGAGGAGGGCGTGAACGTGCCGATGTATAACACGAACATCGACTGCGAACCCGCCGGCGTATTTTCCGGCAAGATGGTTGTAAGTATGCGTCCCCTGCCCCGCGACCAGATTGTAAAAGCGGTCAACATCACCTCCTCTATGCCGCGCGTACACGGCACGCCTATTCAGATAGGTCATCCCGAGCAGATAGGCATAAGTGATATAAACAAGCCCGATTTCGGCGACGCAGTTACCGTAAAGCCGGGTGAAACACCTGTATTTTGGGCTTGCGGCGTAACTCCGCAGTCTATAATGATGAATTCAAAGCCCGACTTTTGCATAACGCATGCTCCGGGTCACATGCTTATTACCGACATTAAAAACACCGATCTCAAATTTTAACGGGAGGAGATAAAATGGCAACAACTGTAGATTTAAACTGCGATATGGGCGAGAGCTTCGGCGCATATAAAATAGGTCTGGACGAAGAGGTTGCAAAATACATCTCATCGGCAAACGTAGCCTGCGGATTTCACGCTTCCGACCCCGTGGTTATGGATAAGACGGTTAAAATACTTAAAGAAAACAACGTTAATCTCGGCGCACACCCCGGCTACCCCGATCTTATGGGCTTCGGCAGGCGCAATATGAATGTAAGCCCCACAGATGCAAAGGCTTACGTAATGTATCAGATAGGTGCACTATCCGCTTTTGCAAAGGCTAACGGCCTTAAAATTCAGCACGTAAAGCCTCACGGTGCGCTTTACAACACCGCCGGCAAGGACTATGCACTGTCAAAGGCAATATGCGAGGGAATATACGAGGTTGACCCGAGCCTTATACTTCTCGGTCTTTCGGGCAGTCAAATGCTTAAAGCCGCCGCCGACACCGGTCTTAAATGCGCCAAGGAGGTTTTTGCCGACAGGGCGTATGAGGAGGACGGCTCTCTTGTTGCGAGGACAAAGCCGGGCGCAGTCATAACCGACGAGGACGAAGCCATAAAGCGCGTTATCGGAATGGTAAAGCACGGCAAGGTAACCGCGATAACCGGCAAGGAAATTCCGATAGAGGCAAACTCTATATGCGTTCACGGAGACGGAGCAAAGGCTTTGGAATTCGTAATGAAAATAAGAGCCGCATTGACTATAGAAAACATTAAAATCGCACCGCTGTGCGAAATAGTATAAAGAAGGTTTGAAATATGCTCCCACAGAGAGTTTACGCCAAGATAGACCTTGACGCAATTTGTCAAAATATCAAAAATGCCATGGATAAGGTCGGCAAAGAAACAAAGGTAATGGCAATAATCAAAACAGACGCATACGGCCACGGTGCCGTGCCCGTAGCAAAGGCTTTATCCGAAATCGGCTGTTATGCATTCGGCGTTGCGACCGCCAAGGAAGCAGTGGTTTTACGCAAAAACGGCATCAAAAACCCCATACTTATTTTGGGATATGTTTTTCCGCAGGATTATGACGACCTTATAAATTACGAAATAATGCATGCGGTATTTGAATATCACACCGCCAAGGCTCTTTCAGACGAGGCTGTAAAGCTCGGAAAAACCGCTAAAATACACATAAAGCTCGACACCGGTATGGGCAGAATCGGAATGCAGCCGACAGATGAAAGCATAGAAGAAATCAAAAAGATATATTCTCTGCCGAACATTGAAATAAACGGTATATTCACCCACTTTGCCTGCGCCGATGAAGAGGACAAAACTTCATGCAACAATCAGAAGAAAAAGTACCTTGATTTTGTCGGAAAGCTCGATAAAGCCGGAGTTGAGATACCGATAAAGCATATGTGCAACTCCGCGGGAATTATAGAATTTGACGACAACTTCCTTGATATGGTAAGAAGCGGTATTATGACATACGGACTTTACCCGTCGGAGGAAGTAGACAAGTCAAAGCTTGAGCTTCATCCTGCTTTAGAGCTGAAGAGCCATATAGCATACATAAAATCCGTGGGACCCGGCTTTACCGTCAGCTACGGCAGTACTTTTACGTCAAAGAGCAATATGCGTATAGCGACTGTACCCGTAGGCTACGGCGACGGGTATCCGAGAGCACTGTCAAACAAAGGCAAGGTTTTGATTCACGGCAAATTCGCCAATATCATAGGCAGAGTTTGTATGGATCAATTTATGGTCGATGTCACGGATATTCCCGAAGCAAAGCAGGGTGATGAGGTAACGCTTGTTGGTAAGGATCAAGACAATGTAATAACCGTAGAGGACGTTGCCGATAACGCTCACAGCTTTAATTATGAGTTCTGCTGCGGAATAAACCGCAGAGTTCCGCGTGTTTATTATAAGGACGGAAAATATCTTGAGACCGTAGATTACCTTGATTGACACGTAATGCACTTTCGGCTATAATAAAAGAAGTGATTTTTTCGGAGGTGCAAAATGGAATTTGACGCTTTTGACGAGGGTATAGAGCTCGGCGGGCTTCGTAACCGCGACGAAATCAGACTTTTGATATGCTATATTCTGAGAGCCGTTGACGCTCCGATTTCGAAACAGAACCTCAACGATTCCATGCTTCAGGATGGCCTTGCCAATTATTTTGAAATAAATCAGGCTATATCGGAGCTTTTGAAAAACGGCACCATAGATATGGATATTGACGAAAACGGCGAAGAGCTGCTCACGGCTACCGAAAAGGGAAAGGACATAGCTGACACTCTTGAAACCTCACTTCCCAAAACCGTCCGTGAAAAAGCCGTAAATTCTGCTATAAAGCTTATGACGCTCGCTAAAACAATGCGAGAAAACAAGATAGAAACCGTATCCGCTCCGGGCGGCGGCTATTATGTCACATTCTCGCTTATGAACGGTGACGAGGCACTTATGAAGCTCACGATATTTGTAGCGGACAGCATGCAGCTTGAAGCGGTCAAAAACAATTTCTTAAACGACCCGGTAAAGCTATATTCAAGCATTATTACGGCACTCACCATATAACCTTTATTTACCTTTATTTAAAAGAACCGCGAAAGCCGAGACTTTTGCGGTTTTGCTTTGCTCTTTTAAGTCCTTGTAAACGTTTTTAAAAAGCATTGTTTTTTGCTTCTTATTATATTATAATCAGTTTGTACAAAAATCGGAGGTGTTTTATGGATTCAAAAATGCTTCTCACGTGTGCTCTCGACATAGGAGAAAAAATGCTTATAAGCGGTGCGGAAATCAGCCGTGTTGAGGATTCCGTAAAAAGAATCTGCAATGCATACGACGTTAAAAGAATTGATGTTTTCACCATAACCTCAAGCATGGTTGCAACACTTGAGGACAAGGACGGCAATTCAATAACGGAGACGCGCCGCATTACAAAACACCACACCGACTTAACAAAGCTTCACAAGCTAAATGACCTGTCAAGGAAAATAGTACGAAGAGTCCCCGATATTCACTATATCCGCAATCAGATAGATGAGATAGAAAAAGGCACCAAGGAATACAACCTCCCGATACAATGTACCGTAAGTGCCCTGATAGCCGGAGCGTTTGCAATCTTTTTCGGAGGAGCCTTTTTGGACGGAATTGCTGCGGCACTGATAGGAATTGTACTGAAGCTGATTGTATATGCCACGGAAAAAACTCAGGTAAATATGATATTTGCCAATGTTGTATGCTCTTTTGCGGTATGCTCGATAGCTTTTGCCTTTGTAATGCTCGGCTTCGGCTATTCAACCGACAAAATAATAATAGGCAATATAATGCTGCTGATACCGGGAGTGGCACTGACTAACTCCATACGCGATATGATAAGCGGAGACATAATGGCCGGAATGCTCAGATTTTGCGAAGCGTGCCTTGTATCGCTTGCAATAGCCGCCGGTTACATCATTGCGGCCCTCATTTTCGGAGGTATCGGCAAATGACATATTTTATACAGATATTGACCGGCACGTTGGGAGCCTTCGGATTTGCGATACTTTACAATCTGAGAGGCACTAAACTGCTTATCGCAACCCTCGGAGGAGCTTTATCCTGGGGCACATATTTATTTTTCGGAATATCACAGCGAGCCGCTCAGGTATTTTTTTGCGGCAATAGCAGTTACGATTTATGCAGAGATATTTGCAAGAATTAAAAAGACTCCGACATCGACATTTTTGATAGTACCCATGATTCCTCTCATTCCCGGCGGCGTTCTCTACTATACCATGAGCTATGCCCTGAAAAATGATTGGAACAATTTTGTAACAAGCGCATTTTACACCATAAAGCTCGCTATGGCTCTTGCGGTGGGGATAATAGTGGTATCCACACTCGTCAGGATGTTCTCGGCGGTATTAAAATTTTTAAGGGATAAAAATGGAAACAAAAAAGACAGAAAAGAAACGTAAATTCAAGCTCTCGCCGATGAAAAAAATAATACTCGGCTATATAACTATAATATTTCTGGGGGCGTTTATTCTGACGCTGCCCATTTCTTCGAGAGACGGAATCCGCACATCGTTTGAGAATGCGCTGTTTACATCTACCTCAGCTACGTGTGTTACCGGGCTTGTAGTACAGGACACCGCCACATACTGGTCGCTCTTCGGGCAAATTGTTATACTCTGTCTCATCGAGATAGGCGGCTTGGGCTTTATGACTCTTGCAGTCTGCGCTATGACATTTACAAAAAAGAATATAGGACTTCAAAGCAGATACACTCTTTTGGAATCGATAAATGCGCCTCAAATGGCCGGAATAGTCAAAATGGCTCGCTTTACGATTCGAGGAGCATTTCTCATAGAAGGCGTAGGAGCACTTTTGCTCGCAACGAGATTTGTTCCGAGATTCGGAATCCTGAAGGGAATTTATTTTTCCGTATTTCACTCTGTTTCCGCATTTTGCAACGCCGGCTTTGACATAATGGGTACGCCGGGAAACGAATACACCTCACTCACTGAATACAGTGCCGATGTAGTAGTCAACATTACTGTTATGCTGCTCATTGTAATCGGCGGACTCGGCTTTTTTGTATGGGCGGATCTTATGAACACAAGATTTATATTCAGAAGATTGAAGCTTCATTCAAAAATCGTTCTTGTCACAACTGCCATGTTGATAGTCGTAGGTGCAGGTCTGATACTTATATTTGACATAAAAAGCGACGCTTTTAAAGGGTTCTCGGTTCCTCACAAAATAATTGCCGCCTTTTTCCAGTCGGTAACGGCTCGAACCGCCGGCTTTAATACTGTCGATTTGACAAAGCTTTCCGACGCATCCGTAATAACCATGACCGTTCTTATGCTTATCGGCGGCTCGCCGAGCTCAACAGCCGGCGGATTTAAGACAACAACGCTTGCGGTGCTTATTGCAAGCATCTTTTCTGAGCTCAAGCACAAAAAAGATGTTGAGATTTTTAAACGCAGAATCGATCCGGACG
>OGXR01001892.1_pt1 | contig 14416 bp, 8 predicted proteins | sample 1576331 | NCBI WGS metagenome assembly OGXR01 (sample SAMEA3541473, study PRJEB24748) | human gut metagenome | biome: human gut; feature: human-associated habitat; material: faeces | place: China | collected 2012 | reverse complement strand
TTGCGTTTGGAACGTTACGGCCACCACACGCCGAGTGACTATTCGATTATCGGCTTCGACGATTCGCCGTACGCCGACACTGTGAACCTGACCACCATGCGCCAGGATCCGTATGCGATGGGTCGCGCGGCCGCGCAGAAGGCCATGAAGCTTATCGAAGGCGAGCCGCTTGAGAACGCGCATGAGATTGTGCGCGCCCAGCTCGTGCTGCGCGGCACCGATTCCGTGTACGGCACTGGCCGCTGAGAGCCGAGTCTCATTGTCCTTCTGCAGCCCGTCAATGCCGACGGGCTGATTGTGATGGCCCGGGGTGGATTGGTAGGGGATACCCCCACTGTAGTCACGGTGTGTGGCATACGTTTTCAGGAAAAAATGAAACAATTTGCAGTGATGTGTTTCATGACACGCCAATCGGGGGCTGATGAATGATGAATTTCATTCAATGATCAGCATGTGTTTTTTGATTTTGCAATCGTTGACAAACCGTTGAATATCAGGCTTTAAAGCGTTGTCCCCGTGAGAGGGGACGAAAAAACGTATCGGGGGAGGGGTGTGGGTTCTTTCTGTTTCATTTTGTTTTCATAACTGCAAAGGTTATCATAGTAAACCGTAGGTCAGAGAAAAAGGGAAAACAGAGGTTTCCGGCTGTGTTGCCGGAGATGGGAACAGCGTAGAAGCTATACGTAAAACAGAAGTGATAACGGCATTATGCAAAGGATATCAACCTTCGAGTTGAGGGGCTCAGAAGGGTGAACACTTTGCGGATAGGGGACAAGATGAGGCAATGGCGTAATGGTGCCGGCAACGCACCACGACACTATGCAGGAACGCGATCGGCATCCGGTTGCGCGCTTTCGCGTACCCGCTCGCTGACCGCCGCCGCCATAGCGGTAGCCATGATGGCCATCGTAGCAGTAACTTCCCTCCTCCCCGCCTACAATGCCAAAGCTGATGAAAGTCACAATGACGGCGCAATCTGCACGCCTACCAGCATTTCCCTCGGCACCGATACCGGTAGTGGAACTGTAGATTCCGGAATCGCCACATATGTTGGCGGTGATATGTATGTAGGCCAGAAAGCCTCATCCGGCAATATGAATAACGTCAATGGGCCGTTCGGTTCATACGCTGCCGAGGCCGAAGGTCTGACCGCTGTGAACGGCAAGTTGCTTATGCATCCGCTTAAGGGGCTATGGACTTCGTATTACACGGATGGCGTGAAGAATGGTTATATAAAAGACTACAAGGGCTTCCGTTTTGGCATTGTGGGCTTTGGCGGTCAGTATCGTCCGGCAACAGGTTCCTCCACGCTTGAGGTGAGAGGTAATAGCTCCGATAGCAACATCAGTTGGGTCGGCGGTGCGCAGGCTTGGGGTAATGCCGGATGGGTCGGCCAGACCAAGACTTCGGAGCCACGTTATACGGCTAACATTGCTGGCGCTTCAACCAACGTGTACGGCGGTTCGTCCAACGACATTCTCGGTGCGTCTTACGGCTCGCAGAATACCGATAAGAACAAGTACTACGATCGCAACTCCGTTTACGTGCCGAGCGATACAAGCGGTACTGTCAACTGGAATCAGAATGATGATCAGATAGGTTCCACCGGTCAGACATTCACCGAGTTCGGCTCCTATATCAAGACGCTGTCGGGGAATCTGAGCGGCCTCAGCATGCAGCAGTCAAGCAGCGTCTACGTGGCTGATGCGAAAATCTCGTCAGATAACGAAAATCAAAACGGCCTTGTTCGCACGAAGTTCGATGGAAGCTATACCTTCACCATCAACAACGTGCATGAGAAGATCATCAAGTTTGTAGGCAATGGCACGTCCTCCATGCAGGTGTTCAATCTGCCGGCAAGCATGCTTAACGAGTCCTCGTCGTATACCGGCGTGAGCTTTAGCTTCTCGAATATTCCGGACACTTCTTCCGTGGTCATTAATGTGACCGGTGAGAATGTGGACTTCCACAATGGTTGGCGGTTCTGGTGGACGGATACGAACGGCACGACCCGTGAACTGGGCGGTTCCTATATGAAGGCTGCCTATGTCAAGCGCGCTCAGCAGATCATGTGGAACTTCGCGGATGCGAGCAACGTGGTCATCCGAGGTGGTCAGGGTTCGGGTACTACGACTCGTAGTGTCAAGAATTCTGCAGCTGAGAAGAATGATAACGTATGGGATGGCTCGTTCCCCATGAAAACCAACGATGACCCGGCTGCGGGCATGCTCGGTAGCATTCTCGTACCGAACGGCAGCTTTGAATCGCATGTGAGTACCAACGGCCGCGTATGGGTCGGTGGATCGTTCGCCATGTACAACCCTGACGCGGTAGGCAATACCGGTCAGGACGGCAAATTCTATCCGTTCATCAACTACGAACGTAGCCATTCCGCTTCCGCATTGGATATGGATCAGGAGCGTCATAATCTGCCATGGAACGGCTCGTACTCCACCTCCTGCGCCGCGATCGCATGGGACAAGGTGGATGACACCGCTGGGCACAATGCTCTCGGCGGAACCAGCTGGACTGTGTACGGCAAGAAGGAAGATGCGGTAAACGGCACGAACGCTCTCGCCACCATCGCCGATGGCGGTTGGAACGATGATGCCGATGCGGAAGGTTCGTTCCAGCTGGGCAACCTCGCCAAAAACGGCACCTATTTCCTAAAGGAATCGGGTACGGCTGAAGGTTATGCGCAGAACACCAACATTTACCAGATCAACACTGGTAACAGCACTACCGATGCTGCGACAAACATCTCCAGCGTTTTCGACAGTGCCGGTAAGGTAATCAGCACGGATGCAGACAAACTGTTGACGACTGACGGCAAGATCGTCAATAAGAAGACGGGTTCTTCGATTACATGGCAGAAGGTTGACGGCACTGACGGAGACACGTTGCTGGCCGGTTCAACGTGGAAGCTTTCCAAGATGAATGGCGATACTGCCGAGCAGACGTGGACCATTACCGATGATCAGTCTGGTATGGAAGTCCAAAGCATTACGATTACGGATACAGACGGGATTGCCGTTACGTCCGCGTCATTTACCAATACCACCCCGCAGCGGTTCACTGCAATCGCTTATGACCAGAATGGTCAGGAGATCAGCGGCGCCAAGTTGACGTGGTTATCCAATGATTCCACTGTCGCGTCGGTTGACCAGAACGGTACCGTCACTCCGACCGGCAACGGTACGACGACAATTACCGTGAAGTCGGCTGATGGTAATGTCACTGCATCGTTCACTGTCGAAGTTTCCGGCGTGACCGTAGAGACTTCCGTGTCGATTAACGGCTATACCAATGGTCGGGAAATCAGTCTTGAGAAGGGCAAGACCCTCAAGCTGACTGCTTCCGTGGCTCCTGAAGGCAACACTGTTGAATGGTCCACTTCCAACAATGCGGATAACGTCTCGTTGAGCACCACCACCGGCACAAGCGTCACGTTGACCGCGAATAAGGTGACTTCTTCGCCGGTGACGATTACGGCGAAAGAAACTCGTACCGAAAAATACGTCACCCTGGGGGTGAACGTGACCAAGCCGCCGGCAACCACCACCACGGTGTTCTTCAAGATGCAAGATGCCTTCAACCAGAATAATGGTCAGAAGCTGTTTCTTGAGTGGAAGACAGCAAATGGCAATTGGCCGTCGGACAGCGGCGATCCGCCGAACAGAAAAGAGATGACGGTTGCCAGTGGCTGCAATGGTTACGTGTCGTACACCATCAATGAAGTCATGCCTGCTAGCGCCAGTTTCCGAATCCGCAGAGATAAGGCAGGATGGACTACGGCGCAATCCTTCTATCGTCCCGGTGCAAACAGTGGTTTTGCGTTCAACGGTGGCGACATTGTGACGTTGAACACTGCAACTGAGATACTTGACACTGCGCCTTCCGGCTGCGCCGTCACCTCCACCGCCGCATACAGTAGCCGTCGTGTTGCTGCCCGCAGAGGCGAGCATCGCGCGGTCGCCTCCGTGTTGCGGACCCAAAGCAATGTGGTGAACGTGCTGGAAAACAGCACTGTTTCCAGCAAGAAGGATGAAGATACCAAGGCCGGCAAGTTCAAGGTTTCCGACCTTGCGAATGGCACGTACCAGCTGAAGGAGAAGGCCGCGCCGAACGGTTACGAAGTGTCCGATACGGTGTACACGATCACCATCGCCAACGGAACCGCTACTTGGAGCCCGGCGTTTGGCGCAGGTAACACTGGCAACAAGATCGCAAACACTCGTAAAACCGGTGCCGTGACTTGGACCAAGGTGTCTTCGGACTCCAACAATGCCAAACCGCTTCCCGGCTCCCAGTGGACCCTCAAGCAGACGAAGACCTTCTCTTGGGAGAATGGCGTGGCCAAGTACATCGATGCGGATGCCACGCTTGGCACTGTCACCGACTGCGTGAACGACGAGAACAACGTCGCCGATTGCTCCACCCAGACTGGTGCATATGTTGATTTGGATGGTGCCTCCGGCAAATTCAAGATCAGCGGCTTGGTCTGGGGTGAGTACCAGCTCATCGAATCCAAGGCTCCTGACGGATACGATCTCGACACCACTCCGCACACGTTCCGCATCGGTCCGCTGGAAGGCGACAACATCGCTGGCAATTGGTACGCGAACACCGACTTCAATATTAAAGGTACAAGCGCTTACAACGAGCAGACCACGTTCACTGTCAATGGTGGCAACATCAAGAACAAGCCGGGTGTGATTCTGCCGGGGACCGGTGGAGCTGGCGATTATTGGATTTACGCGGCGGCTTTGGTGGCTGCGTTGATAGGTGTTGTTGCGGCTGGAATGGCCCTCAAGGTCAGGAGGCGGCAATGATGAACTCGTCTAGGGGAAAGGGGGCTGGACCGTAGCGTAGCGACCCAATGCCCACTAGGCAATAACTGAACACACATAACTGAAGATTCAAGATTTCAAACAAGAAAGAAAGGGAGAACAATGAACAAGGTTCTCAAAGGCCTCGTAGCCGTGGCAGCCACCGCGGCAATGGCCGTCGCCGGTTTCGCCGGCGCCTCCACCGCCATGGCGGCTGGCACCAACTACGACATCACCGTGCCGTCGGCCGATACGCACACCTACTCCGTGTATCAGGTCTTCACTGGCGACCTGAGCAATGGTACGCTGAGCAATATCAAGGCCGGCCAAAACTTCAACAAGAACAATACGGCGAGCAAGTCCGCTGCCGATGCTGCTGCTGAGATTGCTCAGGGTACTTATGCTAACAACACGGAAAAGCTGGCAGCCATCACTCCGTACGTTGATTTGACTGGTACTGCCTTTGGCGAGGTTTCCGCCAGTACGGCTTTGTCCGCTCCTGCTGGCTACTACCTGCTTAAGGATAAGGACGCTGTGACTGGCGACGACGCGGCAACGCTGTTCATTGTCCAGGTCAACGGCCCGGTGACTGTGAACCGTAAGGCCAACAAGCCGACCTTCGAAAAGAAGGTCAAGGACGTCAACGACTCCACTGGTGATAAGAGCGACTGGCAGGATTCCGCCGATTACGATGTGGACGACGAAGTGCCGTTCCAGCTGACCGCCACCCTGCCGACGAACGAAGCAGACTTCGCAGCTTACAAGACCTACAAGCTGGTCTTCCACGATCAGCAGTCCGCTGGCCTGACCTTCAATAAGGATTCCGTGGTCGTCAAGTACGGCGACCAGACTCTTGGCACTGACTCCTACACTCTTGAGACTCCCGCCACCGATAACGACACCTTCGACATCACCATCGCTGACGCGAAGGCCGTCAAGGATGCTGAAGACAACGCAATCACCGTTGCCGCCGGTGGCAAGTTCACCGTCGAATACACGTCCACGCTGAACGAGAACGCTGTGATCGGCTCTACGGGCAACCCGAATGAGGCTTCCCTTGAGTTCTCCAACAACCCGAATGTTGGCGGCGAAGGCGAAACCGGCAAGACCCCGACCGACAAGGTCATTGTGTTCACCTACCAGCTGGACATCAACAAGACCTTCAACGGTGGCACCCCGGCTGAGGACGATCTGCCGAAGTTCAAGCTCTACAAGTTCGATAGCACCACGAACGATTACACCATTGACCGTGGCGAGGTGACCATCACCAAGACCGAGGGCGGCAAGTACACCGCTTCCTTCAAGCGCGTTGATGACGGCATGTACAAGCTCGTGGAAACCAAGACTCCGGCAGGCTTCAACACCGCTGCTGACACGACTTTCGAAATCACCGCTGACCATGACGTCGAGTCTGACAACCCGCAGCTTACGGTGCTCAAGATCAACACCACTGCCGGCAACACCACTACCGGTACGGTTACCGCCGATGTTGTGAACCAGAAGGGTTCCAACCTCCCCTCCACCGGTGGCATGGGCACTGTGCTGCTGTACGTGGCTGGTATCGCCGTGTTCGTGCTTGCTGGCGCGACCCTGGTGATGGCTCTGCGTCGTCGCAATGCCTGATCCTCCGGATTCCATAAGAATCTGAAGTAACCATGCGAAACCCGTGAGCCGCGTTGACGCAAGTCAGCAGCGGCTTACGGGAATCGCAATACATAATTTAAAAACTAAAAATTAAATAATAACTGAACCCACATATGCTGGGCTGGACCACCTCAATCCCTTGTACACTGCCTAATTTTCTTGAGTATCCAGCCTGGCTCCATATATTTTCCGGTTTGCCGTTGGGGCGAATCAAACATGCTTACTTTCCAATCCACAGAAGAGGGGTCGGCAATGAAGGAACGCACGATCGCAAGCCGCGTCATCGCCGCATGCTGCGCAATCGCCGCCACATTCGCCGCGGCAGCCTGTGCATTCACTACTCGCGATGCCGTCGCGGCGCCAACAACAGACTCTGCCAGCGGCAGCATCGCCATTTCGTACCACCATAAGAGCTCGGATTCCGAAACGTCCGACGATTCTACCAACTTCGCCATTTCGGACGCCAGCTTCAACCTCTACAAAGTCGGGCAGATCCCGGCAAGCGGCGGCGCCACCTTCGAACCCGTCGCACCGTTCACCGACTCCACCGCCTACCCCGTCGACTGGTCGAAGATGACCGGCAAGGACGCGCAAGTGTGGCGAGACATGGCCAACACGCTCGCCGGGCTCATCGCGGTGAACAAGCCCGACGCCACGGCAACCGGTGTCACCAACGCTTCCGGACACCTGACCTTCACCGGACTGTCCGACGGCTTGTACCTGGCCGTGTCCGACAGTGTTGACGTGAAGGTCACCAACGCTTCCGGAAAGAACCAGACATGGACGTGCTCTTCCGGCAGCATGCTCGTCGCAGTGCCCGAAGACGGCGTCTCCGGCGGGTCGCGTGTGCTGAGTATCGAACCGAAAACCGAATGTGTGGCGCAACCGCCGAAAACCGTGAAACGCACCGTGCGCAAAATCTGGAATGACCGGAACAATTCCGACGGCAAGCGCCCCGAATCCATCACCGTGAAACTCCTGCGCGACGGCGAGCCCGTGGAAAACGTGAAACTGGACGAGTCCAACAAGTGGACGCATTCGTGGACGGATCTCGACGCGGACCACGAATGGACCGTGGTCGAAGCGGTGGTGCCCGACGGCTACACCACCATCTCCGATGTGGAAGGCGACTCCACTGAAATCACCAACACGCACACGCCACCCACCACGCCGGACCAGCCGCACACCGGCGCCGACGTGCAGCAGGCCGCTTGGATTGCCGTGGCCATCTTGGGCGCGGGCTTGGTGCTGCTGATCGTTGCCAAGACGGCTTTGCGGAAGCGGGCGTAGCATAAATAACGTGACGGATGAATCGGACGCCAAGCCAGCTGCGCAAGTCGAATTGGATGCGCAGGTTAAACCGGGTGCGCAGGTTAAACCGGCTGCCAAGCATAAGAAATCGAATGCGCTGCTCAATGTGATGATTGCCATTTCCGCAATCGCCATGATCGGCGCGCTGGGCCTCATCGCGTATCCGACATTCAGCGACTGGTGGAACCGCATGCACCAGTCATACGCCGTAGCAGGCTACGTGGAACAAACCAAAGACATGTCCGGCGCCGAACGCAAAGCCATGCTGAAAGCGGCGCACGAATACAACGAACGGCTCGCCGCGAACGGCGACCGGTGGCACATGACCGACGCACAGAAGCGCGAATATGATGAAACGCTCGACGTGACCGGCACCGGCATCATGGGGTACGTGACCATACCGCGCATCAAAGTGAAACTGCCCGTATACCACGGCACCAGCGACGGCGTACTGCAAATCGCCGCCGGACACCTGGCCGGAACCTCGCTGCCAGTAGGCGGAGCGACCACGCACGCGGTAGTCTCCGGACACACCGGACTGCCATCCGCGCGACTGCTCACCGGCCTCGACGAACTGAAAAAAGGCGACACGTTCGCATTCCACGTGCTCGACGAAACCTACACGTACCAAGTGGACCAGATCTCAGTGGTGCTGCCGAGCGAAATCAGCAAACTCAACATCGAGCCGGGCGCCGACTACGCGACACTGATCACCTGCACGCCATACGGAGTGAACTCACACCGGCTGCTGGTGCGCGGCCACAGGATTCCGAACCCGAAGGTCCCGGACACCACGCAATACGACGAGCCGGGGGAGATGACGGCTGTGGCGGCTGCTGTTGTGGGGTTGCTTGTATTTGTGGCGGGCTGTGCTCTCGTGCGGCTCGCTGGGCTGTGGCGGCGGTCGTGGCTCGTGCGGCACGGTCGCGTGGCCGGTGCCGCACTGACCGGTGGGCGAGAGGGTGCTGGTGCTGGTGGCCCGCGCCACTCCTCCGGCGTGCGGGGCTAGTCATAGACCCGCCGTGCCGCATTGCTTCTTCCGGACAACGTGGCTGGTATGCGTGCGGGTGGATGCCGCGTGGGCACATATACGGGGCGGCCGTGGCGTCGTGCATGACGACGGATGCCGCGTGGGCGGAATATGAAACCAACGGGCGGCGACGTGCCGCGAATAGCTAGTATCGGGCGTGGAAATACGCGGAAAGGAATCGGCTGTGGGCGGCAAGGTGAGCGGCGATTGGAGAAAAGCGGATCGGCTGTTCGGCAACGACCCGGCAGGGCTGGACGAATCGGCGCGCGGAATCGTGGTGCTGGTCGCCGTCGGACTGCTGGTGGGTGTGCTGTCCGGCATGTTCGGCATTGGCGGCGGCACGGTGATCGTGCCCGCGCTCGTCTGGCTGGGGCTATCTCAACGCAACGCGGCCGCCACGTCCACGCTGGCGATCGTGCCGACCTCCATTTCCGGCGTCATTTCGTACGCGACCGGCGGGCACGTCGACTGGCTCGCCGCAGCTCTGCTGTTCTGCGGCATGTTCATTGGCGGACAGATCGGCAGTTGGCTGCTGTCACGGCTGCCGGAATTGGTGCTGCGGTGGATTTTCGTAGCGTTTCTCGTGTTTGTGGTGATCAATCAGGTGAGTTTTGTGCCGTCGCGCGACCACCAGATCGTCATGACGGTGGTGACCGGCATTGGCTTGGCGTTGCTGGGTGTGGTCATCGGCACGCTGGCGGGGCTGCTGGGCATTGGGGGTGGTGCGCTTGCGGTGCCGTCGCTGTCGATGCTGTTCGGCGCGTCCGACCTGGTTGCGCGCGGCACTTCGCTGTTGGCAATGTTTCCGAATTCGATCACGACCAGCGCGGCGAACTTGAAGCGCAGGCTAGCGCATGTGAAAACCGCGCTGATTATTGGTGTGACCGCGGCCGTGACCGCGCCGCTCGGCACGTGGATCGCGGGGGAGGTTTCGCCACGAGTTGGGGCGATTATGTTCGCCTGCTATCTGTGCGTGCTGCTGGTGCGGTCCGTGTTCGTGGCCGTAAAGGCCACGCGCGCGGCGCGGGTTGCGCGGGGCTGAGTGGCGCGGGCATTTTTCCCAGTGGCTGGATGATTTAGTCGCGTGAGTGGTGCGTCAGAGGTGGTTTTTATCCAGTCACTGGGATTTTTGGCGTGTGAGTGGGGTCTGAGAGGTTGGATTTATCCAGCCAGTGGGGGATTTTGGCTTGTGGGGTGCGGTGGGGGTGTTGTTTGACGGAATATGGCGATTTTATTGGCCGTATTCCCCCTGTTCATGCGGTGGATATGTTGCGGTCATCATATGGCGATGAGTGTTCATCTGTCGTTCTTCTGTAGTGCGGTGTGCGTTGGCTTGCGGCGCATAGCGTGGGCGGTGGAATCGAAAGATCCAAGCAAATGCAGTTGCGGAAAGGTTCCGCATAGCTGGAAGGTATAGCCGAAAACGGGACTCCGAAATCGGGAAACCGAATCGGGAAACCGCCTCGATCGCAACGAATCGACGAAACCGGACGGCACAGACGAAACTGCATGGAAGAAAGAAGAAACATGAGCAAGCACAAGGCTCTCACGGGCGCAATCGCGGCCCTCGCCTCCGTCGCAACGCTCGGTGCGTTTGCCGCGCCGGCGCTCGCAGCTGACACCACGTACAGCCCCAACGGCAAGTCCGTTGCGGAACTGGCGCAGCACGGCGGCGCGCAACGCATCGCAGCTATCGGCAACAAAAAAGCCAAGAATGTGGTGCTGTTCATCGGCGACGGCATGGGTGATTCGGAAATCACCGTCGCCCGTGACTATCTGAAGGGTGCCAACGGCCACTTCGACGGACTTGACGCGGTCGGCCAGCCGAGCGCGCTTGGTGACGTGCAGGCTGGTACTGGCCAGTACACCACCTTCTCGGTCGGCAACGGCAGCAAGGACAGCGCTGTCGGCAAGGATGACGACGGCAAACTGGTAGCTAACCCCAACCCGGGCAAGCTTACCCCCGTAACCGATTCCTCCGCCTCCGGTTCCTCCTGGGCCACCGGCACCAAGACCTACAACAACGCCGTTGACGTTGATATTTACGGCAATCCGCAGCTGAACCTCTTCGAGCTGGCCAAGGTGGCCGGCAAAGCCACCGGCAATGTGACCACCGCCGAAATCCAGGATGCTACCCCGGCCGTGCTGGAATCGCATTCGTCCGAACGTGCCTGCTACGGCCCACAGGGCAAGACCGACGGCACGTCCAACAATGCCTCCAAGCAGTGCCTCATCAACCAGCTTAAGGAAAACGGCGGCATCGGCTCCATCTCCGAGCAGCTGCTCGACACCCGCGCCGACGTAACCATCGGCGGTGGTTCCAAGTACTTCCGTCAGACCGTGCAGGGCGGTGAATACAAGGGCAAGACTGTGTGGGAGCAGGCCAAGGAAATGGGCTTCCAGACCGTCGAGAACGATCCGGCCGCGATGAACGCCCTGCAGTACAAGGACGGCCAGCCAGTGCTCGCCCTGATGAGTGACGGCAACATGCCGACCAAGTTCAACCCGTCCAAGGCCACCGCCAAGGATCCAGCTAAGGACGCCAACCCGACCGTGTGCACCCCGAACGCCGACTGGCTCGGCAATCAGGGCTCCTCGCTCAAGGACATGACCAAGAAGGCGCTCGATTTGCTGAATGACAACCCGAACGGCCAGAAGAACGGCTTCTTCCTGCAGGTCGAGGGCGCCTCGATCGATAAGCAGGACCACGCAGGCAATGCCTGCGGCCAGATCGGCGAGACCGACGACTTCGACCAGGCCATCGCCTACGCCATGCAGAACGTGGATCTTTCGAACACGCTCGTGATCGGGCGTGATAATCAAAACGTTGTCGTTCAGGAGTTCGATATCACCGTGCGTCAGGTAGACGGCGCCGGCCAGGAAGTCGACGAACCGTTTCGCTGTGTCGCTGTCCACGTTGTCTCCCAGGAGCACGACGACGACGAGCCCCTTTGCAAGGGCATCAGCGGCGCGTCCGGCATCCCGGTACTCACCCGGGACCATGGTGACGATTTCCAGAGGGCGGATACTCCTGACTGGCAGCGCGCCTGCCGGTACAGGCTTATCCCTTTCCAGTTCCGGTAAATCGTCTGTATCCTCTTCCTCCATGAAGAACCCGTCTGCCAGGTTCTTCAGGCTTGAGAATAAGCCTGCCATCAGATCCGCGGAGCCTGTGCGCCCTGATTCCACTGCGGAGCTTCAGGAGCGGCCTGTGGTTCAGGCTGAGGTGTCAGGGAATCCTGGGAAACACTGACATTGCTCGGCGCGCAGAGATAGATTTTGTCGGAAATGCGGTCCAGACGGCCGTCAAGCGCATACATGACGCCCTGTACGAAGTCTACGATTCTTTCTGCTTCGTCGTCATCTGTCTTTTCGATGTTCATGACAACAGGACGCATGGCTTTCAGATGGTCAGCGATTTTTTCAGCATCTGCGTATTCCTTAGGGGAAACGACGACCATGGTATATGGTTTGGATGTCTGGCGGACCGGTACTCCTGCGCGGCCTACGCTGCTGCGTACAGCCTGAGATCTCGGCGGTACGGGAGCGGATGGATTGACAGGAGAAGCAGGCATGCCTTCTTCTTCCATGCCCTCTTCTTCATCTAATTCTTCATCATCATCGTTGTCAACAAAATTACCTTTGAACTTGTCTAGTAAACTCATAATCATTTCTCCTCTCAGTGGTATTGCCGGGCTCCGAATATAGCGGTGCCTATGCGCACCATTGTTGCCCCTTCTTCAATGGCTATTTCAAAATCGTTCGTCATGCCCATGGACAGTATCGTGATCTGTCCTTCAGGAAATTCCTTTTTCATTTCAGTCCACAGCCTGCGGCCTTCCCGGAATACGGGGCGCGTCTTTTCAGGTTCTTCATTCGGCGCCATACACATCAGGCCTTTCACGCGCACATGCGTGCACGCTTTGGCCGCCTCCACGGCGTTTTTGAATTCTTCCGGGGAGAACCCATACTTGCTCTCCTCTCCGGAAATATTGAATTCCAGAAAAACGTCCTGCACCTTTCCCGCGCTTTCCGCTTTCTTGTCGATTTCCTTCAAGATCTCTTCGGAGTCACAGGACTGGATGAGATCCGCACAGGCTACGGCTTTTTTTACTTTGTTCTTTTGCAAATGTCCCTGTAAATTCCAGACGACAGGAGCTGACAGAGACCTTCTCTTCTCTTCCATTTCCTGCACTCGGTTCTCGCCCACCTGGGTAACGCCCAGACGGATGGCTTCTTCCATATCCTCCAGCGGATGGAACTTCGTCACAGCAACAAGCGTGACTTCCTGTCCGTAGGGAGATCTCCTTTCAGCCTCCGCGATGCGGGCTCTTACCTGGGCTAATCTTTCTTCTATTTCTGACATAGCCCCGCCTTCTTTACAGAATTTTTCAGCATATCCGTCCCGTACTTTTGCAGATAGATATACTTGTAAATATTATAGCACAGATATTTTTTGAGAAAAATAGTAAAACAACATAAATATTGGCGTTTTCACATGTATTCATAATTAATTTATCTTATGAAAAAGCTCGTTTTCTTCGGTTTTTTCAAAACTATTTTCTCTTGTTCCCCACTTCTTTCTTCCGAGGCGGTCAATTTTGGGTCACAGCCTCCCCTAAACTTTGTTTCTGCCTGTTTTTCATGCATGAAAAAGGCCGGTGCCATCGGAGGCGGCCGGCCTTTTCTTTTCGTTTGAATCTGTTTGATTCCTGTATGCCTTTTTATTTCTTTAGGATATCCCTATTTCAGACAAGTTTTGCCTTAGCTTTAAGAGCGTCAGGAATCTGAATTCCAAGGGTCTCTGCATCCTTCTTATTTTATTGATGACAGTGTCATATTCCTTCTGGTGGCGGATCGGTGCATCTGCCGGCTTCACTTTGCCGTCGAGGATGTCGGCAGCCAGTTCGCCTGTCTCAAGGCCGAGCTTGTAGTAATCCACGGAAAGAGCGGCAAGGGCTCCGTCTTTGGCCATGATGTCAGCACCGGCAATGACCGGAATCTTGCGGGCATCCTTCACTTTGACAAGGGCAGGGAAGGCAGAGGCGATCGTATTGTCAGTCGGCGTGTAGATGAGATCGACCTGGCCGGCAAGGGATTCAGCGGTCTGCTGAATGTCGTTCACGTTATTGACGGTCTTTTCGACGACATTAAGGCCATTTGCTTTGCAGTAGTCCTTCACCATGTTTGCCTGGATTTCACTGTTCACTTCGCTGGAGCAGTAGATGAGCCCGATGTTCTTAGCATTCGGGACGAGCTCTCTGGCAAGATCCATCTGTGCATCGATTGATGCGAGGTCGCTGACGCCCGTCACGTTTCCGCCTGGCTTTTCATCGCTCTTGACGAGCTTGGCCGAGGTGTAGTCGGTAATGGCCGTCCCTACGATCGGGATGTCCTTGATCTCATTGGCAGCCGCCTGCGCAGCCGGGGTCGCAATGGCGCAGATCAGATTCGGCTTCGAGTCCTTGAAATGGGAAACGATGGTCTTCAGATTGGACTGGTCGCCCTGCGCGTTCTGCTGATCGACGACGATCTTCTGCAGCTCGAAATGACCGCCGCGATGTGCCGTCAGGCGGGTGTCGGAGCCGAGTGCTGTCAGTAC
>OGXR01001887.1_pt1 | contig 14428 bp, 28 predicted proteins | sample 1576331 | NCBI WGS metagenome assembly OGXR01 (sample SAMEA3541473, study PRJEB24748) | human gut metagenome | biome: human gut; feature: human-associated habitat; material: faeces | place: China | collected 2012 | reverse complement strand
GTGGCAGCATTGTGCGGCCAGCGTTCACTAAAAAGCCCATTGAGCGCGTTATGTTGCGCAGCGTTTGCTTCGTCTGCTCGTATATTGCCCAAGTATCTTCTACGCTTACCAGCGTTTCCGGCTGCGTGATGTGCGCAAGGTCAATCAACTCGGTGTAATACTTCTGGTTGCGCTCCACAACATCGTCGAGCAGCTTGTTCAACTTTGTTTCGCTGATACCTAAAGTTTTGCGTATGGCTTTCTCAATCTCTTTCAGATCGATGCCGTGTGACCGCAGCGCTTTTATATCCTGTACTGTAACCTCGTTTAACTGGTCTTTCAGTTTCAAGCGGCTGCATATCTCGTCGAGCAACGTATCTTCAAGTGCGCGGTACAGTTCAGCGAGTTCTTCGGGGAGGGCGTCAAGGATTTCCGGCGTGAACGGATATTTCATTTTGCACCCTCCGCTTCACGATCTCGTCATAGTGCGGCTGCACCCGAATAACATTCCAATCGCATTCTTCCGGCACTCTGCCATAGAATATCACCCATTCCGGCGATAGTCGTTTCATCATTTCTTCGTAGCCGCGCAGAAACAGCCGCTTGCTTTCCTTGTTCTGCTGTGTGCCTACCGAACTAACCGCAACAATTCCGCCGACAGGCTCGCCATCAAAACACCAATCGTAACTGCTCTCATCGCTCCATGAGATTGAGGGATAGACTGTCATTCCATGCATTTGCCAGTATGCCGCCAACCAGTGCTTGCGATAGTGGTTGTATATCTGCATCGCAAGCGGCATATCCGTGTATGTGGAGAAGTCCGGCGCGCACACCGCCGCAAACTGCGACAGTTGCGGAATGTACTTGTCAGGCGTGTTCCAATACCGAATGAATTGATAATCGTCCACGAAGAAGTGCACGATCTTGCTTTTCGTTTCTTTCGCGGTGTAATGGTAATTCACGGGGATAAACTCACCTTGCGGGTATGCCTTGACCGGCTCGATCTGCGGAATGTCGTACTTTCCAACGCCGGGGAATGTGAACTTGTCGAGATTTTCAAAGTTAATCATAAATCCCCCAGCAAACAAAAATGCCGCAAGATACATTTCTGTACCTTACGGCATAGCAAGCGCCCGGATTCTAACCGGAGTTCCCGCAGTCACGGTGTAATCACCCTATACGACTACTTGCTATGCCTATTATACCAAGCCTTTTTTACGAATGCAACCAGCTTCTTTTCGTCTGCCGTCAATGCTCTTGTTCCGCCTTCATCGTGATAATACCCGATGTGCGTATGCACTCCCTTGAATTGCTCATGGCTATGCAGAAGATTGATTGTTTTTACACGCTTTCCATCTGCACCGTAATAGCTGATTGCATTGATTTTGCCCTCATCGTTTATCGTTGCGTAAATGCGCCCTTTGGTCATAGTTTCCAATGGGTCTTTTGCGTTCAATGCCGCATTTTGCTTTACAAACTTTACGTTTCCAGCTTTTAGAAGCGTCCTAAACTCGCTCCCGTAAGGATTTCCCTTTTCGCTCATGCCGCTGCTTGCGCCGCGTCCGCCCATTAAACAGGTCTCCATGTCCCGCTACGCTTATTAGCCCTGCGGTATTTCTTGCCGTTTACCGTAACTTCCAACGCGCCGGATTTCTGCGCGGCCACAAAAGCATTGGAAAACGCCTTGTTTTCTGCCGCTTTGCGGTTTTTACTGGACTGGTCACGCAATTTCCGCATGTAGCTATCCATTTCACCGCGCGCTCTTGCAGCTCTGTCTGCGGCGCTTCCTGTTTTCTGCGCCGTTGTCAGGCGCGCAGGCCCGCTTGCATAAGGATTAACTGCTCCTGCCGCCGTTTTGAGCGCCGTTGTTGCGAGAGTTGCCATCTGCTTTACCGCGTCTTTCTTTTCAGCGTCCGACATCTCAAGTCCATTGATTTCAGCAACGTTGCGCTCGAATGTGCGCCTGATAATATCGCCCATATCGGTTACGGACGCCGCATTTGCTCGGTCAATGTCCTGTTGCGACAAAAACCGTGCAAGGCTCATACCGCGACCACGCCCAGGTTCTCCGGCTCCAATGCCGCCACCTGCTCCGCCTCTACCGCCCATCACTCTACCTCCTCTTGTCCTTCGGTTGTCATATCCTGCATTTTCGGCAGTGCCGCCTTTGCGGTCGCCTCGTCCTCGCCGTACCATTTTGCGCGGTATTCCCAGTGGTTCAGAATTCCATCAGCGAGGTCAAGCCGGTCGTTTGCCCGCTCTTGTTCCTTCTTCTCAGCGTCGTCCAGGATGGAATCGCCCCAGCTGTAATCAGTGCTGTACGTCCCGGCAGGCGCAAGGTTGTAGAGCGTCGCGTATGTATCGAGCGCGTAGAGCAGACTGTCAAACGTATGTTCAAGCGCCGTTTGAATGCTGTCGATCAGCACATATTTGCGCTGCTTACTGTTGCGGATCTCCGTCGCCGTCTTCTCGATGGTCTGCGGATCGGAAATATCTCCATAAGCCAATCCGACGTTGAACTCGATACGGCGAAGCGTATTCTGGAAACCTCGGTAGATTGCTTCGTCGCGGATCTGCGGCTCGATGTACTGAAAGAATTCGCCGCTAGGGGAGAACGGTCCTAGTTCAAACATACGCTTGTTGAACATATCCGCAGTCGAGCTCGTGCCATCCATCAGGACTTTGCGCTCGCTGGAGCGATATTCCCAGTGCAGGCGCTCCCACTGCTCATCGGCCTGCTTGATCAGCTGCACAGTCGCTGCGTCTCCGTATACGGACATTCCGCATGGGCTGTTTGCGTCCGCAGTGTTGGACGCAGGCGGGCGGAAGTACGCGAAGAGCGGCCCGCTCATATCCTGAATCGCGATCTCCGGCTGAATGTCCGCCCATTCCGGGACGGCATTCAGGGGTGCTTCCGCGCCGACCGTGCCGGAGGCGTCGCTGTAATACGCTTTATTGCGGATCGTGTATGTCGTGCCGTCCAGCTCGTGCGATTCGAGGCGGATATAATATTTCCCGCCCACCTTCGCGGGCTTATCCCGGAAGACGCCGCCGATGCAGCGCCCGGCAGGATCAAATTTCGTCGGCTGGAACGCCGCCGCGCCGGTCACGTCGACCAGCAGCTGCTCTCCGTAGATATACGGCTTAAATGCCACGCCGCCGAGCGCAAGCCCCAGTTCTAAGGCGCTGTGAAAATTCTCTTCCGCCCGCTCAAAGCAGTCTTTCAGATAATCCGCACGGGCGCTGCCGGTGATGTTAGCTGTCAGCTCGGCCAGCGTCGGTCGCGCGATCTCCCGGCAGATCGCCGCCGGAAGCCCGACAGCAATGACATCGCACGTCTGCCAGGGCGGATTCCCGATAAGCATCGCGTACCAGAGGCTTATATTCTGCTCCATCTTCGGGCTAACTGCCGGAGATACGCCGAATTCCCGCTCGGCTACCGCCTGCGGGAAAAGCATATTCCGGAACCACCCTCGAATGTTTGTCAAAAGGTTCATTTCTTGATTTCTCTCCTCAAAACGGTCATACAGAAATAGCGAATCGCGTCCATGCAATGGTCGTTTTCTTTTATCACGCGGTCTTCGCCTGCGTCTTTGTCCCAGCTATAAAGGCCAAATTCCCGAAATGCGTTTTTGCAACTCTCATGGAATTTGATTATGCCGCTTTTGATGCAGGCCCCCGTGAAGCGAATGCCGTCCAGCACGGCGTTGTTTGCTTTCCATACAGAAAACTTTCCGTGCCGCCGGATGCACTCGGCAAAGGACGCTGCCGATGGGTCGAGCACGACACGCTCAATGCGGTATCCGTCCGCGAATGCCTCTAAATCCTGATAATATTCTTCGTCAGTCTTCTGCCGCCCGCTCTCGCGCCCGCTGTGGTAATATTCTTTCTCCATGACGGCCTTGCCGCCATATTCCCGCCACAATGCAAAGACGGTAGGGTTCTGTGTGCCGTAGTCCGATGAGATCCAGTACCGCCCCGGCCCGCCCCGCTCACTCGTGACGTTTCTGGCCCGATCAAACATCGGGTAAACCAGACCCTCGGCGATTCTCCAGAGGCCGAGAATGTAGCGGTCGTAATAAACCGTCCCTTCGTATTCTTTTTTCAGATTTTCTTTAAAAGATTCCGGCAGGAACGGATTGTCGTCTATCGTGTATGTCTGGCTAAAAATGTCCGCGTTGCTATCGAGGAATTTTTTCAGCCAGTGGTCTGGATATTGCGGATTGAACGTCCCATCAAAGCAAGAATACTCTTTGTCGAGGCGGCTTTTCAGCAACGCGAAGACTTCTTCCGACCAGTCCGCAACCTCGTCGCCGTAGCAATATTTAATCGACGCGCCGCGGATCTTTGACACCTGAGAAACCTTTTCCGCACCGAGGCAGTAACATTTCTCTCCGAATATCCATGCCGTATTGTCGCTTGAGATCGTGCCGACAAGCTCGTCCCCGTAAATGTTCCGCATCGGCTCCAGCACATTTCGCTCAATCGTGGATTTTGTTACGCCAAGAATGACGGCCAGACCATCTTTTCCGATTCGCTCACGAATCCGGATCGGTATGATCCAGCGAAAATCGAGGTAAGTCTTCCCACTTCTGGTGGCTCCGCCCTTGAAGTTCCATCGATGCGTCCCGTATTTTACAAATTCACGTTGTTTCGGACTTAACAGCATCTTGGAACTCCTTCAGCATCGAATCAAGCTTCTCCATTGTCGTCCTGTTGCGGTCGGAAGCTGCCGCGTAGCGCTTCATGAGACTGTCACCGGCTTTCAGCCGGTCGGACAGCGATGCGTCCATGCCGAACTGGTCTTTGATCTCCCCGCGCATGACCGCAGTGTAAAATTTCAGAATTTCGTTTGAATCCGCGACCTGCGCCGCTTCCTGTTCGTCCAGCCTGCGCTTTATATACGCTGAAATAGCTGGTTTTGATAGGTTTTCTGCCGCAATCACTCTGCATGATGTTTCTTTGTACCCGGCCTTTTTCGCTGATTCTGTCGCGTTCCCGGATTTCAGATATTCTTCGCAGAATCGTCTCTGCTTCGGCGTAAGCTTTTCATCCGCCATCGCTGTAAAGTCCGGCCAGTAGCTTCACCACATCCGCAATCTGGTACGTTTCCAACAGAGTGACGTTCTTCGGCTTTTCATCAGGTCGATATTCGTAAACCATGTATTTCGTCACCATCCTGTCGTTTTTCGCGGAATAGATCTGCATTTGATTGATTTTTATTTTGATTCCGTTGTACAAGAGTGCTGTTTGCAGCTTGTGTGCAAGGGCGCGCAAACTCGCCATAGCCGCTCCTTTCTGCCTCGTTCTTTCGTTCTCGTGTCTCCGTGTGTGAATAAATATATTTATTCACACCGGAGAACACGAGAACAGGAGGAGGAGGTTTCCGCAGAACGCTGCGGTGCCGATGAAGAAGGGCGTAGAGTTGATCTCTACGCCCTTATAGTAAATGTTAAATTTGGCTCTGGGACGCAGACTTTTTCATAAAAGCCCTCTTTTTTGCCCCACAAGGCGAATAAATTGCCTGTGCCATTCCTGCGCGGTGCGCTCCGAGACGTAGCACGCAAGCGCAGCCCCCTGAAGCGTGTGCGTCCGCTTCCAAAGAACCAAATCTATGAGCCGGAGTCGCTCCGCGCCGTCAATGAGCTGTTCCGTCTCCGCGATTGCCGCCTCAACGGCAGCACGCTCGGCCTTCGTCATTAGCCCGCCGCCCTTATAGCTGCGGATCATCCATTTTGCATAGGCCCACCAGCCGTATCGCGGCGTGCTCATTTGAAAACTTCCTCGTCTTCATCTTCATACTTTGCACCCTTAATCTGTTCCATCGTCTACGCCCTCCATCATGGCCTTGATTTCTGCGGCATTTGCCTTGATAATGTCCAGCACGATATCGCTCTGGATATGGTGGGCAAACACGGCCTTGTCCTGTGCGTTCGCATTGTAGTAGCCCGTAAGCGTATTGCCCGCTTCCGTTTTTGCCACAATCGCGATTGCAAGCGGCTTGGATTTATAGAGCGCTTGCAACGCCTTTTCCAGCCACGCCGCATATTCCTGCTCTGTGACCCCGCTCATCAGTAATGTTGCCTCCCTTCGCGCTTTGCGCGGTTCGCATCGTGCAGCGTCCGCATACAGCCCCGTGTTGTTGCATATCTCGCTGCGTCCTTTGATTTCTCCTGCTTGTATCTGTCCGCCTCCCGGCGGAATGCTATGTATCGGGTGCAGTCCGTGTGACAGCCGGTGTGCCTGTCTGCGCAGCCCTTACACGGAGCCTGCACCGGTGTGAGCCCTAGATTTCCCTGCATTCGTCCACCCTCACGCAAACCCGCTTGCCGCCCACCTCGACGACGTAGCCCGTCCGATTTGTCCTGTATTTGTATTTCTCGGCTGGATACACCCGCCCGCAGACGGGCCGCATTTCCGGGTATACCTGGATCGAGCGTGTAATCAGGATCCGCACGCGCTCCGCCCGGCCCATCACAGCTTCCCTATGTGCCGTCCATGCGCACGCCTCGCTGCAAAAATTGTATTTTGCCTTGTACTTCGACGGTGCGCGCATAAACGTTTTCCCGCAGGCATCGCACATCAGCTGCATCGGCGGTCTTGGTGGCTTTCGCTGCGTTTTGCTCATGGCCTCCACCCGGAAATCCATTTTACCTTCTCCCAGTCCGTCAGCGTGCAAAACTTAATATAATCCGGCAGATCCGAATTGAGAATCGCTTCTCTTATCAAAAGCAAAACAAACACGGCAGCCGCAAATAAAAGCAGCATTTCAACGAATCTTTTCACTTACAGCTCTCCTTCTTGTTTTTCCAGTCACAATATTCCTCGCAAAGCTCCTCACTTTCAAACGACGAATCATACGGGTTGATTTTTTCAAAGTCACAGCCGCTTCTTGCAACGGCTCTACTCCTGTAATCAGATTCATTCTCCGTGTTGCATTTTACAGGATAGTAAAATAGTTCCATTCTTCCCCTCCATTCATGAATTCTGTCCAGCATCAATTCCCGCGGCTTGTATACCAGTGTGCTCTTTGCGCATGTGCAAGATTCTGTCATTTTCCGCCCGCAAGGTGTGATGAAATGGCGTAACCTTTTCTCATCACATAGATCGCATTTCGGGCCTTGCACCCACTCACCTTTTGCTTCCCACGTCGTTACCAGATTATCGCCAAGCAGCTCTTTCAACCGCGCATCTTTGTATTTCTTTTGCGCCTCCGTTTCCGCCAGCACTGCCCTTCTCTCTGCCGCCGCCAGCTTTTCCAGATACATCTTTCTGTCGTCTCTGAACATCCGCAGGCTCTTTACTTCTTCTTCCAGCGCCACGATTTTATCTTTGATTTCCTCGCGTGCATTCACAATCAGAGCCTGTTTAAATTCATCGATTTGCCTGTCAAATTCGGAACATTCAAAATATTCATCGTCGTCAAAATCAAAAACATCAGCAAAATTCATAGCTTTACCCCCTTGATGTACTTATCGAAATACGTCACGGCGACAGCCATCGCCGCCCACATATCCTTTGCAAATTTGACGCCATTCACGTAGAAAAACCCCGGATTTGCTTTTGTTCCGACAACTCCATACCTGTCTATCAGGGCCTGCCGAATGTTCTTATCCTTCGCGCTCAGACAGCCGCACAGGTAAAGCTTTTCTTCTCGCCGGTATATCCTTTTCGGCTCATATCCGCCAGACCTTAACGCAATTTCCCAGAATCGCCCGACCCAGACGCAAGTGTCAAACACTTCCTGCCCTACGTTTTGCCCCATCCCTTGCACCATCTCAATCGCGACGTCTATGCAGTTCGCATAAAGCTTCCGATCCAGCATATCAGTCACTGCCGGGTTCTCGATCTTCCCGACCTCCAGCACGCGGCGAATTTCTTCGCCGTCGTGCTCGACCACCACATAGCCGGATTGAATATTGCCGGGGTCAATCGCCAGTATCGTTCCCATCAGGCCACCTCCTTTGTTCAAAGTCTTTGCATTCCTCTCCGGAAAAGAACCTCCGTTCCAGTTCTTCCTCGGAGAACCGTTCGGCCTTGTGCTTCAAGCACCGATACGGATAAACGTAGTTATTTCTGTATTCCAGATTCTTGCAAGTCAAGCAGCAATCCTGCATCAACTTCCCTCCTTTCGCGCTCCCACGAGCAAACCGCAAGCCTTTCATACTATCCGTTTCGCGCAATACGGGCAATACTTGTAGTCTGCCGCTTCGCAGCAGTCCATGAATGCACCGCAGGATGTGCAGCATCCGTCAATGATCTGCGTGGTTTCATCTTGCGTCACGCCTCCCGGATAGGCGCTGCCCATCCACGGCAGTATATACGGTTTGCACCTATCAGCCACCATCCAAACCCAGCGGTCATCTTTCCAAATCAAAAACGCGCTATTCTGCGGGTATACTGCGTACACCCAGAAAACGCCGCCGGATAAAAGCTCAATCTGAAACATTGTCGTTGCCTCCTTCCCTCCGTTCTCCGTAGCTGCAAAAATCGTCCGGTGTAATCTCCATATCGCTGATGTCGCAGAAATGTACCTCAACCATCTTTCCTCTCCTCCATCTTCTCGAAATAGAACTCTATCGGTTTTTCGTTCTCAATTACATTCCCGTAGACAACACCGACCTTGTAGATGTAATTCTCGCGCAGCTTGCGCGGAATCTCTGCAATATACCGCCGGAACGTTTCCAGAGGATTTGCCCGCTTGTAGTGGTTGCACATTCGGCATGACGGCATAAGGTTGGAAATATCGTCCGTCCCTGCGTCTTTGGCGTTCCATGCACGTTGCGGCTTGAAATGATCGACTTGCATATCCTTGATATCGATAGACCGTCCGCAGTAGGCACAGTGGCCGTCATACTTCGCATAGACCGCTTCCCGTTTTTTCTTACTAAAGCTCATCCCTTGCCCTCCATTTCCTGCAAAGCCTTCTCGGCTTCTTCGTGGGTGAGGAAAACGGTCTTACCAAAATTTCTAATATCGGTTGAGAGCGCTGCCCTATCACTACTTTCGTAAGTATTGTAGAAAAATGGCGCTGCAATTTCTTTTACAACTCGTTTTTCAACGCCAAACCTAGTCACGGCATACAGTGTATCTCCTTTTTTGGCAGGTAGAACAATAACTCTTCCGTCCTTGTCGGCCTCGGCAAGCTCACGGATGTGATGGAGCAATGTAAGCTGCTCAGTCAGCGTTTTTGATTCTTTCAGCGCGTAATCGAACAGCTCTCCTAGCGCAGTTACCTCTTTTGGCGTCAGCCCCGTATCCTCGTAGGCCGCGAGTCGCTCACACACCGCTATTTCAAACGGGCAATCCTTGATTTTGCACCCTCCGCCGTAGCACGGTTCTTTAAAGCAGCGCGGATAATAGGCGTGTTTATACGATGATTCGTTCCATTTAGTCAGTCGTTCCATCACGATCCTCCGTAATTCTTGTGTTTCCGACCGCGTGAATACCCGCGGTAAGAAGTGTAGTAACCTTGGTTTGTTGCCCTGTCTGCTGTCGCCCACAGGTAGATCGTCTTGAGTGGGTTGTAGTACACCCGACCCTCAGATTCCCGCTGCTTGATGCGGGCCAGATAGAAGTCAATGGCTTGGCGCCCAAACTCATCCCGCAGCATCGCCAAGTCGAGACCATGAGGGACTTTGATGCGTCGCTCCATCACTCCACCTCCAATGCTTTCTCCGCTTCCTCATTCAGCGGTCGAATATAGCCCGCAGCAACATTTTCGAGAAATATGCTATACGGCTGATGAAATACGATCCCGCCGCACACATAAGCAACCGCAAAGTGGATCCGTTTCATAATTTCCGGTCTCTCTGGATCGCTCGTATCAAGCATTGAGCCGTCCGGCTTGCACGGCAGCACCACCACGCGCCCGTCCTTGTCGGCCTCCGCCAGCTCGCGGAGGCGGGCAATCGGCAAACCTTCGAATTCCGTGATCTCCGAAATTGCCTTGCCCATCATAGACAGTTTGAGTGCCTCTACGCTTTCCGGGTACAGTCCCGTGTCCTCGTAGGCTTTCAGCCGTCCGTACAGATCGCGGGCCATCTTGCGGAAAATATCCTTGCCAAAGCCGTTGCTCGTTGGGCCGTTGATCAGCACGTTGAGCGTGCTGTCCCGGCTCTGCTTCCAGTCGATTTCCTTGCCGCCGATCGCGGCGTGCAGAAATCGGTCGGTGCCCGGGTCTACGTTGATATTAGGGCTTGTCAGTCGTTCCATAGCTCTTCCTCCACATACCGCCAGCTCTGCGGCGGGCGGGTGATTGGCACCGGTTCTGCTCCGAATTTTGTCTCCCGCAGGCCGGTAAACTCCCACAGATCGCGCGGGTGATCGTAAACTCGCAAATCTGAGATGTGCCAGCCGTATAACCCATGCGCACCATTTGCGTATTTTCGCATTTCCGCAGCAGACAAACATGTGTGTAAAACATCATCCTCGTCCAGCCAAAATCTGCTGTTTGAAAAAAGGTTCGTTACCCTGTTGCAGGTAAACTCTCCGATAACCTTCCCGTTTCCAAGTGGGCAGTTCATCGATTTCATTGAACCAGTTTCCAGATAATCACGCATAAGCCGCTCCTGAGAAATCGGGATGTTCAGATCAGGTCTGCCTGCCGTGCAGTAGATGTAGCACTTAAACGGCGTATCCATCTTCGGGCGAGTCTTGCGCACCTCAATCTTTTTCTCACCGCTTATGATCTTCTCGCACCACTTCGGGCGGACGCTGATTAGAACAGCTATCATGCCTTGTCTCCTTCCTCCGGCGCTTCCGGCAGCGGCATCCAGTGGGTGACAGTGCACGGTATCGCCATGCACAACCATCTTTTGGCATTCGCGTGATAGTTGCCAATGTCGACGCCAAAGTCTTGGCTGTAAATCATGTAATTTACAAGCACGTCATCTTCTTCGTTTATCCACACTTCCGGCAGCCTATCCTCCACGCTGATCCACTGCGGCACCTTCTCCCGCAGCGCCGCGTTCTCGGCGGTCAGGCACTCGATGGTTTCAGCGGCTTTGGCCAATAAATTCTCTTGGCAGCTCTGCTTATCCTCATGCATGTCGCAGTCTTTGCAATCGTCCTCTGCGCAGCACCGCAGCGCCTGCGCGATCTCCTTTTCTGTCATAGCGAATCCTCCTCCATTCCATCCAAAATCAACTGGCCGGGCAGTTGCTCCGTGCAATCGTCTGGCCGCTTTGCAGCTTTCTCCATTTCCCGCCGCATAGACTTATACTCGTTGTACTTCGCGCGATACCTGTAACTGTCTCCGAAGATCACCCATGCCGCCTTGACGACGTTCGGCTCATACGGGCGGATCAGCTCCAGATCCGCCGCAGCTCTGGCAGAGATCGCGCAGCCGCAGCAGCCCGTTCGCTTGAGGCCGTAGACTTCGTAAGCATCCGAATATCGGATGCCGTAGTAGTCCTTGTACCACTGTTTGTCCGCGTCGGAGACGTAATACAGCGGCCTGAGGCGGAACTTTCCCGCCGCCGTCTCGGTAAAACACATCGTCGAGCTGTCGCTGCGCGGCACGGAACGCATTCCGCCCTCGTCGCGGCGCTCTCCGGTAATCACCATATCAAACTGCTTTTCAATGGCGTGTGCGGGCTGCTTTTTGCAGATGTCGCAGCAGTGGTTGCTGACGCGGAACGGGATCGGATTTTCCTTGATGAAATCAAGCATATACTTTGAACTGTTGATAACAAGCTGGATATTCGGGCGCGGTTCGCCTGCCGAATTGCAGCAGCAGATGAAATTGATTGCCTGCTCACAGCCCGGATATCGGCTTTTCAGCTCCTTCCGCTTCGCTGCCTTGTCTCCTGCCTGATCGTATTCATCCGCGATGGTGAGCGGAATGTTCTTTTTTTGCACGGCTTCCAGCCCAGCAGACATGATCTTTGAGACGAACGGCTGCCCGTATTCTCTCGTCGCCTGCACAATGTTCTTCTTCGGACGGACAGTCTGGATCTCCACGCCGTACAGCTCTGCCGTTTCCCGGACGTGTCGCCGCGTGGCCTCCATTTCTAAGCCGGTTTCGAAGAAGTAATACTTGATCGGCGGCAGGCCGAAGATCTTGCGGGCCGTCTCGATCATGTGGATCATGATGTCGCTATCGCTGCCGCCAGAATAAGAGCACATCGCATTCGGATGCTCCCGCAACCGCTTTGCAATGATACTTTGAATCGCCTGAAACTTCGCAGGCGCGTCGAAATCTGCATACGGCGGACGCTGCGTATAAACGCTGCTTCGGAACTCGCCGTCTTTCGTGGCTCTCACTTTTCCTCCCTCCCCGGTGTAAGCTTGGCCAGCATGATCTGCCCCAGATCCGCCACGTACACCAGCCGCCCGCGGCTGTACACCATCAGCTTGTCGCCTTGGATCTCCATACGGTCTGCCTCGATGTTCGTCAGATCGTTGCAGCAATCGCAAACAAATCTCATGTCTTATCCTCCTTCCTGAATACCACAACCATACTTGGGAAAGGAGCGCTGTTTTTGCTTCCGCCAAACTTTAGACGCCCAGCGATAAAGCGGATCTCTCTCATCCCGTATATGTACCGATGGAACCACCGCGTATCTGTTCTTGCAGGAAGCAACATGACTACTGTCGCTCCATTTTCTGCGGATTCTGCCGCTTTTTGTACCCATTTCCCGATCTCGCGGCCATACGGAGGATTGCACCAACATACACCTTCCCATTCTTGCACGAGTCCGTCGTCATCAGGCGTAAAATATCGTGCGCATTTTGCGTTTTCTGGAATTGCGCAGACATCTGTCTCAAATGCGAACTCTTCGTTCAGTTCGTCAAAAAAGCCCTGTGGCGTCGCCCACAAGTCGGTTTCGCTTGAAAACATCAAGTCTTTGTTCATGTCTTATCCTCCTCGTTTTCCGCAAGCATTCGCTCGACCGCCTCCAGCTGGAACGCATCAAGTTCGTCCTCGTGGCGCTGTACGCCATGTTCCTGGCCATCATCATCCCGCCGGCCCGCAAGGATCGGATCGTTGCGATGCTGGTCGTCATCAGCTTTGCGCTGAGTTTTCTGTGCAGCTATCTGCCGGGCATCTCGGCACTCTCCGAAGGCACCCGCACCATCCTTTTGACAGTGGCGATCTCCGGTGCAGCAGCGGTGCTGTTCCCGGTCAGGCAGGAGGAAAACGAAGATGACGCATAACAATTATATCTATATTGCGGTCATGGCGCTGGTGTCCTATGCCATCCGCATCCTGCCGCTGACGCTGATCCGCAAACCGATCAAAAACCGCTTCATCCAGTCGTTTTTGTACTATGTGCCCTATGTAACGCTGGCTGTGATGACCTTTCCGGCCATCATTCAGGCAACGCAGAGCCCGGCAGCAGGTGCTGTTGCACTGGTAGTCGGCATTGCTGCCGCATGGTTTGGCGCAAGCCTGTTTCAGGTGGCTGCAGGCTGCTGTGCCGTGGTGTTCGTGCTGGAATTTTTTATCTGATGCCTTATTGCGGGAGAACAAAATGAAGAAGATCCTTGTAACCGGTGCAGGCGGCTTTGTAGGTTCCCGCGTGATGCAGCAATGGGCGGGGCATTACGAACTGTGCACCTTTCCTAAAGGCTTTCTGGCAACAGCAGGGGAGGACGCCGTGCGGCAGGCTGTTTTGCAGCAGCGCCCGGATGTCATTCTGCACACTGCAGCCATTTCGGATACCGGCTACTGCGCCGGCCACCCGGAGCAGGCTTACCGCGCCAATGTGGAACTGCCGGTCTGGCTTGCCCGGGCGGCAGCTGAGATCGGCGCAAAGCTGGTGGCCTTCAGTTCGGATCAGGTCTATGCCGGTGTGGAGCAGTCCGGCCCGCTGCCGGAAACGATTCCGTTAAAGCCTGCCAATGTGTACGGGCAGGGCAAGCTGGAAATGGAGCAGCGGGTGCAGGCGCTCTGCCCGGGTGCCGTATTGCTGCGCGCCACATGGATGTACGACCTGCCGGGCTACCGGCTGCCCATCCGGGGCAACCTGCCGCTGAACCTTCTGCGTGCGGCGCAGCGGGGAGAATCTGTCCGCTTTTCTGTCTGGGACTTCCGGGGCATCACCTATGTCCGGCAGCTCTGGCGATGACCGTTTTGCTGCTGTTGTCGGCCGGACCTTTGTTTGCACAGAATGCGATTAACGTGACCGGAAAGGTCACCGATGAAAACGGAGCGCCCCTGGCGGGTGTCGTCGTACTCGTAAAGGACGGCGGGAACAACAATGCTACCGTCACCAATACGCAGGGTGTTTATGAGATCAAGGCCCCCGCGGCCTCGACGCTGGTTTTCTCGTGCCTGGGTTATTCCAGCCGGGAGATCGGGATCGGCACGTCCAACGTCGTGGACGTGAAGATGGCGCAGGATGCGCAGTCCCTCGACGAAGTGGTCGTCGTGGGTTACGGTACGCAGAAGAAGAAGGACCTCACGGGAGGTCTTGCCGTGGTCGGCAAACAGACGCTGGAG
>OGXR01001879.1_pt1 | contig 14503 bp, 9 predicted proteins | sample 1576331 | NCBI WGS metagenome assembly OGXR01 (sample SAMEA3541473, study PRJEB24748) | human gut metagenome | biome: human gut; feature: human-associated habitat; material: faeces | place: China | collected 2012 | reverse complement strand
ATGAGCATTTTAAAGGGTGATAATTCCCGTATGGAGTTTACGGGCGTCACCTTTGCCGGTAAGGGTCAAAACCTTGATACGGGTGCAAAGGTTGTTCACGTAGGAAAAAATACAAGCTCTTATATGAATACCCGTTCAATAAGCAAGGGCGGCGGAATAAGCACCTTCAGAAGCAGCGTTGTTGTCGAAAAGAGCGCAAAAGGGACTAAGTCGTCGGTTTCGTGCCAATCTCTGATGCTTGATTCGCAGTCACGCTCGGACACAATACCGGCTATGGATATACGCACTAAAGATGCCGCAGTCGGTCACGAAGCCAAAATCGGCAGCATCAGCAACGAAGCTGTATTTTACCTTATGAGCCGCGGTATGAGTGAGGAGGACGCACGCGCCCTTATAGTAAGCGGCTTTGCGGATAATGTCTCAAAAGAGCTTCCCGTCGAATATGCCGTTGAAATGAATAACCTCATAAGGCTTGAAATGAAAGGCAGTATAGGCTAAAGGTCTTTTTGAAAGGGTGAATTATATGACTTTGATAAACAGACTTCCGACAAGGACTTGGAATCGGCTCGGCGTAAATAAACATAACGACGGCACCGGAGACCTCGCCCGCTACAAAAAAGATTCTTTTGGCTGGTACGCACAGAAGATTCGGGAAGAGTGCTATGAATAAAGCATATAAGCAGTATTTTGATCTGATATTTGGCTCCACACTACTGACTTTGGGTATCTACCTGTTTGTCACCCCCAATGGTATCAACTTTGGCGGTGTGATAGGCCTGGCTCAGATTATAGAGATTTTTCTGCGTAGGTTCATTGCAATCCGCAGTGATGCAAACCTTGTTGGTATGATCAATTTCCTCATCAATGTACCGCTGTTCCTGATAGGATACCGGGTCATGAGCCGCAGGTTCTGCATCAAAACCATGCTCTCGGTAGCAGTGCAGACGTTGCTTCTCTCAGTACTTCCGCCGCTCAAAGCACCCCTTGTGGAGGATGTGCTGCTAAACAGTATCTTCGGCGCTATTCTCTGTGGTGTAGGTGTCGGCTATGCGCTGCGGGGCAGTGGGTGCTGCGGCGGCATGGACATTGCATGCATGTGTCTGGTAAAGAAATACCCAGATTTTAAAAGCGGACGGCTTTCTATTTATGTCAATGCGGTTCTCTTTTCGGTCTGCCTATTCCTTTTTGATTTGGAAACTACGATGTACTCCATCATCTTTGTGGCAATCCTGTATACGGTGGCAGATAGGTTTCACGACCAGAACATCAATGTGGCGGCCCTGATATTTACGGATGTTTCCACTGTGCAGACTGAAATCCTGCAGAAGATGGGCCGCGGCGTCACCTTCTGGAACGGATACGGTGCGTACACCAACCACCCTAAGAAGATCCTTTTCTGTGCCGTGAACAAGTATGAAATCGGGGAGCTGCAGGAAATTATTCACGAGCAGGATCCCAATGCCTTCGTCACATTCTTTGTAGGTCCTCTGATCCATGGCGGATTTGAAAAAAGGCTATGAGATCGAGGGTAATCGCATAGAACAAATGAAGCGAAGAACGCTCTGTAATTTTGGCACCCGCCCAGGCTGCGATTAAGTCTCCCCGGAAATAAAATCTGATAGGACAAAGATGCAAAAAGCTCTTGGCTTCTGTAATGGAGGCCAAGAGCTTTTTGCATCTTGTTTTGTAAGAGGAAAGAGGTTACAATAATAGAAAAGAAAGCGTATATCAGTCGAATAAGGTGGTAGGCCTATGAAGTTTTTTGAAGCGGTTCCAAGCGAACTTTTCTCGCCGCTGGCTTCGCCCAACCGTATTTTATATGCGGATGCACTGGACGTACTGTACGCAGCATACCAAGAAAACCTGAAAATACGGGAAGATGTCTTGTATTCCATGCTGCGCGGCAGGCTGGAGCAGGAACTGGCGGATGCTACGTTTGAAGATGAAGACATTGACGAAGAGGAACTGAGGGATATCTCTGGCCGCGCTCGTTTTTTGATCCGCAAGCTGTGTAGTAAGGGGTGGTTTGAGAAAGAACGCGGGGACGACTTTGAAGAGTATATCACGATTCCTAATTACAGCAGCCGTTTGCTGGAATTATTCCACCAACTCTGCGATGATAGCCCGGCTCGTGGATATTCCTATGTGTTCGGAACTTTCTCAGTCTTAAAGACCGCCGACGACAGCAACAATGCTTACGATAAAATGACGGCTCTCTATAGTGCCTACGATAACACAACGGCGCTGATTAGCTTGTTGCAAATGGTCTATCATAATGTGAAGCATTATTTTCAGACGCAGATCGATATGCAGGATGTCAACCAGGTGCTGGCTGCACACTTTAACGACTTCGGACAAAAGGTTGTGGAGGCATATATCCGTCCGCTGAAAATCAAAGATTCAGTGCCGAAGTATCGTGTGCCCATTCAGTCTGTGCTTAGGCGCTGGGAAGAGGATGATACCTTGCTGATGGCGATGGCAAATGAAGCATTGCGTGATAAGCGGGGCAAGACATTGGAAGACTGCCGTGCCGATCTGCTGAGGAAAATTTTCTGGATCGAAGAACGCTATGACAATTTAGAGAAGGACTATCTTGAGGAAATTGATACGCAGGTCCGGCGCTATACCAGGGCAGCAACACAGAAAATCGAGAACCTGACGAACCGAGATCAAAGCGTGCGCGGCAATTTGAATGTTTTGCTGACGGCACTGTCCAGAAACCGCAGGGCGTCTGAGCTGGTGGACCAGATACAACCGGCATTTCAATTGTATGAGCAGTCTTTTTTGTCAGAAAAAAGTCTGTGGTACCGTAAGCGCCCCGAAAAACGGACAAAAACCGCGTCGGTGCTGATACAAGATGATCAGGCACCGAATACGGAAGAACAGGTCAGAGCGGCACAGTTACTGCAATCGAAATATGGCCGGGCAGCAGTAAATGCTTACGTGCAGGGATGGCTGGGAGACGCTGACATTCGTTGCTCGGAGGAGCTCTCGCTTGAAGAGGACAAGGATTATATCATGAGTTTACTGGCAATCCTTGGAAGCAAGGATGCATCTGCCGGTTATGTGGTCCAGGAACTCGATGGCATTTTTTGCAAAAATGTCTATTCGATCCCGCAAATGCAGATCCGGAGGAAGGAGAAGAAGCCGTGAATTTTGATTTTGTTACCAATGCAACGGCAAAAGAACTGGAACAGTTCAAATCTGTCTGCAATCAGCTGCTCAGCCGCACATACATTGTGCGAACCATCTACCAGCTGGGAAAAGGCAGGGTGGATAACCCAGACTATCTTTTTCTATCACGGCACTATGAGGCTGTACAGGAGTACCTGAGCCTGCTGGACTGGGATTTGCGCAGGGATGAACTGAACGGATACTTTTATGTGTTGAACACAGACGAGGCTAACCGTTGCAACCTCAATAAAAAAGAAACGGCGATTTTGCTGGCATTACGGCTGATCTACGAAGAAAATATGGAGCGTTTGGGTTTGGAGCAGGATGCCGTGTGTACTGTGCGGGATGTGCTGGAAAAAGTGGTGACCGACTATCCCGTTTTTCCGGCTAAGCCGAATATGGAAGAGGTCAAACGCGCGTTTACGGTACTGGAAAACCATTCTGTGATTCAAAGACTGGAAGGAAAATTCAACCAGGGCAGCTGCAGGATCGCAATATTGCCCACCATTCTCTCTGCGGTCTCCAGCGAAAAGCTGAACTTGGTGGTGTCTGTTTTGAAAAAGGAGGAAACAGATGAAGAAGCTGAAGAAGATCCTGCTGATCAACTGGCTCTATTTCAGTAAGGAACTGATTGAAGTGGGCGACATCAATTTTCTGACAGGCAAGAACGGCGCCGGAAAGTCAACGGTCATCGATGCACTGCAGATCGTACTGCTGGGCGAGACCAACGCCCGCAACTTTAATCAGGCGGCCAACGAAAAATCGCAGCGCACACTGGAAGGCTATCTGCGCGCCGACATGGATGATAACAGCCCGTATTCCCGTCGTGGTAAGGACTTTTCCACCTATATTGTCTGCGAATTTCAGGATGAGATGGAGGGCAGCAGCTTTGTGACGGGTGTTACCTTTGACTGCCGCAGCGATGGAAGTTACCGTGATACATTCTTTATTTACACGGGGACACTGCCGGAAAATTGCTTTATTGAGCAGGGTGAGGCAATGGAGACTTCTGCACTTCGCCGTTTTTTGAAGCAGAACTATGCACGGGCAGAATTTTACGATACTCAAAAAGAGTATCGCCGCAACATGCTTGCAAAGTGGAACGTCCACAACGAGCAGGTCTTACGGATGATGAAGAAGGCTGTTTCGTTCCGGCCAATTGTCGATATCCAAAAATTTATTACGGAGAACATCTGCGATATTCCGGATAAACCCAATATTGAGCTGATGCAGCAAAACATCCGGGATTATAAACGGCACGAATTGCTGGCGCAGCGTCAGCAGGAAAAGCTGGATGCGCTGCAGCAAATCAGCAGGCTGTATCAGGAGATGAACCAAGCCATAGACCGCTGCCAGATCCAGAAGTTTCTGGTACGGTGGGCCGAAAAAGAAGCTGCGCAGACAGAGATCGACCAGAGGGAATTGGAACGAACTGAATGCAAGGAGAACCTTGCAAATGTGAATGAGCAACTGGAGGAGCTTGAGCGGCAGATCGAACAGAAAGAAACGCGCCGCAGTGAGCTGGAGCTGGCCTGTAGGCAGAGCAACGTTTTCCAGGAGGAAGAGCGTCTGCTCAACACGGAAAAGGCTCTGAGAGATGAGCAGAAAAAGCTGGAACAGGGTCTGCAAAATCTTGAAGTGGAGATTAAGCGGGAAGCACGGCATTTGCAGAGATTCTGTGGGGAGATACAAGAACTGGAACCGGAAGAACTTCTCATACCGGTGCAGGAAGCGGCGAACACTGTGCAGAAAGCATATGCTGTATTTACTGGGGACGAGAAGGGATTGTTTGCCCGGCCTGTGGAGTTGTTTGAAACGGGGCAGCAGGCAGCGGCCGAATTGTCGGATGCTGTCCGCAGTGCGGCTCATAAAACAGAGGATCGTATTGTAGAGCTGAAGAAGCAAGCCGACCAGAAAAGTGCGGTGCTTGCAAATCTGCGCAGGAACATCAAAGATTATCCCCATGGGCTTCTGCTGTTCAAAGACCGGCTGGAAAAGGATCTGGCGGATAAAACGGGGCATGCGGGTCCCGTTTATATTCTGGCTGATGTGCTGGAAATGGCAGATGAGCGCTGGCGTGGAGCGGTAGAAGGCTACCTAAATAACCAGAAATATTATCTGCTGGTGGAACCGGGACGTTATCAGGATGCACTTAACATTTACGACCGGCTGAAGCAGGAAGCAGAGTGCCGTGCGGTTGGTCTGGTAGATATCGGAAAACTGCGGGAAAAAGAAACACTTCGACCGCTGCCCGGCAGTCTGGCAGAAAAGGTGGAGACAGAAAACAAGCTGGCACGCAGCTATGTGGACTATCTTCTGGGTCGGGTGATATGCTGCGACACGGCAGAACAGTTGCGCTGCTATAAGACGGCAATTACGGCAGAGGGAATGCTGTATCAGGGCTATGTGGCCCGCGCACTTCGGAAGGGCTGGATGGAAGACGCCTTCATCGGGCGGCGTGCGGTGCAGCTCCGCATCGACCATCTGGAAAAGGAACTGGCCTGTCTGCAGGAAGAGCTGCGGCATTGGCAGCCGCTCCAGAAGCAGCTGACCGGCCTGAAGGAGCCGCTTTTTACCCAAAGATTCGTCCGAATCGATGTGGCACAAAAGCAGGAGGACTACCAGCGCGTCCAGACGATCATCAAGGAAATCGCAGAAGTCAAAAATCAGCTTTCCCAGTTGAATCTGTTCTGGTTGGATGAGCAGCGACGCATCATTGAACAGTTGAAAGAAGAAATCCTTGCATTCAATAAGGAAAAAGATGCGAAAAATGTGCAAAAAGGGAAGTTGGAAGACCGCATCCATCAGCTGGAATATGAGATCTTGCCGGAAAAATACCAACGGTATGAGGCCATCGAAGATGTTTTGAGCGAGGAGTTCACGAAGGAATACCGAGAAACCATCGGCGTTCCCCGCTATCGGCAGGAGCTTGTCCGCTTGAAAAAGGCAGATGTCATCCGCAAGAACTTCGGCGACAGTTTGGCGCAGAGCACAAAGGCGATGGACGGGGCTCAGAAGAAACTGCTTGCAGCACGCAGAGAATATGCAGAACGGTTCAAACCCTGTGCATTCCAGATCGAGGTGATGGATAACACCGAATACGAGGAAGAACGGCGTACTCTGCAGGAAAGCGAGCTGCCCCGATACAAAGAAAAGATCCGGGCGGCACGGGAAAGCGCAATGGAGCAATTCCAGAACGATTTCCTTGCCAAACTGAAATCCAGCATCGACCAGGTGCAAGACCAGGTGCACAATCTGAACAAGGCCCTGCGCCAGGCACAATTTGGCACAGACAAGTACCAATTCCGCGTAGGGCCAAACCCGGATTATCTGGATTACTATAACATGATCACGGCAGATGAACTGATGGAAGGCGAATCCGGTCTATTCGCACTGCCCTTTCAGCAAAAATACGGCCCATTGATCGAAAAACTGTTCAGCCAGATCACAATGGCAGACGATACGCAGCTCAATGTCCGCAAACAGAGCGAACTGCAGGAGAATATCGTCCGCTATACAGACTTCCGGACGTATCTGAAGTTTGATTTGGAAACGACCGATCAGAACGGTTCCAAGCAGCTGCTTTCTCAAACACTGAATATGAAGTCCGGTGGCGAAACACAAACGCCATTCTATATTGCGGTGCTGGCCTCGTTTGCCCAGCTGTACCGCGTCAACGATGCTACCCGTTTTGGTAATACGGTGCGTCTGGTGGTGTTCGATGAAGCTTTCAATAAAATGGATAGTGACCGGATCACGGAGAGTGTACTCCTTCTCCGAAAGATGGGGCTGCAGGCGATCATCTGTACGCCGCCGGATAAGGTCTCGGACATTATGCCCATTGCAGACCGCACATTATTAGTGGACAAATCCGGATACCGGATGCATATCATTCCATTTGGAAAGGAGATGCAGAATGAAGGAAGCACAGGTGATCCTGAATCGTCTGCTGGATAAGTTTGAAAACAGTAAGCATCTTTCTGAACCCAACACATCCAGACGTCGGGTAATGCTGCGCATTGATAAAAGGGAGTTGCCGGAGTATCAATACGAAGATGCGGTGGTTCGGGATGCTTACAATATTGCAGCGCGGGAGCTGGAGCAGCAGGCTTTGGTGCGTCTGGAATGGGCGAGAAAGCAGAGCGTTCTCTCCTGCATTGTGCTGGATCTGGAACGGGTCGCACAGTGCTATGAATGCGCCGACAGAGTGCATCCGCGAAAAAAGGCAGAAGAGGTTGCAAACATCATCATGCAGAAGCTGGCAGACAATCCCGTTCCATGGATCGCGGCATGGAGGGATGCTGTATGTGCTCAGGTGCGGAACAGCATGAAAGTGCCGACGTATTGCAGGGGAAACGACGGTCTGCTGCAGGAGCTTTTGCTCACGTTTCAACGATATGCGGAGCTGTCCGGCAGTGTGACGATGCGTGCATTCAGCAGCCAGTGTTTTCACGATACCAAGTATTTTGAGCGAAATGTACGGGAGCTGTTTCTTACCATTGCACGAAAGTACAATACCCAACTGGCGGCGGCCTGTACAGAAGCGGAACTTGGTGCGCGGGATCAGCTTGCATTTCTGGGAATCTATGCCCGCCCGGAGCTTTACGAACTCTCGGGCGATTGCGCAATCTGCTTGAAGAAGGGAGAACTACGGCTCAGCGCAGCAGAACCTTATGGATTGGCTTTGCCCAGTACACTTGTGTCAGAGATTGTGGACATTGAACTGAAAAACATCTGCTGCATTACCTTTATCGAAAATAAAACGAACTATGATGAATATTTGCTGGCGGAAAAACAGCCGGAAGAACTTGTTGTTTATCACGGCGGCTTTCTGAGCCCGCGGAAGAAAAAACTTTTTGAAAAACTGGCTGCTGCGGCAGGGGAAACCATGCAAATTCGATTCTGGGCAGATATTGATCTGGGCGGTTTTTGTATGTTTGAAAACCTGCAAACGGTGTTTCCACAGTTTGAACCCATGCGTATGGAAGGGCGCTTTGTGGAACAGTACCACAAAAATGGCCTGAAGCGGCCGGAGCAGTATCTGAAGAAGCTGAAGGAAGAGCGGAATGCGGGAAGACATACGCTGTTTGTTGATGCAATTGATAAGATTTTGCAATATGGGGTCACAATCGAACAAGAAACATTTCTGGAGTAGAATTCGTGCGAAGATAAAAACGCTTGTTGCCCCATAAAAACGTACTATTATTCTTTCCAACGCTCTGCAATTTTGACATCCGCTCAGGCTGCAATTAAGTCTCCCCGGAAATAAAATCTGGTAGGACAAAGAAGATAAAAGCTCTTGGCTTCTGTAATGGAGGCCAAGAGCTTTTTGCATCTTGTTTTGTAAGAGGAAAGAGGTTACAATAATAGAAAAGAAAGCGTATATCAGTCGAATAAGGTGGTAGGCCTATGAAGTTTTTTGAAGCGGTTCCAAGCGAACTTTTCTCGCCGCTGGCTTCGCCCAACCGTATTTTATATGCGGATGCACTGGACGTACTGTACGCAGCATACCAAGAAAACCTGAAAATACGGGAAGATGTCTTGTATTCCATGCTGCGCGGCAGGCTGGAGCAGGAACTGGCGGATGCTACGTTTGAAGATGAAGACATTGACGAAGAGGAACTGAGGGATATCTCTGGCCGCGCTCGTTTTTTGATCCGCAAGCTGTGTAGTAAGGGGTGGTTTGAGAAAGAACGCGGGGACGACTTTGAAGAGTATATCACGATTCCTAATTACAGCAGCCGTTTGCTGGAATTATTCCACCAACTCTGCGATGATAGCCCGGCTCGTGGATATTCCTATGTGTTCGGAACTTTCTCAGTCTTAAAGACCGCCGACGACAGCAACAATGCTTACGATAAAATGACGGCTCTCTATAGTGCCTACGATAACACAACGGCGCTGATTAGCTTGTTGCAAATGGTCTATCATAATGTGAAGCATTATTTTCAGACGCAGATCGATATGCAGGATGTCAACCAGGTGCTGGCTGCACACTTTAACGACTTCGGACAAAAGGTTGTGGAGGCATATATCCGTCCGCTGAAAATCAAAGATTCAGTGCCGAAGTATCGTGTGCCCATTCAGTCTGTGCTTAGGCGCTGGGAAGAGGATGATACCTTGCTGATGGCGATGGCAAATGAAGCATTGCGTGATAAGCGGGGCAAGACATTGGAAGACTGCCGTGCCGATCTGCTGAGGAAAATTTTCTGGATCGAAGAACGCTATGACAATTTAGAGAAGGACTATCTTGAGGAAATTGATACGCAGGTCCGGCGCTATACCAGGGCAGCAACACAGAAAATCGAGAACCTGACGAACCGAGATCAAAGCGTGCGCGGCAATTTGAATGTTTTGCTGACGGCACTGTCCAGAAACCGCAGGGCGTCTGAGCTGGTGGACCAGATACAACCGGCATTTCAATTGTATGAGCAGTCTTTTTTGTCAGAAAAAAGTCTGTGGTACCGTAAGCGCCCCGAAAAACGGACAAAAACCGCGTCGGTGCTGATACAAGATGATCAGGCACCGAATACGGAAGAACAGGTCAGAGCGGCACAGTTACTGCAATCGAAATATGGCCGGGCAGCAGTAAATGCTTACGTGCAGGGATGGCTGGGAGACGCTGACATTCGTTGCTCGGAGGAGCTCTCGCTTGAAGAGGACAAGGATTATATCATGAGTTTACTGGCAATCCTTGGAAGCAAGGATGCATCTGCCGGTTATGTGGTCCAGGAACTCGATGGCATTTTTTGCAAAAATGTCTATTCGATCCCGCAAATGCAGATCCGGAGGAAGGAGAAGAAGCCGTGAATTTTGATTTTGTTACCAATGCAACGGCAAAAGAACTGGAACAGTTCAAATCTGTCTGCAATCAGCTGCTCAGCCGCACATACATTGTGCGAACCATCTACCAGCTGGGAAAAGGCAGGGTGGATAACCCAGACTATCTTTTTCTATCACGGCACTATGAGGCTGTACAGGAGTACCTGAGCCTGCTGGACTGGGATTTGCGCAGGGATGAACTGAACGGATACTTTTATGTGTTGAACACAGACGAGGCTAACCGTTGCAACCTCAATAAAAAAGAAACGGCGATTTTGCTGGCATTACGGCTGATCTACGAAGAAAATATGGAGCGTTTGGGTTTGGAGCAGGATGCCGTGTGTACTGTGCGGGATGTGCTGGAAAAAGTGGTGACCGACTATCCCGTTTTTCCGGCTAAGCCGAATATGGAAGAGGTCAAACGCGCGTTTACGGTACTGGAAAACCATTCTGTGATTCAAAGACTGGAAGGAAAATTCAACCAGGGCACGTAATTATGAAGGCCTGACAGGAGACATTGCTTTCCGGCCTTCTTCACAACGTGCCGCAGTAGTAGACATCCGCTATACTCTATTTATTATTGATAAGTATGCAGGTGCCTCACACATCATCAAGGAGCTGGATATTGTAGAAGAATAATAAAAAGACAGGGTACACTTCCGTTCAAACGGCGTACCCTGTCTCTTTTTATTATCAATGAAGTTTTTTCTCAGTTTCAGCATCTGATATGCTATAAACTCTTGTCCTATATAAAATCCTCTACCAAATACATTTCTTCAACCAGGTCTTCCATGGTCTGTTCCAGGTTTTTTACCGCTTCTTCGGGTGAATCCCCATACGCATTACACTGCATATTTACAGTAAGCCAAGCATAATAACCGCCATCGGATGTGCGCTCAAGCATATAATCAGTCTTATTCAATTTCATATCGGAAAATAATTAGTTAATGTAGGTACAGTGACAGCCGAATGCTGATCAGCAAGTCGTTCAAGTTCTCCAATGATCTGTCGTTCACAGCTACGAACCCAACGAATAAATTCCCGGTTGGGAACATACGTTCCGGCAAAACGAAGCAACGACTCCAAATCGAAAGATTCTCCAATAATTCCGGCACCGGCCTGCCGGGCATCATAAGCATTGCAATCCTGCTCAATATGAGCAGGAACCATCAGTACAGGTTTGCCCAGATACATCGCTTCACAGATAGACTCAAAACCGGCCGTACTGGCATATGCTCTGCAACCGGCCATTCTATTAAGAAATTTCACATCATCAATCTGATGAAAACTCAGTGTGGCATCCACTTTAGTCACCTCGTCAGCATCCTGTTTATCCCAGAAAAAGTGCACAGGAATTTCAGGATGCAAGGCATGGAAAGCCTCTACACTATCTGCAAAACCTGAGTTAACCATATATCCGTGAATGTAGTTACCCTGTTCCGGCTGCATAGCGGTCGCTTCCCTGCGAAGCAGAGGAGGAACAACGGATATCCGTTCAGTCCGGTCCGATTCCATTTTACGAAAAGAGAGTGCCAACCGCCTGCTAGCGCGCAGACTCGTCATCCGTGTGAAAAAGCGCAACATGGAGAGTTGAATCACACTTTTTCGGGGAAACTCAAAGTGGTTGTGCAAAAACAGATATTGGTGTCCGATGCAAACATAAGGAACGGAGGGACGGAAGAGTGCGTAGGTAAGTCCGGTCAGAAGTTCGTAGAAGTTGATCACAACTTCCGCCCCTGTTTCCTTAATGCGCTGATTGATATAACACATACTGCGAAAATATTCCGGTACGTGTATCAGATTGTATGCAAAACTCTTTTTCAGATCAGCCCGTTTATTTTCGGCTGTAGGCAAAAAATTCGGACTGGTGAAACGCTTTACCGGTGCCTGGATACTCCGGTTGAAAAAGCCAGGCAAGGTACGTGACGAACTTTTGCCGACAAGAACCTCCACTACCTGGTGCCCGTTACGTAATAACATGTCTTCAAGGGTAATGGCCTGGGTGAAATGCCCTCTCCCCTCTCCTTGCACAATAAACAGAAATTTCATGATGCTATTGTTATGGATATAGTTTGTTTTTCCTTATGATTATCTTCCTTTAGTAATCCACTATCAAAATAGCGGATAGTCCAGTTACCATCTTCATCTTCAGTAAGAGCCGAAAGTGTTTCTACCCAGTCGCCTGAATTCAGATAATGGATATCTTCATAAAAAGTATTGGCAGGATGGTGAATATGACCGCATATCACGCCATCACACTTTTTAGCCCTTGCCAGGCCAACAAGCTCTTTTTCAAAATCAGAAATATAAGAAACGGCAGTCTTTACCCTATTCTTAATAGACTGGGAAAGGGAATAATAAGGTTTTCCCTGCTTCGTTCTGCGGAGATTGTATACCTTATTCAACCATAACAGAAAAGTATATCCTGTGTCGCCCAACTTAGCCAGCCATTTCATTTGAGTAGTCACCGTATCAAAAATATCTCCATGTGTCACATAATAACGTCTGCCGTGGCTTTCGTAGATACAGTCTTTCACAATCCGGATATTATAAAAATTCAGAGGGGCCAGATTATCTAGAAAATCATCATGATTACCACGAACATAAATCACTTGTGTCCCGAAATTCTCCATCATCTTCATTATTACTTTGAAGAAATCCGTATGTTTAGCTTTCCATTTACCCAAACCGCTTTTCTGCAAATGCCATCCGTCAATGATATCACCATTCAGAATTAAGCGATCACAATTTATTGATTTCAGGAAGTGAGTGACTTCCTCTGTCTTGGAGTGTTGAGTTCCCAGATGAATATCCGAGAGAACTACTGTGGGATAATACGTCCGTAAATGCATAACTTTTGTTTTTTTCGTTACGCAAAGATCCCGTTTCCGGATTACAGGAGGATGAATGTAAGGTTACTATATGATGAACAAAATCGGGACTTCTCTGTTATTATAATAAAACAAATAACTATATTTGCCCCCTGTAAACGAGGGCTCTATATTTATCAAAAGAAAGGAAAAATTATGGAAAAATTTGAAGATTTAATACAGTCACAAAGTCCCGTTTTAGTAGATTTTTTCGCAGAATGGTGCGGCCCATGTAAAGCAATGAAACCGATTCTTGAGGATCTGAAACAGCAGGTAGGCGAGAAAGCCCGTATTGTAAAAATCGATGTGGACACACACGAAGAACTAGCTGTAAAATACAGAATTCAGGCTGTGCCGACTTTTATCCTTTTCAAAAAGGGAGAAGCTGTCTGGCGCCATTCCGGTATGATTCAAGCCAGCGAACTGAAAGGAGTTATTGAACAATACACATAAAAACAAAGAATGAAGAAAGTATTATCATTAGTAGCTTTGGCCATGATCAGCACCATTATGTTTGCTGTAAACGATGGAGTCAAAGCAGATCAAAACAAAAAAGAGGCAAAGAGCGGTGAGGTTATCGTGATGAATAAAGAGATGTTTATCAACGATGTCTTTGATTACCAGAATTCAAAAGAGTGGAAATATAAAGGTGATAAACCTGCCATTATCGACCTGTATGCAGATTGGTGCGGTCCCTGCCGCATGACAGCCCCGATTATGAAATCGCTTGCTAAAGAATATGACGGAAAAATCGTAATATATAAGGTGAACGTGGATAAAGAAAAGGAACTGGCTGCACTATTCAATGCAACAAGTATTCCCCTCTTTGTATTTATCCCAATGGAGGGCGAACCCCAACTGTTTCGTGGAGCAGCAGATAAAGCCACTTATAAAAAAGCAATCGACGAGTTCCTGTTGAAACAGAAATAGGACTGAATAAATTCAATAATAAAAAAGGCATGGTTTTCTCAACGGAACCATGCCCTTTTTATATGCTGCCGTCTTCACTATCTTCACTCCGAACGAATATCAAGTTATCAATAAAACAATTATTCCCTACATCTAAGATCGGGACATAAAAGCTTTGCCTATCTGATGTGTTTACCCAACCATCTAATATTCACCAGTTTGTTTCTTTTATATTTTGCTATTAAAAGCTTAGAATTAACATAATGTTAAAGTTAGTCTTTTAACCACAAAACATTAGTTATTTGGTAACAAAGATCAAGTCTTTTGGTACTAAGAAAATCAAGTATCTCCTGATAAATTAACACTGTTAACGAGATTGGCAGAACATCTGCCAAGACACATCATTTAAAATATCCAACCGGATGATTCATCATCGGCATTTGAGTATCCTTTAATTTCAAAGCAGTTTTGAGCCGTGCCAGATCCATCGATGCACGCGGGACTGTGGCCAGACGTGCAGCCGAACAGAACAACGAGATGTTTTGCGAAACAATCCCTGCATCCATAGCTCCCATCAATTGAACATGATTACTCTTCGCATCACCCAGCTTAGACAGATCACTGACCAGCACCAACGATACCGGCGCATTGTTGACAAAGGCCTGACCGCCAGCAACCGCAGAACGGTGATCTCCCTCAGAAATCAGATTGAGCTTATGCCCTTTAGC
>OGXR01001867.1_pt1 | contig 14551 bp, 9 predicted proteins | sample 1576331 | NCBI WGS metagenome assembly OGXR01 (sample SAMEA3541473, study PRJEB24748) | human gut metagenome | biome: human gut; feature: human-associated habitat; material: faeces | place: China | collected 2012 | reverse complement strand
ATAACCAGTATTTCAATGCTCCTGACGGCTTGTCGGGTAATGAAGATTGCGGTCAGATGTCTGCCTGGTATATTTTGAATTCCATGGGCTTCTATCAGGTATGTCCCGGTAAGCCGGTTTATTCTATCGGACGTCCGTTGTTTGAGGAGGTGACGATTAATTTACCCGACCGCAAGACTTTCGTTATCCGTACCCACAATAATTCGAAGACCAATAAGTATATTGAGTCGGTTTTGTTGAACGGAAAACCGCTGGATGTTCCTTTCTTTACCCATGATGATCTGGTACGTGGAGGAATGATGGAGATTACCATGAGTCCCGTACCGACGGAATGGGGAAAACAGGTGAAGAATTAAAAGTATAACTTAACCCAAATAGCAATATCATGAAAAAACTATTTCTATCAGTTGTAGCGCTGTGTGTCACGCTGTTTGTACAGGCAAAGGATTATGCAGACTATGTGAGTCCGTTGGTAGGTACACAGTCTTCCTTTGAACTCTCTACAGGAAATACTTATCCTGCCATATCCCGCCCGTGGGGTATGAATTTCTGGACTCCCCAGACAGGAAAGATGGGGGACGGATGGCAGTATGTTTATATGGCTAATAAAATCCGTGGTTTCAAACAAACCCATCAGCCCAGTCCGTGGATTAATGACTATGGTCAATTTTCCATCATGCCCGTAACAGGAAAACCGGAATTTGAAGAGGACAAGCGTGCAAGTTGGTTCTCTCATAAAGCTGAAATTGCAAAACCTTATTATTATAAGGTTTATTTGGCAGAACATGATGTCGTAACCGAAATGGTTCCTACGGAGCGTGCCGTAATGTTCCGTTTCACTTTTCCTGAGAATGATTCATATGTAGTGGTGGATGCTTTTGATCGTGGTTCGTCTGTCAAGGTGATTCCCGGAGAAAACAAAATCGTGGGCTATACTACCCGTAACAGTGGTGGTGTTCCTGCCAACTTTAAGAATTATTTCGTTATTGAGTTTGATAAGCCGTTTACTTATGAGGCTACGTTCTCTAATGATGTACAGCCTGAAAAACCGGATGGCAGTGTTCCTGTAACCTTGAAAGAAGGTAAACTGGAGCAGACTGATTTCCATACCGGAGCCGTTATCGGTTTCAAGACAAAGAAAGGTGAAGTAGTTCATGCCCGTGTGGCCTCTTCATTCATCAGTCCTGAACAAGCAATTCGGAACCTGAAGGAATTGGGTGGTGACAGTTTTGAAGTATTGGTACAGAAAGGTAAAGAGGCTTGGAATGAGGCCTTAGGTAAAGTAGAGGTGGAAGGTGGAACATTGGATCAATACCGCACTTTCTATTCCTGCTTGTACCGTTCCTTGTTGTTTCCGCGTAAATTCTATGAACTGGATGCCAACGGACAACCTGTTCATTACAGTCCTTACAATGGCGAAACGCTGCCGGGATATATGTATACGGATACAGGTTTCTGGGATACATTCCGTTGCTTGTTCCCTTTCTTGAACCTGATGTATCCTTCGGTAAATAAGGAGATACAGGAAGGTTTGGTTAATACTTATAAGGAAAGCGGTTTCTTCCCCGAATGGGCCAGCCCCGGTCATCGTGGTTGCATGGTCGGCAATAATTCAGCTTCTATCTTGGTCGATGCTTATCTGAAAGGAGTATGTGTGGAAGATGTGGAAACATTATACAAAGGACTGATTCATGGAACGGAAGCCGTACATCCTGAAGTTTCTTCTACCGGACGTCTGGGATATGAATATTATAACAAGCTGGGCTATGTGCCTTGTGATGTGAAGATTCATGAGAATGCAGCCCGTACATTGGAATATGCATACGATGACTGGTGTATTTATCAGCTGGCGAAAGAGTTGAAGCGTCCGAAGAAGGAAATCGCACTTTTTGCCAAACGTGCCATGAACTATAAGAACCTGTTTGATTCGGAAAGTAAATTGATGCGTGGCAAGCAGAAGGACGGCAAGTTCGCTCCTGAATTCTCGCCGTTGAAATGGGGAGGTGACTTTACGGAAGGAAACAGCTGGCATTATTCCTGGTCTGTATTCCATGACCCTCAGGGATTGATTGATTTGATGGGAGGTAAGGAAATGTTCGTTACCATGCTTGATTCTGTCTTTTCGGTTCCCCCCATCTTTGATGATAGCTATTACGGACAGGTAATTCATGAGATTCGTGAAATGACAGTCATGAACATGGGTAACTATGCACATGGAAACCAGCCCATCCAGCACATGATTTATCTGTATGACTATGCAGGCCAGCCTTGGAAAGCGCAATATTGGTTGCGTGAGGTGATGAACCGTATGTATACAGCCGGTCCGGACGGATATTGCGGTGATGAAGACAATGGTCAGACTTCGGCATGGTATGTATTCTCCGCATTAGGGTTCTATCCGGTATGTCCCGGTACGGATGAGTATATTCTGGGTGCTCCGTTGTTCAAGAAGGCGACACTTCATTTTGAAAACGGAAAGAACTTGGTAATAACCGCATCGGATAACAGCGATACCAACCGATATGTAGATGAAATGCGTGTAAACGGTACTGTTTATACCAAGAATTATTTGAAGCATAACGAATTGTTACAAGGCGGTACTATTGACTTCAAGATGACCGACCGTCCGAATATGCAGCGTGGAACACAAGAAAGTGATTTGCCTTATTCATTTTCAAAAGACGAAAAAGTAAAATAAAAGTTTCACCATGCACTTCTCTCTTATAAAGAGAGGTTGGAGGGGGATGTTCTCTTTTGGCAGCATTGCAAGAGTACATCCCCTTTTTCTTTTTAAGTATTTCTTCTATACGTCAAAGTCCGATGATATTACTACTTTTGCCTTTCCTCTGCTTTTTTCTGGAAAATTTAGAAAAAAGAACAAGATTGAGTAAGTGTTTTCTTTTAGCTGCCTGTTTTTATTCTCGAAAGGGGAATGAGAACCCCTTCACTGGAGAAAAACAAGTCAGTGTTAACGAATTTATAAATTATGAAAGGCAATCAATTAATGAGAAAGCCCAAATTACTCAGGGCGCTTTTGATTCTTTTGTTTGTGGCTGCACCCATACAATGGACCCGCGCGCAAATCGTTCTTTCAACTCCCAAGACAACGCTTGGAGCAGTGATCAAGAACATTAAATCACAGTCTAACTATCAGTTTTTCTATGATGACAAGCTGGCTGAAATGCCGGTGAATGCCATTGATGTGAAGAACGGTTCATTACAGTCTGTACTTGATGCGGCTTTGCAAGGCAAAGGAATTACGTATAAGATAGAGGATAACATTGTCTATCTTTCAGCATCCGGAGAGCCTCAGACACCTCAACAGACAGGACAGGAACATACAGTGACCGGAACAGTGGTTGATGCGACAGGCGAAGCCTTGATTGGTGTAAACGTACAAGTGAAAGGAAATCCCACAGCCGGTACGATTACAGACTTTGAAGGTAACTATTCTTTGTCCGTTCCCGGAAATGGTGAGATTGTGTTCTCATACATTGGTTACCGTTCGGAAACATTGAAGCCCGATGGCAAGAATGTACTGAATGTAACCATGCAGGAAGATACACAGCAGATTGGCGAAGTGGTGGTAACCGCTTTGGGGATCAAACGTGAGAAGAAAATGTTGGGTTATGCGGTTCAGGAACTGAAGAGCGATGAACTGAACAAGACAGGTGACCCCTCGGTAACCAGTGCCTTGCAGGGCAAGGTGGCAGGCCTTCAGATGAATACCTCGGCTACCGGTCTGGGCGGCTCTACGAAGATTACCATCCGTGGAAACTCTTCTCTGACAGACAATAACCAGCCGTTGTGGATTGTGGATGGCGTTCCTTTCAGCGACACTAGCACTTCAAGCGCATCCCGCTATGATGGTGTGGACCGTGGTAGCGCTTCCATGGACATTAATCCGGATGATATCGAGAGTATTTCTGTTTTGAAGGGTCCGAATGCGGCTGCTCTTTACGGTTCACGTGCAGGTAATGGCGTTATCTTGATTACGACAAAGAAAGGTAGTAAGAAGGATGGTTTCGGAATCCGTTATAGTGGTAATTTCACTTGGACAGCTATCGGCGAGACATTGGATATGCAACGCCGTTACGGACAAGGACATATTGATACAAAAGATGCCAAGACTGCGGTGTATGACAAAACGGATAGCGGAAGCTGGGGCCCGGTATTGGATGGAAGCATGAAAGAGGCTTGGAACGGAGAAACTTACGCTTACTCTAACTATGGGGATAAGTTGAAAGATTATTTTGATACCGGTTTCTCGCATACGCATAACGTCTCTATCAGCAACGGTACAGAGAAATCACATTTTCGTACTTCTTTCGGATACTCCGACAATGACGGTGTATTCCCCACTGAAAGTTTGAGCCGTGTGAATGCCGATCTGAATGCAGGAACGGAATTGAACAAATGGGTGTCTATGGACGGAAAAATTTCTCTTTCACGTACAAAAGCCGATAACCGTCCACTGTATGGAGATTACGGTGCTATTTCCCAGTTGATGAGAATCCCTAACAACGTCCGTCTGGATGACTTGAAACAATATTCTGATGAAACTCATGCGCATGTGAATTGGACAGGGCCTACTGCCAGTATCCGTAATCCTTATTATGTATTGCATCAGCGTCAGAATTCGGATGAACGTTGGCGTGCTTTCGGATATTATAGCATGAAAATCAATTTCACTGATTGGCTGCATCTATCTGCCAAATACGCTTTTGACTACTACCGCACCAGAGTGCAAAGCACCAATGCGGGGGATGGTATCAATGGAGAAGCCAATACTTCCATGATTACGAATGATTCAATGGACCGTAGTGAAGAAAACTTCTTCGAGTCAAATGCTGAAGTCATTTTGATGGGTGACCGTCAGTTGACTGATAACTTCCGTCTGGGCTTCAATGTCGGTGGTAACTTTATGTACCAGCGTTCGGAAACTTTGGGCGTGGGCGTAGGTAATATGGTGGACAAAGGTAACTGGATGCTGAATGCGGCCAATTTGTTGAGAACCGGTAGTGAGGATGGCTACAAGCGTGCCATGAACTCGGTGTTCGGCTCTGTACAGATGGCGTGGAAGGAATATCTGTCTTTGGATTTGACAGCCCGTAACGACTGGTCATCCACTCTTCCGTCAGGTAACAATTCTTTCTTCTATCCGTCTGCCAACCTCAGTTTCGTAGTGTCGGACTTCTTGCGCTCTATCGACAAACCGTTGCCAAGCTGGGTGACATTTGCCAAGGCACGTCTGTCTGCCGCACAGGTAGGTAAGGATACAAGTCCTTATCAGTTATACAACACCTACTCTTTCAAATTCGATAATGGTGTATTGACCCCGACCAAAGACAATGTGAAGATGAACGACCAGTTGAAGCCTGAAATCGCGACTTCTTACGAAGCGGGTCTGGATATGAAGTTCTTGAACAATCGCCTGGGATTTGATTTTACTTATTATTACAGCAAGACAAAGAACCAGATTATGAAAGTACCCGCAGCAGCTCCCTGGAGTGGAGGACAATGGGTAAATGCAGGTATGGTAACCAATCAAGGCGTGGAACTGATGTTGTATTCCACTCTGGTAGAAACAAAGGATTTCGCTTTTGACTTGAATGTGAATATGGCTCACAACGTATCGAAGGTGAAAGAACTGGCTCCGGAAGAAAATGTGAACTATATGTTCTTTAACGGTGACGGAAACTTCCCTGTAAAAGTAGGTACACGCGCCGGACACAAATTAGGCGAGATTTATGCTACGTCGCTTTATAAGCGCAATGAAAACGGTGATATTATCGTAAATGAAAATGGGTTGCCCATGACTGTGACCAATGAGTCCGAATATGTGAACAAACCTATCGGTAATATCCAGCCAAAGCTGACCATGTCTGTATCTCCTACCTTTACTTATAAGGGGATTACACTGTCCGCACTGTTTGATATGAAATTCGGTGGTGATATCTTCTCTTATTCCGAGATGCTGGCTACCGGAAACGGTTTGGCTAAACGTACCTTGAACCGTGGTGAGGAAAACAACTATATGATGGTATTTCCCGGTGTGACAGAGTCAGGCGAGGTGAATACAAAACAGGTGTCCGCTTCAGAATACTATGGTGCATTGCAGGCTGAGGATTTCATCTACGATGCTTCTTTCATTAAGCTGAAAGAATTGTCAATCGGCTATTCATTCCCCTCATCTATGCTGAAGAAGACTCCTGTCAACTCGCTGAATGTTTCATTTGTAGCACGTAACTTGTGCTATCTGATGAAGCACACACCGGGTACAAGCCCCGAAGGTGGCTATGACACTACGATGTTCTCACAAGCCATTGACTATGCATCGTTGCCGTTTACACGTACTTTCGGTATTTCTATCAACTTAGGTTTCTAATTAATTAAAAGGAAAAACTGATTATGAAAATCAAATTATATAAATCCGTAGCCTTATGTTCGTTGCTGGCTTTGGCCGGATGCCATGATTTTGAGGAATTGAATACAAATCCTTACGCACCGATTTACGACCCGACTGTGGAGAATGTATCGGCCGACGGTATAGATATTGATTATACTTTGACGGAACATGCCATGGCAAGTTTGAAAGGGATGGAAGGTGCTATCGGAAGTATTTTTGCCAATTTCACCTACGAAGGTCCTTACAATGATTATCAGACAACAACCAATCTGACTCATGATATCTATGCCGGTTATTGGGGAAACAATGTCAGCGGCTTTGTGAATCAGGCGCCTACCTATTCTTATACGGATGGATGGTCGGCCAGCCGCTGGAAGCATTTCTATGATGACCGCAGCACTTCGGAATACAGCCAGTTGGTCAAGACATTCTATTTCTGCAATAAGGATTATTACCATACGGCATTCTATATCACCCGTATTTATTATGCTTTCTTGTTGTCCATGCAGACGGACACTTACGGAGATATTCCTGTAGCCTACTATGTGAAGGGAGCCATGCCACCGGAAGAAAATGTGACCTATACACCTCAAAAGGAAGTTTATAATATCCTTTTCCAGCTGTTGGATCAGGCAATAACAGAGTTGCATCAGGAAAATCTTCCTGCTGTCAGTCAGTATGATTTAGGTGACAATGACAAATGTTATGGGGGTGATGTGGACAAATGGCGTCGTTTTGCCAATACACTGCGTTTGCGCCTTGCTTTGCGTGTATCCAATGTAGACCCGGCTTTGGCCCAGACTCAGGCAAAGGCGGCTTTGACAGACCCTGCCGGTTTGATGCAAAGTCAGGATGACAATATGAAGCAGACTCCGAAACGTCAGTATATCGCCGGCGGTAATGAAAATATCTACGCGTTGTTGTTCAGTTGGACCGGCAATGCTGTATTGTCGAAAGAAATGGAACGGGCTTATAAGAATCAGGCTTTGAAAGAAGGTGCGGCAGCCGATGCCGTTACTTTCAATGAGAATTCTGAGAACTGTTATCTCGACCCTCGTTGTGAAGTTTTATGGTTCCGTCCTACTCCGTTTGATTCGTTGACTACCAGTCCGCTTCCTACAGAGAATCTGAAGAGAGATTTCAACGGAGTGATGAATGGAGAAACCAATGTAGGCGGTTCTTATCTGAACAGATATTCTGCCAACCGCTGTATTCTGTCATCTGATGCCATGAACAAGGATTATTGGTGGAATCTGGCTCGTGAAATTGTCTGGATGGGTTATGCTGAAAGCTTGTTCCTGAAAGCGGAAGCGGCATTGCGCTGGCCGTCATTGGTGGATGAAACAGCCGAAGCCCTTTATTTGAAAGGTATCAAGGCATCTATGGATTATTATGAAATTGATGCGGACAAGGCCAATGAATACATCAGTCATCTGGATGGCGTAAAAGCATTTGCCGGTGGTAGCAAGGAAGAACAGTTGGAACAGATTATTACTCAGAAGTGGATTGCCGTTTTCCCGAATGGAAATGAAGGATGGGCGGAAGTGCGCCGTACCGACTATCCGCGTTATCTGCTGGCTCCGGTCAATGGAAACAATTCCAATGGAGAAGTGGCGTCCGGCAAGCTTATCAAACGCATCAACTATCCTAACAGCGAGTCCCGTAACCCCAATAAACCGGGCAATGTGAACCAGGGTAGCCGTGTATGGTGGGATGTGACCGATACGATGAATGATAGAGGTCAGTGGCATACTCCGAATAATTTCCGCTAGAAATTGCTATCTTTGTATCCTAGGGAACATAAAAAGAAACAAAATGAAGCAAATTCTATTTTTATTGGCAGCCGTCCTGTTATTGGGCGGCTGTGCGGAAGAGAAGAAGACCGACGTTCGTTGGGCTACTTTCAATATCCGTTACGACAATCCGCAGGACAGTTTGAACAATTGGCAATATCGGAAAGACCGTGTGTGCCAGTTTATTAAGGACCATGAGCTGGATATTGTCGGTATGCAGGAAGTCTTGCATAACCAGTTTCAGGATCTTCGCGCAGGCTTGCCCGAATACGATGGTATCGGTGTGGGACGTGATGACGGGAAGACAGCAGGTGAATATGCGCCGCTTTTCTATCGTAAGGACAAATATGAGGTGTTGGACTCCAATACTTTCTGGTTGGCCGAAAATCCCGATAGCGTAGGAATGATGGGATGGGATGCGGTTTGTGTCCGTATCGCCACTTGGGCAAAATTTAAGGACAAGGCTACCGGAAAGATATTCATGGCTGTCAATACTCATTTTGACCATGTGGGTGAAGAGGCCCGCCGTCAAAGCGCATTGCTCATTATCCGTAAGATAAAAGAGATCGTAGGCGAACGTCCCGCAGTGGTTACGGGCGACTTTAATGTGACCGATGCGAGCGATGCATACGAAACAATCACCACCAACGAGTTTGTGATGAAGGATGCTTATAAGACGGCTGCCCGTGTGACCGGCGTTGATTATACTTTTCATGATTTTGCCCGTATCCCGGCCGAGGATTGTGAAAAGATTGATTTCATCTTTGTCACTCCGCAAGTTCTGGTGAAGAGTTGTGAAATACCGGCTGAAGTACCGGAAGCTTTACTTTCCGACCATAATCCTCAGTTGGCTGACTTGGAATTCTGATTTTTTAAATAGGTGAACTTACGCCGGTAGAGTCTTTAAAAGGGCTTTATCGGCGTTTGTTATTTTATTCTGTTGATACTTCTCATTATATGTAATCTTCTCCCATTTAAAATAATTTTCCTCCTTCGATAAGTGTGATACCTTACTTAATTGTTCTATATTTGTATCATTAATCCAATTTAATAGTATGAAGACATACAGTTACTATGTATTATTTTTGTTAGTTGTGTTTTGCGGATGTTCCCGTCCCACGGAATTAACATCGCCGGATGGCAATATAAAATTAGTATTCAACCTGAATGAGGCAGGAGCGATGACCTATGGAGTTTCTGTAGGAGGAAAACCGTTCATCACTCCTTCTGTTATGGGCTTTGAAGGCCGTGACGGGCTCAATCTCTCCAAAGATTTTCAGATAGAAAATACTGAGTTTACCACAAAGGATGAAACCTGGACCCAGCCTTGGGGGGAGAATAAATCTATCCGGAACCATTATAACGAGATGGCTGTGCGCCTGAAAGATCCGGCGAATACACGGCTGACCCTCCGTTTCCGCGTGTTCGACGACGGTCTGGGCTTTCGTTATGAATATCAAGTACCCCAAGTGGACAGTGTGTTCGTGATGGACGAGCTCACTTCATTCAATCTGGCGCAGGATGGCAAGTCATGGTCTATTCCCGCCAGTTTTGAAACCTACGAGTTGCTGTATCGTACCCTGCCCGTCAGCAAGGTGGATAATGCCAACACCCCGATGACTTTCAAAACAGATAACGGGGTATATGCCAGTATTCACGAAGCGGCTTTGACCGATTTCCCCGAAATGACTTTGAAGCATACCGAAGGTTGTCACTTCAAATCGGAACTGGCCTCCTGGCCCGATGGGGTAAAAGCCCGTTTTGCCGGAGGAACTTTCGTTACTCCGTGGCGCAGTATCCAGATAGCTCCCAAAGCGGTAGGTCTGATAAACTCCGGCCTGATACTGAATCTGAATGAACCTTGTGCGCTGGAGGGTGATTTGAGCTGGATACGTCCTATGAAATACGTAGGTATCTGGTGGGGAATGCATCTGGGGGTTGAAACGTGGACGATGGATGAACGCCACGGCGCTACCACCGCTAATGCCAAACGATATATAGATTTTGCTGCTGCCAATAACATAGAAGCGGTGATGTTCGAGGGCTGGAATGAAGGCTGGGAAAGTTGGGGCGGTATGCAGACTTTTGATTATACCAAGCCTTATGCCGATTTCGATATGGCAGAGGTGGCACGTTATGCCAAGGAGAAAGGGATTGAAATAATCGGTCACCACGAAACGGGTGGCAATATCTTTAATTACGAACGCCAGCTGGACAATGCTTACAAATGGTATGCAGACCTGGGAGTGCACAGCGTGAAGACCGGTTATGCCGGAGGACTGCCGGGCGGTCACAGCCATCATGGACAGTTCAATGTACGCCATTACCGCAAGGTGGTGCAGACTGCCGCCGGTTATCATACAACCGTTAATGTCCACGAACCTATCAAAGATACAGGAATTCGTCGTACTTACCCCAATATGATGACGCGCGAAGGCGCCCGCGGCATGGAGTGGAACGGATGGAGTGAAGGTAATCCCCCCGAACATCACGAGTTATTGCCGTTTACCCGCTTGCTGGGCGGTCCGATGGATTATACACCGGGTACTTTTGATATTCTTTATGAAAAGACACGCAATTCCCCACGCCGCAAGAAGTGGAATGACTTGGATAAAGGAAACAGCCGTGTGAATACCACCTTGGCAAAGCAGATAGCCAATTGGGTTGTCATTTATTCTCCGTTGCAGATGGCTTCGGATATGATTGAGAACTATGAAGGGCATCCTGCCTTCCAGTTCTTCCGGGATTTTGATGCGGACTGTGACTGGTCCGAAGCCTTGCAGGGCGAACCGGGAGAGTTTGTAGCTGTGGTGCGGAAAGCGAAAGATAAATATTTCCTGGGAGCCACCACGAATGAAGAGTCGCGTACACTCACCATTCCATTGGATTTCCTGGAGAAAGATAAAAAATACCATGCCGTGATTTATGCTGATGGAGAAGATGCCGACTGGAAAACGAATCCTACTTCGTATCAGATTAAGGACAAAGAGGTGACAGCAGCCGATACCTTGTCTGTAGTCATGGCAAAAGGTGGTGGACAAGCGGTGAGCTTTATTCCTATAACTGACTGATTTACCAAATGCTTCGTCCTATTGCGTTTATAGATTCCGAAAGGTAACTTCATCTCCTTCTGAAAGGGGATGAAGTTATCTTCGGTTATAGCCGAATTCAACAACCTTAATACTTAGATATAAATGAAAACAACCGAAACCCCAACTCCGGCCAGACGCCGTAGTCCTATTTTTTGGGTTCCCACCGCTTATTTTGGTATGGGGCTCCCTTTTGTTGTCCTCAATATGGTAGCTGTACTGATGTACAAAGGTCTGGGAGTCAGTGATGCGAAAATAGCCTTCTGGACCTCCCTTATCATGCTTCCCTGGACATTGAAACCCCTTTGGAGCCCGCTACTCGAAATGTACCGTACCAAGAAATTCTTTGTCGTCCTCACCCAGATGGTGTCGGGAGTCACTTTCGGGTTGATTGCCTTGTCGCTTCATCTTCCGTCCTTTTTTGCAATCACTATCGCCTTGTTCGCCATTGTCGCCTTTAGCGGGGCAACGCACGATGTGGCCTGTGACGGGGTATATATGGACGAGTTGAATGCACAGGAACAGGCTAAGTATATAGGTTGGCAAGGTGCTTTTTATAACGTAGCCAAGATTATCGGTACAGGTCTGCTGGTTTATCTGGCCGGTTTCTTGAAAGATGAATACGAAGGTCCTGCCGAAGATGCGGTACTCTATTCCTGGACGGTCATTATGATTGTCCTCGGAGGAGTGATGTTCGCTTTGGGACTTTATCATACCCGTATGCTGCCTTCGGGCAAGCATGCCCATTCGGTCACCTCTTTTTCGCAGAGTATGGCCGAGTTATGGAATGTCATCCGGAACTTCTTTACTAAAAAGCATATCGTTTATTACATCTGCTTTATTATTTTATATCGTTTTGCCGAAGGGTTTGTGATGAAAATTGTACCTTTGTTCCTGAAAGCCGGTCGTGATGTGGGCGGTTTGGGATTGACAGAACAGGAGATTGGCATTTATTACGGAACCTTCGGAGCGGCAGCTTTCGTACTCGGTTCATTGCTGGGCGGATATTATATTTCCGCACGTGGATTGAAAAAGACTTTGTTCTCCTTGTGTTGTGTATTCAATCTGCCTTTTATGGCTTACACGCTGCTTGCCATTTTCCAACCGCAGAGTGCGCCTCTTATCGGCGGAGCCATTGTGCTGGAGTATTTCGGATATGGCTTCGGCTTTGTGGGACTTACCTTGTTCATGATGCAACAGGTGGCTGCCGGCCCTCATCAGATGGCGCATTATGCTTTTGCATCGGGTATCATGAACCTGGGTGTCATGTTGCCCGGTATGATGTCCGGATATGTCAGCGACTGGCTGGGCTATAAACTGTTTTTCATCTTTGTGCTGGTGGCTGCCATTCCGGCATTCCTGATGACTTGGTTTGTACCCTTCACGCACGAAGACAAGAAATAGAGAAAAACTATTAACCTAACAAAAAAGAGAATATGAGTGAATTGAAGATTGCGGGCAATCCGTTGCCCGGTATGCCGTGGGAGGAACGTCCCGAAGGTTGTAAAAATGTAATGTGGAGATGTAGCGCGAATCCCATCATTCCCCGTGATTTGCTGCCTACATCCAATAGTATATTCAATAGTGCGGTAGTACCTTTCGGCGAAGGGTATGCCGGAGTGTTCCGTTGTGATGATACAAACCGCCGGATGGCGCTCCATGTGGGATTCAGCAAGGACGCCGTTCATTGGGACATCAATCCGGAGAAGTTGCAGTTCCAGTGTGATATTCCTGAGATTGGTGAATGGGTGTACGGTTATGACCCGCGTGTCTGCTTTATCGACGACCGTTACTATGTGACCTGGTGTAACGGATATAAGGGCCAGCCCACCATCGGCGTGGCATGGACTACGGATTTCAAGACATTCCATCAGGTGGAGAATGCTTTCCTGCCTTTCAACCGTAATGGCGTGCTGTTTCCCCGCAAGATCAATGGTAAGTTTGCCATGTTGAGCCGTCCCAGTGACAACGGGCATACTCCTTTCGGAGATATTTATTATAGCGAGTCGCCCGACTTGGAGTTTTGGGGACACCATCGTCACGTCATGTCACCCGCGCCTTTTGAAGTAAGTGCATGGCAGTGCCTGAAGATTGGCGCCGGCCCCATTCCCATCGAAACCAGTGAGGGCTGGTTGCTGTTCTATCACGGTGTGCTTCGCTCCTGCAACGGTTATGTCTATGCCTTTGGATCGGCATTGCTTGACTTGGACGAGCCCTGGAAGGTGAAATTCCGTTCGGGACCTTATCTTATCTCTCCGCGTGAACCTTACGAATGCATGGGTGATGTGCCCAATGTATGCTTCCCTTGTGCGGCTTTGCATGATCCGGCAACGGGACGGGTGGCCGTTTATTATGGTTGTGCCGACACGGTGACCGGTCTGGCATTCGGTTATATTCCCGAAATTATAGAATTTACCAAACGTACTTCTATTATTTAAGCACCGTTTGTACTGTTCTCATTCGAAAACAGAGGATGTGTCCTGTGGCTGTCACTTCGGTCCGGACACATCCTCTTTGTCTTTTTCCGGGAAAGGGGACTGTCTGGTTATAAAGCGGCTTTTAAGTGCTGTCTTCTCTTTGGCTAAGCGTTTTCTTCCGGATGATTAAGGGCTTTTATACTGAAACCTTCTACAGTCCATTGCAATGGACTGTAGAGTCTGCCGTAATGGACTGTACGGTCTGCTACAGTGGACTGTACGGTCTGCACCGGAAGACTATAGAAGATAATAGGAATAAAGACCTTAGTTGTATGGAGAAAAAGGCTTATGTTTGCTGTTGAAAGAGGTTAGGTTCCGATACGGAAAGATATCAGACCGGTATACCGGCAAATTATTCACAGGCAGTCCTCCGCCTCTCGATTTTTCTCTTTATCTTTGCCGGAAAAATAAAGCAGTCCATGAAACGACCCAACGTACTTAATTTAACCTGCCCTGCCATCCCCGTAGTTCGGATCGGTTTTGTCGGATTAGGAAACAGGGGCATTCTTGCACTTGAGAGATATATGCACCTGGAAGGCATTGAGGTGAAAGCACTTTGTGATTTGCGGAAAGAGAATATAGAGCGTGCAGAGCATATCTTACGGGAGTTCGGCCGTCCCGAAGCCGAGAACTATTCGGAAGAAGGGATGTGGCGCAAGATGTGCGAATGCAAGGAGATAGACCTCATTTATATTTGTACGGACTGGCTGACTCATACTGATATTGCCGTTTATGCCTTGCAGCAGGGCCGTCACGTGGCGTTGGAGGTTCCTGCCGCCATGA
>OGXR01001859.1_pt1 | contig 14602 bp, 19 predicted proteins | sample 1576331 | NCBI WGS metagenome assembly OGXR01 (sample SAMEA3541473, study PRJEB24748) | human gut metagenome | biome: human gut; feature: human-associated habitat; material: faeces | place: China | collected 2012 | reverse complement strand
CAGGGACGTCCCGGCTGGCACATCGAGTGCTCCGTTATGAGTAAGCGTTATCTCGGCGAAGAGATCGATATTCATGCCGGCGGAGAGGATCTGATCTTCCCTCATCATGAAAATGAGATTGCTCAAAGTGAAGCAGTAACAGGTAAAAATTTTGCTAATTATTGGACTCATTGTGGTCTTATTAAAATCAATGGCGAAAAAATGAGTAAGTCTTTAGGAAATTCTCTTACAATTCGTGATGCGCTTAAGGAATACAACTATGAAACAATAAAGTATGTAATGCTTTCAAGACATTATGCTTCTGATGTTGACATTCTTGATAGTGATTATCAGATTGCAGAAACCCATTTGTATTATTTTTATAAAACTCTTGAAAAAATGCAGAAATTTATTGAAGAGTACAACGGAGATGCAACAAAAGAAATGTTTGATAGCGAGTTTTCCAAAGAAATTGTTACGAAATTTATTGAGGTAATGGATGAAGATTTCAATACATCAGCAGCAGTTGCTAATTTGCATAACATTTTTAAGTATGCCAATGCAATTATGAATGAGGCAAAAAAGAGTACTAGACAGGTTACAGCAAATACCTTAGCTAAAATGGTAAAGGATATTCGTAAGGTATATTCTGTTTTAGGGCTTTTAGAACAGAATCCAGAAAAATTTATCATTGAGTTGAAGGAGAAGTATTTAAAGAAGCTTCAGATTAGTCCAAAAGACATTGAATCTTTTATTTCTGAACGTGCTAATGCTAAGAAACTTAAAGATTATAATAGAGCTGACTCAATTAGAGAAAATCTTGAAAACAAAGGAATCATTCTGAATGATACAAGAGATGGAACTGAATGGGATATTAAAGCTTTATATAAAGTGTTCTAAATGGATGGATATAGGCAGTAGTAAATACTACTGCCTATATTTTGAGGATAAAGACATGAAAAAATTTTTTCAATCGCTGTAAGTTAAATATATCAGTGATTATAAGGAGCTTTTTACTCAAAATTACGTTTTTAATCAAAATGAAATTTTTTAGAAAATCATTTAATAGAAATATTGATTTTTCAATGGTTACAGCGTATTTTTTATATTTTAAAATGCTTGAGACTATTGATTCTATTGAGGTTGATGCTGTTGAAAATAAATTTCATGTCTTTATCCTGTTAAAATATTGATTTATTTTGTTAAATATGTTAAAGTATTAATAACAAATCGAATTATATTTTTCGCAAACGTGGTGTCTTAACGCACCAATGATTAGCTTGTCATACAAGACGAAAAAACAAGAGATGAAAGAGGTAAAAGCAGTGAGATATTTATTGCTACTAATAACTATGCCGAATTTAAAAAACAAGGTTAGAAAAGTTTTCTACAATGGATGCAGATGATATTGCTAATTCGCAAATATCTCAATATGAATATAGAAAAATAATTGGTATGCAGTATCAAGATATAACTTTATCACAAGAAGATATTAAAGCACTATCATTATATAAACATGGATTGTTTAATTATATTAATGGATTTTTAAGAGGTGATTTAAGTTGTATTAACGAAAGAAAATCAAGTGAAGAAACATTTATAAGAGATTATATGTCACAGATTATAGAGTGTATTGGTAGAATAAGTGAAATACAAAAAAATTTATTTCAACTAAAGATATGACTTTGATAAGAAGAGATGCAAGAATTAATGAAAACATAGGAGAGCAATTAGAATATGACAATTTTGTTTCAACATCTGCTAATCCTAGATTATTTACTTAGGTGCTAGATGGGATAAAAGGAGGAGAATTTTTGTTTATAAAAATACCTAAAGGAACTCCTGTAATTCCAATGGATATAGTAACAGAAAAACAATGGCTAATGCAACAATAGTAAAACAAAAAAATTCAATCGAAATAATGGAAAAAAGATTGGAAGAAATGAAAAATATGATTGTTCAATATGGTGGACAGGAAAAGTTAGAAGAATTATTAGAAGAAAAAATTTCATTTAACCAAGAAGAAATCCTAGATGTAAAATGGATTTCAAAAGAAGAAGTAGAAAATATGAGTGGTGAAGACCTGAGAGACGAAAAACTAATCAAAGAAAAATTTCCAATTTTTCTTATCTGTTCTATTGTGTAGTGTTACAATTGATGTGAACAAAAATGATTTTTTTCAACAAAACCTTGCCAAAAACGGAAATAAAAGGTATAATAAAAATATACTAAAAAATATAACGAAAAGAGAGGAGCGATTTTTATGCAAATAAAAATAACAGGAAAGGAACTAAAGGTAACAGAAGCAATAAACGATTATGTAGAAAGAAAGATGGACAGAATAGCAAAATACTTTGATAATGCAGAAGCAGATGTAACAATAAGAGTAGAAAAAAATGTACAAATTGCAGAAATAAAAGTATCAGCAAATGGTGAAATGTTCAGAGCAGTAACAGAGGATAAAGACCTATATGCTTCAATAGATAAAGATATAGATATATTAGAAGGACAAATCAGAAAATCAAAAACAAAGAAAGATAAAATGATGAAAGAGGCAAGTTTAAAATCATTAGATGTTGAAGGTCCAGTACATGAAGTTACAGATGAAATATTAAAAATAGAATATTATGATATTAAACCAATGACACCAGAAGATGCAAAACTAAAATTGCAAGAAAGACCAACTCAAATGTTCTTAGCATTTGTTAATGTTGAAACTTCTAAAGTTAATGTTATCCATAAATTAAAAGATGGTAAAAATTATGGTTTAATCGAACCAGAAGCTTAAATTAAAATTGAATAGATAAATAATGAAAATAGTAAGAATGTTATTTATAATGTTCTTACTATTTTTTTATATACTAGGAAAGTTTCATTATACACAGAATAATTAAAATGAAAAAATAAAGTATACAAAAAAAGTAAAAATTAGAAAAAATTTGCTGAATAATATAAATAAAAACTATTGAAAAATTTTTTCAGTAATGATATATTGAATGTGATATGAAAAAAATCGACAAAAAAATACAAATAAAAATAATTAAAATAATATTAATAGTAATATGGATGGCAGTAATATTTAATTTCTCAAATCAAGGAGGAACCAAATCAAGTGGTACAAGTCAAAAGGTAACAGAAGTTATAATGAATATTGTATCAAATGGCTCTAACATAGAAAATGAGCAAAAAATGCATGATATTGAAAAAGTTATTAGAAAGCTTGCACATTACACGATTTACACCATAGGTGGATTTCTAATAATGAATTATGCTTATACAACTGACAAAACTGAAAAGCAGAAAATTGGAGGAAGCGTGCTTTTCGGTGCATTTTATGCGGGAACTGATGAACTTCATCAATATTTTGTACCTGGAAGAAGTGCCAGACTGTTTGACGTTGGAATCGACACTCTAGGTGTGCTCACAGGAATAGGAATCTACATAGCACTTAGAAAGTGCATAGAACGAATTTTGAGAAAGAATGCAGAAGAATTAAAGGCTAAAATGTAGTGTTACCAATGTAACAATTAGAGATTTTAGAGGGGGAAACTAAAGTGAATACAGATTTTACTAGAGAAAACGCTATAGAAAATATTGCAATATTAAAAATACCTACTAAAAGTTATAGAAAACGTTTAGAGAGACCAGAAACATATAAATTCGTAAAAAGGTTTTTTGATATAGTATTAGCTTCAATAGGAATGATAGTACTATCACCAATATTTTTAATAATATCACTAGCTATAAAATTGGAATCTAAAGGACCTATATTTTTTAAGCATACACGTATAGGAAAAGATGGAAAAATTATTAAAATTTATAAATTTAGATCAATGGTAAATAATGCAGAAGATATGATAAAAGAATTTACACCAGAGCAGATGAAAGAATATAGAGAAAATTACAAATTAACAAATGACCCTAGAATTACAAAAGTAGGAAAGTTTTTAAGAAAAACTAGTTTAGATGAATTACCACAACTTATCAATATTATAAAAGGGGATTTATCAATTATAGGTCCTAGACCAGTTGTATCTGATGAATTGAAAAAGTACGGAACTAATACTAGAAAGTTCTTAAGTGTAACTCCAGGTCTTACAGGTTATTGGGCTGCAAATGGAAGGAGCTGTACATCTTATGAACAGCGCATGCAAATGGAGTTATTTTACATAGATAATTTGTCTTGGAAAATGGACATTAAAGTGTTCTTTAAGACGATTGAAGCGGTAATTAAGAGAGAAGGAGCAATATAACATGACAATTGATATAATATGTCCATTATATAATGCAGAAAATGATATTGAATTTTTACATAAATCATTTCTTGAACAGAAAGATGTTAACATTAATGAAATAAAGTATGTTCTTACAGAAGGAAATGACAGAACAGAAGATAAATTAAAAAAATTGAATATAAAATATAAGAAAATTAGAAGAGATGATTTTTCTCATAGTCTTACAAGAGAAAAGGAAGCTTTTGAAAGTGAAGCTGACATAGTAGTGTTTGTTACACAAGATGTTAAAATTTTAAGAGATGATTGGCTTTATTATTTAACAAAAGACATAATTGATGGAAATGTAGATGCATGTTATAGTAGACAATTGTGCAATAATAATACAATAGAAAAGTATACAAGAGAATGTAATTATCCAAATGAGTCAAAAATTGTGAGCAAGAATGATATAAATACAATAGGATTAAAAGCTTTTTTCTTTTCAGATGCTTCTTCTGCAATAAAAAGAGAAACTTTTGTGAAATTAAATGGGTACGATGGAAAGAATTTTCCGACTAATGAGGATATGTATATTGCTTATAAATTAATAACAAATGGATATAAGATAAAATATTGTGCAGAATCAGAAGTGGTCCATTCGCATAAGTTTACATTGAAACAATATTACAAGAGGTACAAAGATACAGGAGTATTTTTTAGACAAAATAGTTATTTGAATAAATATAAAGTAAATCAAGCAGGTGGGAGTATGGCAAAATATGTTTTGAAAAGAGCCATACAAGATAAAAATTGGAGTGCACTAGTTAAATTTGTACCTAATATGGCTGCTAGATTTATTGGAATGAAAGTGGGAAAATTTAATGGAGAATTATACACAAAAAGAGCCAATTAGAATCTTAAACGTTGTACCAAATATGAGAGCAGCAGGCATTGAAACTTTTATTATGAATGTTTATAGAAATATAGATAGAAAAAAAGTACAATTTGATTTTTTGGTGCATAATGAAAAAAAAGAATTTTATGACGATGAAATAGAAAAACTAGGAGGAAGAATTTACAGATTATCATTTAAAGATGATAAAAATATTATAAAATATATAAAAGATTTGAATGACTTTTTTAAAGAACATAAAGAATATAAAATAGTACATGGCCATATGCAAAGTATGATGCCATTATATTTATATATAGCAAAAAAAAATAAAGTTCCGGTAAGAATAGCACATTCTCATAATGGAAATTATGAAAAAACAATAAAAGGATTTATATTGCACGTGTTTTCTAGAATGGATAGATATGTCTCAACAAATAATTGGGCATGTTCAAATGTGGCAGGGAAATATTTGTTTGGCAATAAAGAATATGATATTATTTATAATGGAATAAATGTGGAAAAATTTAAATTCGATTTAGAAATAAGAAATGCTGTAAGAAAAGAAAATGATTTTAATGATAAATTTGTAATAGGAAATATTGCAAGATTTGAAATTCAAAAAAATCATAAATTTCTTATTGATGTATTTTATGAATTTCAAAAAATAAATTCTAATGCAATTTTGGTATTGATTGGAGAAGGAAAATTAAAAAAGAAGATGGAATCCTATGTAATGAAAATGAACATACAAGACAAAGTTAAGTTTTTAGGAATAAGAAAAGATACTGAAAGATTGTATCAAGCAATGGATTGTTTTTTACTGCCATCGTTGTATGAAGGATTACCAGTGGTAGGGATAGAAGCGCAGGTCTCTGGGTTACATTGTATATTTTCAGATACAATAACAAAAGAAGTGCAAATAAGTCCCAATACTGTTTTTTTAGGGATAAAAGAAAAAAACATAGAAGACTGGAAAAATAGTATTTTTCCAGAAAAAGAAATTAAAAGGAATAGTAAAATAAACATGCAAAAGTATGATATAAAAAGTATATCAAATTTAATAGAAAGAAAATATATAGAGTATGAAAAAGATTAATATAAAAAATATATTAGAAATTTGTTTGATATTAGTTTTGTTTGAACCTACAATTTTTGTTAAATTTAATAAAGCTAATATGATTTTTATTATTGGAGCTCTTATGAGCTTTTCATATGCATTAATGATAATTATAAAAAAAAATGAAAAAATTTCAAAATATCTTATATTGTTTGTATTGTTTAGAGTTATTCTAATATTTACTACAATAATAAGACATGGTGACATATTGAAAGTAGGATATCAGAGTGTAATAACTGTAGCGTTATTTATGTATGGGATAATTTTTAAAGAAAAAAAAGAAATAGATAGATTAATAGATATTCTGGTTAAGATTTTTGCTTTGTATTTATTTGTAAATATAATATTATATATAGCCTTTCCAAAAGGATTATATACAGAACGAGAAGGAATTCACTTTTTAGGAATACGAACAAGATTTACAGAATATGCAATTGTGTTTATTATGCTATGTGTGATAGATTATAAACTTAAAAATATTGGGTTGAAAAAATTTGTTGTATATATAATAATAGCAATGTTAAATATAATACTTCCAACTATAGCAACTGCAATAATTGGCATAACAATTATGAGTATTACATATATGATATTAGCGAAGAGTAAGATAAAAATAGACTACAAAATGTTATTGATAATTGGAATTATAATAAATTGTCTGGTTGTATTCTGTAGAATACAGAATATTTTTTCTAGCATAATTGAAAATGTTCTAAATAAATCAATTACGTTAACTGGAAGGACAGAAATTTGGGATTTATCATATGAATATATATTTAATAAAAATATAATATTTGGAAATGGGTATCCTGAAAATGGGAATTTTGTTTTCTGGAGAGTACAATTGTGGCAAGCACACAATCAAATTTTACAAATTTTATATGAGGCTGGATTAGTAGGAAGTATACTGTTTTATTATATGTGGATAAGCTTAATGGGAAAATTGAACTATAATCAAAACAAGAATGAATGTATTTATATAATTGCCTCAACAACATTTGCATTTTCGATTATGATGACTACAGAGATATATTATTACTATATACCTTTTTATGTATTATGGTTAGTGAGTTATTATAGCAAAGATATATCTACGAAATGCAAAGAAAGGGAGGCAGGATAATGAAAAAATTTAATGTTAGACTACATCAGATTGTAGTTATTATAAAATACATATTTTATTTTGTATATTGCAAGATAAAAAAAATTAATAATAATGATATGTGGATTATATCTGAAAGAGGAAATGAGGCAAGAGATAACGGATATTCTTTTTATAAATTTATAAAAAAAGAACATAAGGGAATAAATGTAAAATATATAATAGATATTAATTCAAGTGATGCAAAAAAGATAAAAAACAAAGAAGATATTGTAGAATATGGTTCTAAAGAACATTACATATTATTTTTAACTGCAGGAGTATTAGCAAGTACTCATATAATGGGGTTTTCGCCAGAATTTAGATTATTTACAAGATTAGATAGATATAATCTTGTAAAATTACATGGAAAAAGGATTTTTTTACAGCATGGCATAATAAAAGATGCAAGTCCTGGATTAAATAAAGAAAATGTGAAACTGGATATGTTTGTGTGTGGTGCAAAAAGAGAATATGAATTTCTATTAAAAACACTTAATCAGGGACCTAATGTTTTGAAGTATACAGGATTAGCAAGATATGATTATTTAAAGAGTAAAACAGAAAAAAATATATTAGTAATGCCAACGTGGAGAATGAAATTATTTTACCATACAGATAAATTTAAAGAAACATCATATTTTAAAGCATGGAATGGGTTGTTAAACAACGAAACATTACATCAAGTGTTAGAAAAATATAATTATAAACTAATTTTTTATCCACACTATGAAATGCAACAATATGTATCTGAATTTAATACTAATAGTGAAAATATATTGATAGCTGATTTTGAAAAATTCGATGTTTCAGATTTATTATGTAAAACATCTATGTTAATTACAGATTATTCAAGTGTTTTTTTTGATGTTGCATACATGAGAAAACCAATAATATATTATCAATTTGACTATAAAGAATTTAGAAAAGAACATTATAGCGAGGGGTATTTTAATTATATTGATGATGGATTTGGAAAAGTAATAACAGAGAAGAAGACTTTGATACATGAAATTGATAAAATATTAAAATCAGGTTGTTATGTGGAAGAGATGTATGAAAAAAGAAGAAACAATTTTTTTGAATATAATGATAAACAAAATTGTAGGAGAATTTATGAGGAAATTGTAAAATTAAAGAATAACATTTGAAAATTGACAAATTAAATGGTAGGAGCGTACCTGATTAAGAATGAACAAGACATTGATAAGAATTAAAATATAATATTAGATCTTATCTAAAATTTGTTTGTAAAGAGTTTCAATTTGAAAAACTTTTATAAACCGATTATGAAAATAAATGAAGGAAGGAGGGGATGATGTATTTTTTAAATACATCATACGAAAAAAAATGATATATAAAAATATCCACGGAAGGCTAGGCAATCAAATGTTTCAGTATGCATCTATAAAAGGAATAGCGAGAAAAAATAAGATAGAGTCTGATAAAATAGTATTGAACTTTAAAAACGTATATAAAAATGATTTCGAAAATGAATTACAGAATTTTAATTTGTACAATGTAGAAGAAGTTGAAAATAATAATTTAGACTTTATTCAAAAAATATTAATTGCACAAATATTTGTAATTGAAAAAATAATAGAAAGGATGTCAAGTACCGAAAATTTTGAAAGAAATAGAAATACGTTTGAAAAGAAATTTGCAAACTTTTTAGAAAAATTTGGGATATGTAGAATGGTTGATGGATACTATGATTTTAAATTACCCAAAAGAAAAAAATATTTTTTTTCAGGAGGATTTGAATCGAGTAAGTATTTTGAGGAAATAAGAGAAGAGATACTTAAAGATTTTACTCCTAAATATGGTAAAGTTGAAAAAAATAAAAGTTTATATATAGAAATTGAAAATACAAATTCTGTATGTATTAGCATTCGAAGAGGAGATTTCTTGGATGAATGTAACATAAAAAAACATTTTGTATGCAATGAAGGATATTTTAAAAGAGCAGTGGAAATAATGAAACAAAAAGTTGAAAATCCTAAATTTATTGTTTTTTCAGACGATATTCAATGGTGTAAAGAAAATTTAACGTTTCCAAATGGAACCTTGTTTGAATCAGGAGAAGATCCTGTATGGGAAAAATTACGCTTGATGTATTCATGTAAAAATTTTATTATTTCAAATAGCACATTCAGTTGGTGGGCACAATATTTAAGTAGAAACAAGGAAAAGGTAGTAATAGCCCCGAATAAATGGAAAAATTCGGGAGTGTATCAGGATATATATGAAAAAGATTGGATTTTGATAGATACATAAATATATATTTAATAAAAAGAGAATATAATGCTTGAGTTGAAATTAAAGTATTATATTACAAGGAGTATATGATGTTTAAGATTGGAATTATAACAATAAATGATAATAATAATTATGGTAATAGACTACAAAATTATGCAGTACAAGAAATATTAAAGAAAATGGGGGGAAACCCTGAAACAATAAAAAATAATGTCAGATTGAATAATAAAGTGAATATGTGTGTGTTTATCAGAAAATATATTAGCTTTGTACAAAAAAATATCAAAGAAAAAATCACAGGAAATAGAGAAAGAAGAAAATTTTTCGGAAAATTTAATAGTTATATCAATTTTTCGAAGAAACTAGCAACAGCTTATACAATAACAGATAAAGACTATGATTTCTTTTTAGTTGGGAGTGACCAGGTTTGGAAACCAACATATGGAAGATTAAGTGACATGGATCTATTAGAATTTACAACTTCAAATAAAAAAATTGCTTTTTCAGCAAGTTTTGGAATAAATGAATTACCAGAGAAATACAGAAAAAAAGCAGCTAAAGCATTAAAAGATTTTAAAGTTATATCAGTTAGAGAAGATGCAGGAAAAAAAATAGTAGAAGATTTAACTGGAAGAAAAGATGTACAAGTTTTGATAGACCCAACAATGGTACTTACTGCTAGTGAATGGGACAAGGTTTTAAAAAAGCCTGAGCAATTGAAATGTGATAGATACATATTAAACTATTTTTTAGGAGAATTGTCAGCAGAACGAAAAAAAGAAATTGATAGAATAGCAAAAGAAAACAATTGCGAAGTAATAAATATATTAGATAAAAATAGTCCTTTTTATCAAACTGGACCAAGTGAATTTTTATATTTAGAAAAAAATGCATTTTTGATATGCACAGATTCATTTCATTCTAGTGTATTTGCAATTCTTTATAATAGACCTTTTATAGTCTTTGAACGAGAACAAAAGGGTTTAGAAAATATGAATTCAAGAATTGAAACATTAATAAATAAATTTAAATTAAAAAATAGAAAATTTACTGGAAAAATAACAGAAGAGAATTTGAAACATGATTATACAGAAGCATATAAGATTTTAGAAATAGAAAGACAAAAATCAAATGAATTTTTAAGAAAAGCGTTAGATATAAGTGAATAGGAAGGTGCAAGATGAAAGTAAATGAGAAAAAGATAGGAGTAGTATTATCATATTTAGTAATTGTGCTTAATATGTTAGTAGGAATAACTTATACACCTTTTTTACTAAGAATGTTAGGACAATCCGAATATGGTTTATATTCGATTGTCTATTCTGTCATATCGTATTTGACAGTTATGGATATGGGCTTTGGAAATGCAATAGTAATATATACAGCGCGTTATATTAATCAAGGAAATAAAGAAAAGCAAGATAAATTACATGGAATGTTTATGGTAATTTATTGCATAATAGGAATTATAGCTGCAATCTTGGGAATAATATTATATTTTAATGTAAATTTATTGTTTGGTAATTCAATGACAACAACAGAAATATCAGAAGCCAAAACAATGATGTTAATACTAACTTTTAACTTAGCCGCAACATTTCCATTAAGTATATTTGGAAATATTATTGTTGCTCATGAAAAATTTATAGTGAGCAAAATAATAAAAATTATTCAAATAATATTGCAACCAATGCTGATGATACCATTACTCTTTATGGGATATAAAGCGATTGCAATGGTAATAGTGATAACTGTTGTTAATATTTTTTGTTTGATGTTAAATGCGATTGTAGCAATAAAAAAATTAGATGTAAAAATAAAATTTCAAGGATTTGATTTTAAATTATTAAAAGAAATATTTGCATATTCATTTTTTATATTCTTGAATCAAATAATCGATAGAGTGAATTGGAGTATGGACCAATTTATACTAGGTTCAATAGCTGGAACTGTTGCAACTGCGATATATGCTGTAGCTAGTCAATTAAATAATATGTATATGAATTTTTCAACAGCAATTAGTGGAGTATTATTACCACAAGTAACCAAGATGGAAGATAATAAAGCATCAGATAAGGAATTTACAGATATATTTATAAAGACTGGGAGATTGCAATATATATTAATGGCATTAATAATAACAGGCTTTGTACTATTTGGACAAGTATTTGTTAATTGGTGGGCAGGAGCGGGATATGAAGAGTCATATTATATAGCTTGTATTTTAATGATTCCACTAACTATACCATTAATTCAAAATATAGGATTAAGCATATTACAAGCGAAAAATTTATATAAATATAGAACAATAATATTTTTCTTTATTGCTATATTAAACATTGCAGTGAGTATTCCATTAACTAAATCATATGGAGGAATAGGAGCTGCTATTGGAACATCTTTAGCTCTAGTGTTAGGACAAGGTATTATTTTAAATATTTATTATCATAAAAAAGTTGGAATTAATATGATTGAGTTTTGGAAAAATATATTTAGAATGTCAGTGCCAGTTATAATAGCTGTGATATTAGGAATAGGAATAAATAAAATATTAATTTCAAGTAGTATAATTGTATTATTAGTAAAGATAATATTATATACAATTATATATATAATACTAATGTGGACATTAGGTATGAACGAATATGAAAAAAGTTTAGTTATAAAACCGTTAGAAAAAATAAAAACTAAAGTAAGAAGGTGATTCAATGATAGAAATAAACGATAAAACTAAATGCATGGGATGTCATGCATGTTATAACAAATGCCCTGTGCAGGCAATTGAGATGGTGGAAGATGAGATGGGCTTCAAATATCCAAGAGCAAATAAAGAAAAATGCATAAATTGTGGACTATGTGAAAGAGTCTGCCCAATATTGAATCCAACTAAGATAGAGAATAAGCCTAAAGCATATGCCGTAAAAAATAAAGATGAAGAAGTACGAAGTAAAAGTTCATCAGGAGGAATGTTCACATTATTAGCAGAGTCAATATTAGAGGATGGGGGAGTTGTCTTTGGCGTTGCATTTGATGAAAATTGGAAATTAAAACATACATATATGGAAAATGTAGAGGGACTACAGATATTTAGAGGGTCAAAGTATTTGCAAAGTACAATAGGAGACACATATGCTAAAGTAAAAGAATTCTTACATAGTGGAAGAAAAGTAATGTTTACAGGAACACCATGTCAAATTGAAGGATTAAAAGCTTATTTAGGAAAAGAAAATGATAATCTTTTTACACAAGATATAATATGTCATGGAGTTCCATCATCTAAAGTACATGAAAAGTATTTAGAGTATTTAAAATCTAAATGCAAAACAGAAAAAATAGAAAATATTGTACATCGAACAAAAATCAAAGGATGGAAAAACTGGTGTGTAAATGTTAAATTCAATAACTCAGAGTATATAAAATCACACAACGATGACCCCTATATGCAAGCATTCCTAAAAAATACAAGTCTAAGGGAATCATGTTACAACTGTCAATTCAAAAAAAAGCATAGAGTATCAGACATAACATTAGCAGATTTTTGGGGAATAGAAAATATAGCGCCAGAAATGGATGATAACAAAGGGACATCATTAGTAATAATAAATTCAGAAAAAGGAAAGCAGATATTTGAACAAATAAAAGATAAAATAATTTATAAACAGGTTGATTTTGAAGAAGCAATAAGATATAATCCAAGTATGACGAGTTCAGCAAAAAAAGATTCGAATAGAGAAAAATTTTTCGAAAATTTAGATAAAATGCCATTTGACAAATTAGTCAAAAAATACACATATACACCAAGTATATTCAAAAAAGTTTATTGGAAATTAAAAAGAATAGCCAAAAAAGTAATAAGAAAAATCTAAGCAGGTGATAATATATGGGGAATGCTAATAAAACTTTAATTATATCTGCAAGTGTTCTTTTAGTATTGTTAGGAATCTCATTAGGGGTGCATATATATTCACAATCTTTCAAATGATGGACAAATGAAGACAGGATTAAATGGCCATAGAAGCTATGGCGTAAGATATCCATCAAATATAAATGAAATTGCTGATTGCATATCAAATTACCCAAAATATAAATTATGGTTTTCTTATAACAAATATGGTTATATCTGGAAAATTCACATAGATAAGTGGACACAAAATAAAAAATCAAAATAAAAAATTTCAAAAAAACTATTGCACAATAAAATACTAAATGTTATAATTGAAATGTAAAAAATAAAATAAAACAAAAGAAAGGGAGAAAGAAAAAATGAAAAAAAGTTTATTAATATCAATATTAACAGCCGTAATAGTAATGGCATATGCTACATTTGCAAATGCTGCAACAACAGCAACATTAGCAGACGAATTATATTCAAAAGGAAGTAAATATGGAATGACATCAGCTGATAAGGTAAAAATTGAAAGATACCTATCAGAAAATACAGTAACAGACGAACAAGCAAATGCAATTGTTGCAAAAGCTGATGAAGCAATTGCAGTAATGGAAGCAGCTGGAACAACAGATTATAGTAAATTAACAGATGCTCAAAAAGACAAATTAAAATCAATAGCAAATTCAGCAGCAGCTATAATAGATGTAAAACTTGTATTCAAGAAAAACACTGTCGAAATATATGATAATGCTGGAAAATTAATTGAAACAATAGGACAAAATAATGGAAAATTAGCATATACAGGAAACAATGTTAATGTTGTTTTAACAACTTCTGTAATAGCAATAATTGCCCTTGCTATCACTGTTGCAACAAAGAGAAATTCAAATGAAAAATAAATTAGTACAATCAGTAAAAGCAACTATTAGTAGCATAATAGTTGCTTTATTAATTACAGGGATGATGCTTTTAGGCATAAAACTATTTTTAGGGCGAGAAATAGATAATATTTTTACTTTAGCAAATAAAGTATCAATAGCAACAAATAATCAAGGTGAGCAAGCATCACCTGTAATTAGTGATGACAATGAAAAAGAAAAAGCGACAA
>OGXR01001855.1_pt1 | contig 14621 bp, 12 predicted proteins | sample 1576331 | NCBI WGS metagenome assembly OGXR01 (sample SAMEA3541473, study PRJEB24748) | human gut metagenome | biome: human gut; feature: human-associated habitat; material: faeces | place: China | collected 2012 | reverse complement strand
AGCCCCAGACCTCGTCGAGCAGCTGGTTGCGCGTGAAGACGCGGTTCGGGCTGGAGGCCAGGTGGTACAGAAGCTCCATCTCCTTGGGCGGCGTCTCGATGCGCTTGCCGTCGACGATGAGCTCAAAGGAATCCAGGTCGATGACCAGCTTGTCAAAGACCAGCCGGCGCGGCTTGACCTTCTCCTCTTCCCCGCCCGCGCGGCGGAGGACCGCCTCGACTCTGGCCAGCAGCTCCTTCATCTCGAAGGGCTTCGTCAGATAATCGTCGGCGCCCTGCTTCAGGCCCTGCACCTTGTCGTTCGTCTCGCCCTTGGCGGTGAGCATGATGACGGGGGTCTGGCTGTCCTGCCGGATGGTGCGCAGCACGCTCCAGCCGTCCATCACGGGCAGCATGATATCGAGCAGCACCAGATCCGGCCGCACCTGCCGGAACAGGGCCACGCCCTGGCCGCCGTCGGCGGCGATCTTTGTATGATAGCCTTCCTTTTCCAGATACATCTGGACCAGCTCGGAGATATTGGGGTCGTCTTCCACGATGAGGATCGTTTTTGCCATAAAACTCTCTCCCTCCTATGCTATTTAGATTATTATACTGCCAGTGCGTACATTTGCGTGAACATTTTGTAAAATCCCGCGGCGGGCATATTTATGGTTTCCGTTTGCGCGAAACTGTGATATGATACAGTTATAAGGACTTTGACAACCGAACAGGAGATCTCAGACATGGATATCACACTCAGAATGAGCGATCATGCGCTCACCGCCCGCGCGGCCGCGGCGGCCGGTATCGTGCTGCTCAAAAATACCGCCGGGACGCTCCCGCTGCTGCCCGCGGAGGATGGCGCGCCCCTGCCCGTCGCCGTTTTCGGCATCCGCCAGCTGCTCACGCCCGCATACGACCGGGCGATGACGCCCTGGCGCTCGATCGGCGTGCTCGACGGGCTTATGGCCAGCGACGCCATCCGGCCGGACGGGCTGCTCGCCCGCAAATACCGCACCTGGGCCATGGAGCACCCGGACGGCAGCGAGCTGCCGCTGACCAATGTGGACTTCGGCGCCCTGCGGCACGACTGCGCGGCAGCCGTCGTCGTCATCGGCCGCACGCCGGAGCAGGACCACACCCGCCTGACGAGCGAGGAGACCGCCATGCTCACGCGCGTCACGTCCGTATTCGACCGGACGGTCCTTGTGCTGGCCGCGCCGGGGTACATCGAGCTGAATGAGGCCGCGCTCGCCTGCGGCGCGATCGTCTTCCTCGGCCTTGCCGGGCAGGAGGCGGGCGGCGCGCTGGCGGACGTGCTGACGGCGAAGGTCATGCCGTCCGGCCATCTTTCCTTCACGTGGCCGGAGAATGCGGAGGCCTTTGACGAGGCCTGCGCCGCCGTCGACCAGTTTACCGGCTACCGGTATTTTGATTCCTTCGGCACGCCGGTGCGGTATCCGTTCGGCTACGGCCTCGGCTATGGGAAGATCGAATTTGGAAGCGTCTCGGCAGGGCTTGACGGCTGCGACGTGACCGTGAGCGCCGAGCTCGTCAACACGGGCGAGACGCACGCGGCGAGCGAGCTCATGCAGGTCTACGTGACCCGGCCGGGCGACGATCTGACCCGGCCCGTCAGCTTCCTGCAGGCATTCAGCAAGAGCCGCCTGCTCGCCCCCGGCGAGAGCCAGACGATCCGTCTGCGCTTCCCCATCACCGACCTTGCCGTCTACCGCGAGAGCGCGCACGCGTTCGTGCTGGACGCGGGCTACTATGATATCCGCATCGGCACGAGCAGCCGCGCCTGCTATCTCGCGGGCTCCATCCGGCTGACCCGCAGCGCCGTCGTGCAGGCGGCCGAGCCGCTCAGTCTGCCCTCCGTGCCGGAGCGCAGGCGCCCGGAGGGCGTCTGCTTCCAGTATCCCGAGGAGCTGGCGGAGATCGAGCAGGCGCACAAGCACGCCATCCGCTTCTCTGACCGCACTCTGCCCCGCCGCAGCCGCAAAAAGGGCCGCCCCTTCACCGGCTGCCGCCCGGACGGCGAGGCGCATACGCTCGCGGACGTGCGCGAGGGCCGGTGCAGCGTGTTCCATCTCGTGGCCGGGATGGACACGGAGAATCTGGAAAAGCTGGTCTGCGGCTTCGGAGAAGAGGCCTCCGCGGTCCCCGGCGCGCTCGGCGCGTCGGCGGCCATCGAGCGCTACGGCATCCCCGCCTTGCAGCTGGCCGGCGGCGCACAGGGTCTGCGCCTGCTGCGCGAGATCCCCGATGAAGAGACCGGCGAGACCGTCCGCCGGCAGAATATGACCGTCTTCCCCGCCCCGGCGCTGCTCGCGTGCTCGTTCGATCCGGACGTGATCCGGGCCGTCGGCCGGGCTGTCGGGCTGGAGATGGCGGAGTTCGGCGTGCAGCTGTGGCTCGGGCCGGACGCGAACGTCATGCGCGCGCCGCAGAAGAAGGGCTGCGCTGAACAGTGGTCGGAGGACCCGGTCGTCTGCGGCACGATGACCGCCGCGCTGGCCGCGGGCGCGTGGCCGTACGGCGCGGTCGTGCTGCACGCGGGCCGGCTGCCGGAGAACGCTGCCGTCTCGCAGGCAGCGCTGCGCGAGGTCTACGGCCGGCCGTTTGAGCTGGCCGCGGGCGTCTGCCGCGCGGCCCGGCTGCCTGAAACTTCGATCTCCGGCCGGACGCTCACAGAAAACAGCCCGCTGCTGCGCGCCTGGCTGCTCGACTGCGGCTACGGCGGCATGCTCTGGGGCGACAGGACGCTCGCGGGCGACCGGATCGGCCTGGAAAAAGCGGCGCTGCGCATCCTCCGGCTCATCCTGCAGCTGAAAAAGGCGTGAGATCCGCGTCAAAAACCGCGTGAAAAACCCAGAAACGGCATTGCAATCGTTTCAAATAGATGCTATAATCAGAATTACCCCTCTGGGGCATTCTGACGCCGGGGTGCGGCCTCCGCGGTCCGGCGCGGAATATCATTACGAAAGAGGTAGATTTTCAAATGAAGAAGTATCTTGCACTGCTTCTGGTCCTGGTCATGGTCCTGAGCCTGGCTGCCTGCGCATCCAAGACGGAGCCCGAGACCACCACCGAACCGGAAACCACCACCGAAACCGCTCCCGAGACCACGGAAGAACCCGCCGCTGAGGAGCCCGCAGCTGAAGAAGAGACCCCGGCTGAAGAGCCCGCTGCCGACGCTGCTTACTCCGTCGCCATGATCACCGACTACGGCGATATCACCGACCAGTCCTTCAACCAGACCACGTACGAAGCCTGTAAGGCGTTCTGCGAGGACAACGGCGTTCAGTTCAGCTACTTCAAGCCCGCCGGCGACAACACCGCTGACCGTGTCGCCATGATCGAAAAGGCTGTTGACGAAGGCTACAACGTCATCGTGATGCCGGGCTACGCCTTCGGCGGCGCGATCGTCGAGGCTGCTCCGGAATTCCCCGATGTCAAGTTCATCGCGCTCGACGTTGCCAAGGGTGACCTGCTCGAGGCCGGTGTTGCCAAGGCTGGCGAAAGCTATGACTACAACCCCGACAACTGGGATCTCGAAAAGTATGTTGACATGAGCAATGTCTACTGCGCGATCTATCAGGAAGAGCTCTGCGGCTACATGGCCGGTTACGCTGCTGTCAAGCTGGGCTACAAGAACCTCGGCTTCCTGGGCGGCATGGCCGTTCCCGCCGTTGTCCGCTATGGCTACGGTTTCGTGCAGGGCGTTGACGCTGCGGCTGCCGATCTGGGCCTGTCCGACGTCACCCTGAACTACATCTATGGCGGTCAGTTCTCCGGCGATGTTGATATCACCGCTGTTATGGATACCTGGTATGCAAACGGCACTGAGGTCGTCTTCGCCTGCGGCGGCGGCATCTACACCTCCGCTGTCGACGCTGCCAAGAAGGCGAACGGCAAGGTCATCGGTGTTGACGTTGACCAGGCTGGCGTTATCGCAAACTACGCGGGTGTTGACGGTCTGACCGTTACCTCCGCGATGAAGGGCCTGTACCCCGCTACTTACGTCGCTCTGAACGACATCATCAACAACGGCAACTGGGCCAACTACGTTGGCAAGATCGCAACGCTGGGCCTCGTCTCCGCGGACGATCCCGAGGCGAACTACGTCCAGATCCCGATGGGCGAGGGCACACAGTGGTCCGACAGCTTCACGGAGGACGACTACAAGGCGATGGTCGCTGATATGTACAACGGCGTCATCACCGTCAGCAACGACATCAGCAAGGCCGCTTCCGACTTCGCTACCGTCATCACGGTCGACGATCAGGGCGCGATCAAGGGCTAATTCGTTCGAACTGACAATCAAGTCCTAATAAAAGGGGGACGGACAACAGTCCGTCCCCTCTTTCTATATCAGATATTTCCCATCAAGGAGGAATCGCCATGGGTAAGACCATCGGCATTTTAGGCGGCATGGGACCGCTTGCAACGGCGGATTTGTTCCGCAAGATCACGCTTCTGACAGATGCAGCCTGCGACAACGAGCACATCCGCGTCTATATCGATTCCAACGCTCGCATTCCAGACCGCACGGCAGCGATTTTGTCCGGCGGGCCGGATCCTGTGCCGGAAATGGCCTCGGCTCTGCGCTCGTTGGAGCGCTGCGGCGCGGACTGCGTTATCATGCCGTGCAACACCGCGCATTATTTCCTTCCCCGCCTGCAGGCCATGACAAGCCTGCCGTTTCTCAGTATGCTCGAGGCTACGGCGAAGACATGCGCAAAGGATTTTCCCGGCCAGACCGCTGCAATCCTCGCAACGAAGGGCACGCTTGCAACCGGCCTTTATGAAAAGGCGCTGAATGCACAGGGCGTGCACTGTCTTGTGCCGGACGAAGGCGAGCAGGATGTGCTGATGCACCTGATCTACGATGTTGTGAAGGCATCCAAGCCGCTTGAACCGGAGCAGGGTGCATGGCAGGCGCTTCTGGACGGACTTCGCGCGCGCGGCGCGGACTATTTTATCCTCGGCTGCACGGAATTGCCTATTATCGCCGATACTTTGCCGCAGCCCGGGCCATTCGTTGACCCGACGGCAGAACTTGCGAAGGCAGCTATCCGCATCTGCGGCTACAAAGTCAAGGGCGAATGAACCGGCAAACAGACAACAGGCTTCCCATCGAACGGGTTCGATGGGAAGCCTGTTTTTGCTGTGTATAAGCACCATATTACAGCGTGAGCGTATGGTATACGTCGCCGGAAAGCGTTTTCCACTGAAAACGCCGTCTTCCAGCGTCAGATAGCCGCGTGCGGAGCCGTTTTTCGGAATGGAGACAGAGCCGGGGTTCAAATAGAGGTTTTCCTCGCCGAACGGCTCCCACGCGGGTACATGTGTATGGCCATGCAGGAGAATATCGCCGGGGCAGAGCGGCGGCAGGTGCGCGGTGTTGTAGACGTGGCCGTGCGTGGCGTAGATCAGGCGGCTTCCAGCCGGGAAAATGCTGTAATCGGCCAGGATCGGGAAGGTCAGCACCATCTGGTCGACCTCCGTGTCGCAGTTGCCGCGGACGCAGAAGAGGCGTTCGCGCCGCTCGTTGAGCATGGCCAGCACCTGCTTGGGCGCGTATTCATCCGGCAGATCGTTGCGCGGGCCGTGGTAGAGAATGTCGCCCAGAAGCAGGAGTCGGGCTGCTCCTTCCCGGTCAAACGCGGCAAGCAGCTCACGGCAGTACCCCGCCGCGCCGTGGATATCCGATGCGATCATGAGCTTCATAAAACCCCTCCTCAGCCCTTTGCGAGATCCTTTACGACCTCGCCCGCGATGATCAGTCCTGCCACCGACGGCACGAAGGCCGTGCTGCCGGGAATATCGCGGCGCTCGGTGCACTTATGCTTTGCGCCCGGCGGGCAGATGCAGTGGCTGCGGCAGCTGATGGACATATCCTCGATGGGTCTTGTGGGAATTTCATCGGAATAGACGACCTTCAGATGCTTGACCCCGCGCTTTCTGAGCGCCGTGCGCATCACGCGCGCAAGCGGGCAGCCGCTGGTCTTGTAGATATCGGCTACGCGGAAGCGGGTCGGGTCGAGTTTGTTGCCCGCGCCCATGCAGCTGATGATGGGCACACCCGCCTTCTGCGCCTCGAGAACCAGCGTGACCTTGGCTGTGACGGTGTCGACGGCGTCGACCACGTAGTCATAGTCCGAAAAATTGAATTGATCCGCTGTCTCCGGCAGATAGAAGCACTGGTGCACGCGCACGTCGCAGTCCGGGTTGATCTCCAGAATGCGCTCGCGCATGACCTCGACCTTGTACTTGCCGACGGTTTTGCGCGTAGCAATGATCTGCCGGTTGAGGTTCGTCAGACAGACCTTGTCGTCGTCGACAAGATCAAACGCGCCCACGCCGCTGCGCACAAGCGCCTCGCAGACATAGCCGCCCACGCCGCCGATGCCGAACACGGCCACGCGCGCACGCTTCAGCTTCTCCATGGCCTCCGTGCCGAGCAGAAGCTGCGTTCTTGAAAATTGATTGAGCATAGCACCCTCGATTACATATAAAATTTATAGGCTTATCATACGTACAGGGGCGTACCCTGTCAAGGGATTCGCGGCGCTTTTGGGCAGATTCATGAAAAAAAACCGTGACATTTTGCCGGTCTTCGTTTAAACTGGGATCAGATCCATACGCGGAAGCGTCCGCACATCAAAAAACGAAAAGGGGAGAATCGTTTTGAAGGAAAGCTATAAGCCCTTGCTGACGCCGTGGAAGATCGGCAAGGTCGAGCTCAAGAACCGCATCGTGCTCACCAGCATGGGCGGCACGGATCTGTTCGGCTGGATGGAATGGAACCATTTTGACAAGGACGGCGCGCGCTTTATCCTTGAAGTTGCGAAAAACAATGCCGGTCTTGTCCTGCCCGGCTGTCAGCCGGTGTATAATCCGATGTACGGCCAGTGGCTGCACAAGAATAAGAAGATGTACGACGATCTGGCAAAGTGGATGCCGGAGTTCCATAAGACGGGCGCGAAGCTGTTCGTGCAGCTGACGGCGGGCTTCGGCCGGAGCTTTACCGTGTCCGAGATGATGGAAAAGCTCTACAACAATCCCGTGCTGCGCGTGCTGTCGAAGCCGGTCATGGATCTCGACAAGATCACGGTCTCGGCCAGTCCGTCGCCCAACCGGTGGTCTGACAAGCTGCCGTCGCGCGAGATGACGAAGGCGGAAATTCAGGAGTTCATTGACTCGTTCGCCAAGAGCTCCAAACTGCTCAAGGACGCGGGCGTTGACGGCGTGGAGGTTCACGCTGTCCATGAGGGCTATCTGCTCGACCAGTTCACGCTCCACTACGTCAACAAGCGCACGGATGAGTATGGCGGAAGTCTTGAAAACCGCTACCGCTTCGCCGCCGAAATCGTCAAGGCCATCAAGGCCGCCTGCGGCCCGGATTTCCCGGTGTCGCTGCGCTATTCCGTCGTCTCGAAGACCAAGGGCTTCCGGCAGGGCGCGCTGCCCGGCGAGGAGTATGTCGAGGCGGGCCGCGACATGGCCGAGTCCGAGATCGCCGCGAAGTTTTTGCAGGATGCGGGCTATGATATGCTCAACTGCGACAACGGCACGTATGACGCGTGGTACTGGGCGCACCCGCCGGTGTATATGCCCGAAAACTGCAATCTGGCGGAGGTCGAGCACATCAAAAAGTTCGTCGACATTCCCGTTGTCTGCGCGGGCCGCATGACGCTGGACGCTGCCGCGGAGGCCATTGCCGCAGGCAGGCTGGACGGCGCGGGCTTTGCGCGGAATTTCCTGGCCGACCCGGAGTGGTTCACCAAGGTGCTTGAGGACCGTGAGGACGATATCCGCCCGTGCATCCTCTGTCACAACGGCTGCTTCAATATGTGCCACTACAAGGGCGTGCCGAATGATCAGGATCTGAGCGACTCCCTGCATCTGGCGCGCTGCGCGGTCAACGCCGAAATGATGCAGTGGGACAAGCACTATATCAAAAAGACGAACGATCCGAAGACCGTCCACATCGTCGGCGGCGGCATCGGCGGCATGGAGGCTGCCCGCGTGCTGACGCTGCGCGGCCACAAGCCCATTATTTATGAAAAGTCCGGCGTGCTCGGCGGCACGTTCATCGCGGCCTCATCCGAGAGCTATAAGGGTAAGCTCCGCGACCTTCTGACGTGGTACCGCCGGGAGATGGAAAAGCTCGGCGTGGAGGTCCGCCTGAACACCGAGGTCAAAGAGATCGCGTCCTTCGGCACTGACCCCGTCATCATCGCCACCGGCTCGACCCCGCGCGTGCTCAAAAAGGTTCCCGGCCACGAGAAGATGCTCGAGGCCTGTGAATATCTGCTGGGCGCACCCGTGGGTGAAAAGATTGCCGTTGTGGGCGGCGGCCTGACCGGCTGCGAGATCGCGTATGAGCTGGCGCTGCAGGGCAAAGACGTCACGATCGTCGAGATGAAGGACGATCTGGTGTCCCAGAAGGGCGTGTGCCTTGCCAACAGCTCGTATCTGCGCGAGTGGTTCGCGTGGAAGCAGGTGCCCGTCTATCTGGAAACGACGCTCCGCGAGGTCAAAGACGGCTCCATTGTCTGCGCGGCAAAGGACGGCTCCTCCGTCGAGATCCCGTGCGACACCGTCATTTCCTCCGCCGGCTATATCTCCACGCCGCTCGTCGAGGAGAAGGGCCATAAAAACGTCCAGCTCGTCGGCGACTGTCTGCGCGTCGGAAACCTCCGCTCCGTCGTCTGGCGTGCCTATGAGGCTGCCATGAAGATCTGAGTATAACAGCACAAAGAGGCTGTCCCGCACGTATCCGGGACAGCCTCTTTTGATCGGTTCTGCGTTCGGACAGGATCAGTCCGGCCAGAGGCGTTCTTCGTAGACGCCTGCGGCCTTGAGCGCACAGATCGCCTCCTTGACGGAGGCCAGATCCTCTCGATAGGTCACGCCATGCCAGACCTCCTCGCAGGGCAGCACGCGCACACGGGCCGTTCCATCCTCCAGCTGCTGGTTGACGGCGTTCGGAAGATAAAACTCACACTTCATCGGGTTCTGCGGGACCTGCTGCGTGAGGAACGTGCTGAGCCGCGACCAGAGCTCCGACACCATCGGCTGGGTAAAGCCCCAGAGGTTCATGGACACAATGGTGTCGCCCGGCAGGTCGACAAACTGTGTGCCGTCCTCGGTATAGGCGGCATGGTCGCCGCGCTGGTAGATCTGCATCCGCTCGGTAATGCTCGTGAGCATCCCGTTTTCGACCTCGCACACGCCGCGCGCCACAGAGCCGAACTCCGTCACGGTGTTGCGCACCCGGTAGCCGACCATGGCGTAGCAGTGCTCATCGTCGTTCGTGCGCAGAAACTCATAGATCGTGCTGAACGCCGTGCGGCCGTAGAAATCGTCGGAGTTGATGACCGCGAACGGCCCGTGCAGCACGTTCCGGCAGCAGGCAACGGCCTGTCCCGTGCCCCAGGGCTTGACGCGTCCGTCCGGGACAGAATATCCCGCCGGGATATCCGTCAGCTCCTGATAGACGTATTCGACATGGAAAAACCGCTCCATGCGGGTCCCGATGCGCTCCCGGAAGAGCGCCTCGTGCTCACGCTTGATAATAAAGACAAGATCACGGAAGCCTGCGCGTCTTGCGTCGTACATGGAAAAATCGATAATACTGTGTCCTTCCCGGTCGACAGGCTCCATCTGCTTGAGCCCGCCGAAGCGGCTGCCCATTCCGGCGGCCATGATGACGAGCTTCGGTGCTTGTTTCTGCATAGGTACGCCTCCTGCAAGTTACTGTCTCTATGGTATCGGTTTCCCCGGGAGATTGCAAGCCCCTTTCACGGGAAATTTTGCGTCCGACACGAATGGCTTGCAGAACGCGCTCCGGTGTGGTACACTGTGTTAAATCTTAAATCCATGTAAAATCGGAGGTGAACGTTACGGGCCTTTCTTCTCTGATCGCCAATACAAGTCCGGTCGCGGGCGTGATCATTTCTGTCGCGCTGATGCTGTTTTCCGGCTTCGCGATGACGCGGCTGACGAAGCTTGCGCGTCTGCCGAATGTGACCGGCTATATCCTCGCCGGGATCCTCATCGGGCCGTATGTGCTGAACCTTGTGCCTCAGCGCATCATTGACGGCACGGACTTTCTTTCTGATATCGCGCTGGCCTTCATCGCGTTCTCAACAGGCGAGTTCTTCAAGCTCTCCGTTCTGAAAAAAAGCGGTATGAAGGTCGTCTGGATCACGATCTTCGAAGCCGTTCTGGCCTCGGTCTTTATTTTTATTCTGACGTTTCTCGTACTCCGGCTCGAGCTGGCGTTTTCCATCGTGCTCTCTGCGCTTGCCTCGGCGACGGCTCCGGCCTCGACAATGATGACCATCCGGCAGACGGGAGCCAAGGGCGATTTCGTCGACACGCTGCTGCAGGTCGTGGCGCTGGACGATGTGGTGGGGCTGGTTCTGTATTCCATCGCCATTTCCGTCGCGCTGGCTTCCTTAAGCGGCGCAAACGGCTTTTCATTCGAAACGCTGGGAAAGCCGGTGCTGCTGAATCTGCTTGTGCTGGCGCTGGGCAGTGCGTTCGGGCTGTTCATGAAGCTGCTCATGCCCCAGAAGCGCTCGAAGGACAATAAGCTGATCATCTCCGTCGCGCTCCTGTTCGCGTTCTGCGGCGTGTGCGCGCTGCTGGATATCTCTCCCCTGCTCGGCTGCATGATGATGGGCACGGTCTATACGAATATTGCGGACGACGACAAGCTCTTCAAGCAGCTGAATTATTTCAGTCCGCCGATTTTGCTTCTGTTCTTCGTCCGCTCCGGTATGTCGTTCCAGCTGGACGCGCTGGTGTCCTCGTCCGGGAATCTGAACGGCGTGCCGCTGCTCGTGATCGGCGTGAGCTATTTCCTCGTGCGCATTCTCGGCAAATACGCGGGCGCATGGCTGGGCTGCAAGCTGGTCAAAAAGGATAAGCTGGTGCGCAATTATCTGGGGCTGGCGCTCATCCCGCAGGCAGGCGTGGCCATCGGTCTGGCCGCCCTCGGCGCGCGGACGCTCGGCGGCACGATGGGAAGCGACCTGCAGACCATCATTCTCGCGTCCAGCGTTCTGTATGAGCTGATCGGCCCCGGCTGCGCAAAGCTGGCGCTGTATTTGTCCAGATCGTATTCCACAAGGCTCGAAGACGTTGCCGCCGTGGAGGAGGTCACGGAAACGGGCGAACGGAAGTCCGACGTGCAGCTGCTCATCGAGCGGATCCAGAAGATCCAGTCCGAGCTTCCGGCGCTGGATAACGACATATCGGAGGAGGAAGCCGCCTTTACCGAGGCGGCGGAGGAGCAGCTGGCCCAGACGCAGGCGCAGCGCAGATTTTTCTATCTCAGGAGGTAACGGCATATGAAAACAGACTGGATCGCGGGACTTCTCGGCCCGTGGAGCGCGGAGCTGGCGCCCGGCTCGATTCTTCTCCGGCTGGCGCTCAGCATGGCGCTGGCCGCCATCATCGGCTGCGAACGTTCGAGCAAGCGGCACTCGGCCGGTCTTCGCACGTTCATTCTCGTGAGCCTCGCGGGCACAGCCACGATGCTCATCGATCAGTATCTCATGGAGCTTCTGCCGGTCACGATCCCGGTTTTGTCGGCGGCTGCCGTCATCGGCATCACGACGATCAGCGCCAATTCCATCCTCTTCAGCTCCAAGAACCAGATCAAGGGCCTGACGACCTCCGTCGGCCTCTGGTGCTGCGGCATCGTGGGGCTGGCGCTCGGCGCGGGACTGTATACGCTGGCGCTGGTGCTGTTTCTCGCGCTGCTGTGCAGTATGTCGGGCCTTCCGGCGCTCGAAACACATCTGAAGGACCGCTCGAACCATTTTGAGGTGCATCTGGAGCTGAAAAACAAGCTCGATCTGCCGGGTTTCGTCTCGACCGTCCGCGCCCTCGGCATCCGCATTGACGATATCGAGTCGAATCCCGCGTACTTGAATTCCGGCCTCAGCGTGTTCACCGTCTCCTTCACCGTAAGCAGCGCGGAGCTCAAGCAGTATAAAAAGCACGGTGAGATCATCGAGGCGCTGCGGTCGCTGGATTACGTATATTATATCGAAGAAATGAACTGAACCCGGAATTCCTCCGGCTGCGGGCAGTTTTGCCGGAAAAGGGCTTGCAGCACGGCGTTTTTCGTACTATAATAGAAGAAAACGTCGGAAAAGGTGAGCATATGGAGATCAAGCGCGCAGCCGAGCTGCTTCGCGGTCTTGCAGACGGCGTCGACCCCATGACGGGCCGGCCGCTGCCGGACGAGAGCGTCTATAACCGCCCCGAGATCATCCGGGCGCTGCACTGCGTCCTGCGGGAGCTGCAGGAGCGCGCCGACGGCGCGGCCGCCACAAACGCGGGCCGAAGCTGGAGCGCAGAGGAGGAAGCGCGGCTGCTTCAGGAATACGGTGCGGGGCTCACGACCGAGACGATCGCGCGCCGCCATGGGCGGAGCATCGGCGCCATCGAAACGCGCCTGTCCGAGCTTGGCCAGCGCGACCAGATCCAGTTCAGCATGCGATAGGAGCAGATATGGAACGAACCAGACTGGAGCTTTTATTCGATCAGGAGCTGCTGCAGAACGCCGAGCAGGCCCGCATTCTGTGCGGCAGTCCCGTGACGCGCTTCGTGCGCAGCGTGCAGACCACCGGCGGCGTTTCCGCCGTGCGGGAGCTTTGCAGGCGGAACCGACCGTCCGACGCGTTTGATTCGCTTGCGCAGGCGGGCCGACTCGACCTGTCCGCAGAGGCCAGCGCCGTCAAGGCGAAATTCGGCCCGCTCTTTACCGACGACGAGGTCAACGCCTGCCTTGCGCTGCTGCTGGAGGCCGGATATTTTCAAAAAGCGGGACGGTAAGCACCGTCCCGCTTGGATTTCCGGCCAGCAGCCTTTTATGACAGGCCCAGAAAACAAAGTAGATTTTCACAGACCGATTGTGCTATACTGGACGCAGCAAACATGGGAGGGAACGCCATGTATCCGAAAAAACAACCAAAAAGCGACCGGGAAAAATTCTACGGCGCATTTCAGAAAAAGGTCGGCTGCAAGCCCGAGCAGTATCTGCGCAGAAAGCTCGCGGGCGGTATGCCGGAGGCGGAGCTGCGGCGGCTTTATGATATGCTGGCCGTCGAGATCGCCATGAAGGCAAGATGCACCGCCATCCGCTATGACGCGCTGCAGCTGGAGCCTGCGGGCGAAACGGCGGCGGAGCGCCATATCCGCCGCGCGGCCACGCACGAGGTCCCTGTCTGCGCACGCTGCGGCGGACGCATGGTGCTGCGCACCGGGCAGACCGGCGCGCGCAAAGGACAGAAATTCTGGGGCTGCTCCAACTACCCGGCCTGCCGGTATACGAAGGACTTTGAAGAGCGGTCATGAAAAATTTCAAGTTCATCATCAGCTACGACGGCTCCCGCTATTTCGGCTGGGAACGCCAGCCGGGCCGCGACACGATCCAGGGCAAGCTGGAAGCCGTTCTGACGCTGATGTGCGGCACGGACGTGCAGGTCATCGGCGCGGGCCGCACAGACGCAGGCGTCCACGCAAGGGCCATGGCGGCCAACGCCTACATGAACACGGAGAAAACGCCCGAAGAGATCCGCGATTACATGAATCGGTACCTTCCGGACGATATCTGCGTGCAGGAGGCGAAACTTGCCGCCGACCGCTTCCACGCGCGCTACCGCGCCGTCGGCAAGCTCTACACCTACACCTGCTACGTCGGCGATACGAAGCCGGTCTTTAACCGCAAATACGTCACCGTGCTCGATTACCAGCCGGATCTTGCCGCCATGCAGCGCGCGGCGGAATATCTCACCGGCGAGCATGATTACAAAAGCTTCTGCTCGAACCCGCAGATGAAAAAATCCACCGTGCGGATCGTCGATTCCATCGAGATCGTCCGGCGGAAAGACTATATTTATTTCAATTACCACGGCACAGGCTTTCTGCAGAACATGGTGCGCATCCTGACCGGAACGCTTCTGGAGGTCGGACAGGGCAAGCGCACGCCGGAGAGCGTCTGGCAGACGCTCGAAGCGAAGGACCGGACGCAGGCCGGGTACACCGCGCCTCCGCAGGGGCTGTGCCTGATGCGGGTGGATTATTGAAGGAGCCTGCTGCAAGGCTGAAAGTCTTCTATGAATTTGCAACTGCGGTACAACTTTTTCTTTTGCTTCTCCGAAAGAAAACCGACTCGGTTTTCTTGAATCTTTTCTGTGAAACCAAGACCAGTTCAAAAAATCTGACACTGTCCTTGAAGGCGTCGTAGGGGCCGATGCCTACATCGGCCCGGCAGAATGCGCCGTTTTTATGGAAATCTTTAGCGAATTCGTAACTTCCCAACGGGCCGATGTGGGCATCGGCCCCTACAGGGCTCCGGCGAATCCGTACTGCCTTGCAAATTTTGAACGCAAGGCGCTTTTACCGCAGATATTAAATCGCAACTACTCACAAATCTGTTGTACCGTAACAGGCGGCGTGTACCCTAGCGCCCATAAGGTGAGTTCGTGTGCTCGCAGCGACTATAAATCAGGACTCACCTGAACCGCACCCGCAGAACGCACCAAACGCGTCCAAGCACTCTTTTCTCCCCTATCTTTTCTCTTGCGAGAGAAAAGATAGGGCCGC
>OGXR01001835.1_pt1 | contig 14753 bp, 18 predicted proteins | sample 1576331 | NCBI WGS metagenome assembly OGXR01 (sample SAMEA3541473, study PRJEB24748) | human gut metagenome | biome: human gut; feature: human-associated habitat; material: faeces | place: China | collected 2012 | reverse complement strand
AACTTATTCCCAATCGGGAACGGGTTCGGATTTCTTATTTTCATCAAAGATATTACATACTGAGTTTATGCCCCCCGGTTTTGCCTTGCGCACAACCGGGGGCTTTGTACATTCGACGAAACATTCCACCTTCTGTACAATTTTTATGACGCTCATCATCCCGCTGTTCTGCGGATGATCCGGCATACCGTGGAATCTGGACACCGGCATGGCTGCTGGGTGGGTATCTGCGGCGAACTGGGGGCTGACCCCACATTGACAGAAACATTCCTGCGGATGGGACTGGACGAGCTATCCGTCACGCCCTCGGCGGTACTTCCGCTGCGGAAATTGATTCGAGGATTGGATCTGAGCAAACCAGAAGAGAAGTAATTCAGCAAAGAGAATCCCGCAGGCTTGCCTCTCTGATAGAGGCTTGCCTGTGGGATTTTTGCGTTTTGAAATGAGTGACCACGAACTTTTTTCCATTTGTGGGTACTCATTTCAAAACGAGCAGGGATTCCAAAGGGATGGCGATTCCTTTGGCCCTGGGTTTCCAATAGGGGCGAGGAGCACCCTGTTGGCAGGGGAATCCAAAGGGGACAGCGTTCCCTTGGCGGGAGGCATCCAATGGAGGGCAGCGCCCTACGCGGCAGGAAGCATCCAATGAAACCGGCGGTTTCGTGGCACACGACATTGCCCGCAAAGTCTAGTGTGTTATACCTTTGGCGACCGTGGGTGGCGGAAAGGGGGGTGTTTCCTCACAGAACACAACCTTTCCAGTGGCAGCAGAACAGGCAGATTTTGGCGCGCCACGCGCTGAAATTCAGGATTTGCCCCGGGGCGAAATCCGCCTGTTCGGGTGTAGGTGATGCGGCGGAGCGGAGAGAATTTTGGCAGAAATTCTTGGAACGCAGCAGCATCACCGGGGGAGCCAAAGGGATATCAAGCCCCGTCCCGCCGCGGTGACGCTACTTCTCGTTTCTGTGACATAACGGTAGATGTGAACCTGCTTATTCATATTGCCCTGCCGGATAATGCGACCGCTCCGCTGCTCCAAATCCCCCGGTCGCCAGGGACAGTCGAGATCATGCAAGGCAATCAGCCTGTCCTGCACATTCATACCGGCGCCCATTTTGAAGGTACTGCCCATCAAAACACGCACTTGACCAGTGCGAACCTTTGCAAACAGTTCCTTTTTCCGGGTTTCCGTGTTTGCATCATGGATGAATGCAATCTGCTCTGGCGGAATACCACCGGCAATCAGCTTGGAGCGAATGTCATCATAGGCAGTAAAGGAAGAATCGGAGGCATTGAGCGCTGCGAGGGGATCGAAAGCGGGAGTATCGGTGCTTTCTTCCTGTGGCTCCTTCACGCTTTTCTTCGCAGAAGCCTTTGCTTTGGGTGTCGAGATATCACAAAACACCAACTGTGTCAGCTTCTCAGCCTCGCCATCGCGCCAAATGCGGAGAATATTCTCAACGCACATGTTGATCTTCGTGCCCTGTTCATCCGGCAGATCGGGGTTAATGATCCGCTGATCCAACCCCAGCTTTCGACCATCCGAGGTGATCTTGAGCATGTTGTCCTCCCTCGGCTCCACAATGCCGCTATGAACCTTCGCCGCGCGATCAGATAGCTCGGATACCAGCTCCTGCTGCTCCGGGGTGGGCTTTGCCACTTCGTTGTGATATACAGCCTCCGGGCGAGGCAGGTGCAGCTGATCCGCAGTTTTCACATCTGCGGCTTCTTTCCAGATGTTAATCAGCTCCGGCAGGTTGTAGAACTTGGCAAACCGGGTTCTTGCCCGGTAGCCTGTGCCCTCAGGAGCCAGCTCGATCACGGTTTTGGTTTCGCCAAAGTGAGCCGCCCAACAGTCAAAATGGCTCCAACCCTTTTCCCGGAGGGTATCGCTTTGCAGATACCGCATCATGGTATACAGCTCTGTCATGGAGTTGCTGATGGGCGTTCCGGTTGCAAAGATCACGCCGCGCCCACCGGTTTTCTCATCCAGATACTGGCACTTCATATACATATCCGAAGATTTTTGGGCATCTGTAGTGGAAATACCTGCCACATTCTGCATTTTTGTATACAAAAAGAGATTTTTGTACCCATGTGCCTCGTCCACGAACAGCCGATCCACGCCAAGCTGCTCAAAGGTTACGACATCATCCTTTTTCGTGCTGGAGAGGAGTTTTTCCAACCGGGATTTCAGTCCGCGTTTCGTTCGCTCCATGGATTTGACAGTAAATCGCTCGGCACCGCTGGCACGCAGCTCCGCAATGCCTTCTTCCACTTCCGCAATCTGCTTTTCGGTAGATGCCTGCTGCCGTTCAAAGGACATGGGAATCTTTTCAAACTGAGAGTGACCAATGATCACCGCATCGTAGTCGCCGGTTGCGATCTTCGAGCAGAAGGTCTTACGGTGCGCCGGTTCAAAATCCTTTCTTCGTGCAACAAGGAGGTTTGCGGAGGGATAAAGCCGGAGAAACTCACCGGCCCACTGCTCAATTAAGTGGTTCGGCACCACAATCATGGACTTGCTGCATAGACCCAGACGCTTGCTTTCCATCTGTAATTTTTCTATCTGTTCTTTTTTGTTCTGTATTTCTTTGTGAAGGCTTTTCCTCCGCAGGTTTTTCCTGCACAGGCGTGTCCTGCATAGGCTTCTCCCGCACAGGAATACCCTGCACTGGATAATCCAAAACTGGTTTCTCCAAAGCAGGCTTTTCCAGTTTAGGCAAACCCTGTTCTGGAGTAGCCGGAACTGGTCTGCGGTGAGGCGGAATCTCATAGATGACATACTCACTGTCACCCAAACGGCCCCTCTCGTTTCTGTACCGATGCCGCTCCAGATATCCGGCGGCTTCCAATTCCTTCAGCCCGGACAGGATACCATCTTTGCCCTCTTTGGAGATGGCAGCAAGACCACTCACAGAGTAACTCCAGTCCTTTGGAAGACTCAGGAACATAGACAGGATTCCTTTGGCCTTGAAAGAAATCGTGCTGTCTCTGAGGTGGTAATTGCTCATGGTGGTATAGTTGGCGTTCTTTTCTACACGGAAAACAGGGATAGGCAGCACCTTCTTCCTACGCAGCGGCAATCTGGCATCTATGCAGACTCGCGGATGCGGCTGGCAAGGCGCATAAACAGGAGTTTACCGTTGGGGGTAATCAGAGTGTGGTGGGCAATCTGCCCGTACCCATAGTAGAAGTCCTTCACGATGAACAGCCCCTCGTTGGACTTCTTGGCGTAGGGCATCAGGTAGCCCTTGGCAGTCCTGTACAGGTACTTGTTCTTCAGCATCCACGCGATGAACTGCTTTTCGGGCACCTGAATCTCCTTGGCGGTGGTCCGAATGTTGGTGCAGTCCTCGGCGGTGATAAAGGAATCGAAATACTCCACCTTGGGTTTTGCAGCTTTCACTTCGCTTTCCAGCTGCATCCGCTGACCGCGTTCCTTCAGCATGTCAGATGTGACCTTGTAGATGATGTCAGGCTCGTTCATCAACTCATTCAGGAGATTGTCGGTCATGTAGCCGCCGGTCTTGCGAATACAGGGAAGAACTTCTTCAAAGACCCAGTGCTCAAACTTCTCTGCGGAGGGCAGCTTGCTGTGGATGATCAGCCGGTACAGATCTCCTTCGGGAATGTAGGACAGGCTCTGGACACCGCCCGGAGTAAGGGTGTCGCGTTTCGCGACACCCTTGCAATGCCGCTGCAACGCGGCTCTGGGGTTGGAGTAGACGAGTGCAACTGCCGCATCATTGGCACAGAAGAGATACTTGTCGCCCTCCCGCAAAATCCGCATCTGTCCAAATTCAGGGCTGTCAAACACTTCGAGGCTCAGGTTTTCGTTTTCGCTCATTTTCATCCTTTCTTTTCGAGGCTGTTTCGGTGGCTCGATCACCGTGAAATGGTCTTGCTTTCCCGTAGAAAAAAAGAGCGGCTACCAACCACCGAGGAATCTCGGAAGTTCATAACCGCTCTATGTATGTGTTCTCAAGCAGCACCATATAGACAGCACTCCGTAAGCCGGAGTGCCTGTCTACACCTTGGTGCTGTCTATGCTTATTTACTTGGAAATGTGGTAGCTGCGCAGAATATCCTTTAATTTCCGCATATTCTCCAGCAGAATCTGCCGCTCATTTACAGAGCAGTCAAAAAGGATATTCTGTTCCTCGGAGTTCATATTGCTGCCTGTCACAAGAAGATTATTTGCAAGCAACTCATCCGCCGAGACATTCAAGGCATTTGCAATGTTGATAAAGGATTCCATACTGGGAATTCTTTCTCCACGCTCCAAATAGCTGATGTGAACCCGGCTCACCTGCGCCAGCTCTGCCAGTTCTTCCTGCGAGATTTTGTTTCTTAATCTGTGATATTTCACCCTGGACCCGATACTTTCTATGTCGATCACTGAGACTTTTACCTCCTTATTCAAAACACCAAGGTGATCGACTGTATCGGTTTCTGGCTCTTCGATTCTGGGGAAGGATGCAAGATTGCACCATTTTTGATGCTCTCCGGTGTGTTGCAATCTTGGTTGAAATGTAACCGGCAGTTACATCTCCGAGAAAATGTAACCGTCAGTTTGTGGAGTAAATGCAAGATTGCAATTATAATATTTCCATCATATTTCATAGGTAGCATCTTTAGGCCGCTCAGAGAGGAGGTAGCTGAATGATTGATATGTGCGACGGAAAATTGAAGCTGTATTCCGGGGTCACCGAAACGGCTGTTGACTGGCTGTGGTATCCGTTCATCCCGTATGGGAAGCTGACATTGCTGCAAGGTGATCCCGGATGTGGAAAATCCACCTTGATGATGAACCTTATAGCAGCGGCATCCAGCGGGAACTGTTCACCAGACGGGAAGAAACTCAAAAAGCCGCTTCATGTCATCTATCAGTGTTCAGAGGACGGTATCAGCGACACAATCAAGCCCCGACTGTTGAACGCTGGCGCTGATTGTAATAATGTCGCGTTTTTGGACGAGGAAACGGACTGGATCACGCTGAATGACGAAAAGATTCGCAGGGCAATCGCTGACTTTAACGCAAAGCTCCTTGTAATAGACCCTGTTCAGGCGTATCTGGGAGAAACGGATATTGCCAGCGCGGCGGCCATGCGAAAAGTGCTTCGCCAACTAGCAGCCTGGGCTGCTATGTATGATTGTGCGGTTGTGTTGATAGGACATCTCAATAAGAAACAGAGTTCCAAAGACCTGTACCGGGGCCTTGGGAGCATTGACCTTGTTGCAGCTGCCAGAAGTGTTCTGCACATCGAACGCCTGCCGGAGGATGAGGATATTGCAGTCATTCATCATGTCAAAAGTAGTTTGACCCAAAAGAGCAAGGATGTGTACTTCACACTGGATGCCAATCATCGGGTGGAATGGCTGGAGCAGCCTTTTGAAGTTCCGCCAGACAAGTCTACAAAACAGATGATCGCAACGAGTATTCTCAAAATGCGATTGGCAAACGGCCCAGCCAAGGCGACGGATATCCTTGAAGAACTGAAAAAAGAGGGCATTGGCGAAAGAACCATTCATCAGGTAAAAAAGCAGTTGGAAATCCGTTCGGTAAAGCGTGACACCGCGTGGTATTGGCTTCTGCCAGAGTCCGAAAGTGGAAGGTGAGTACATGTCGAGGGATCAGGCGAAAGAAGAACTTCGCCAGGTATATCAGAGAGCGGAAGCACGCTATCAAGCGTATATCCCAGCAAAACCAAAGGTCAATCTGTATGGAGACGAGCATGTTTTTCGCGTCTGCGCCTACTGTCGTGTTTCTACGGAAAACGATGAGCAGCTTTCTTCCTTTGAGTTGCAGCAATCCCATTATAAACAGCTGGTGATGGATCATCCCAACTGGGAACTGAAACACATATACGCTGACGAAGGCATTTCCGGCACTTCCCTTAAAAACAGGGATCAGTTCAATGAGATGATTGCTGCATGCAGGCGGGGAGAATACGATCTCATTGTAACCAAAAGCGTATCACGGTTTGCCCGAAATCTGGTTGACTGCATTTCTCTTATTCGTATGCTGAAAGGCCAAGTGCCGCCGGTTGGCGTTTTCTTTGAAACGGACAATCTCTATACTCTGGCAGAGAATACAGAGTTTATGCTTTCTTTCCTTGCTACTTTTGCGCAGGAGGAATCGGTGAAGAAAAGCGAGGCAATGAACTGGTCATTACAGCAACGCTTCAAAGATGGAAAGCTCCTGACCCCTGCGCCGCTGGGATACGACCGGCAGAAAGATGTGACAGGCAGATACATCAAGTATGCACCGCTGATCGTGAATGAATCGGAAGCGAAAATCGTTGTATTCATATATGATGCCTATCTCACGGGATGGTCCATGGAGCAGATTGCATTATTCCTGAAAGATATTGGCGTAGAAACGAAAGCGGGCGGCACGGATTGGAACGCCGGCTCTATTGGCTATATCCTGACCAACGAACGATATTGCGGTAATGTCCTGACTTGGAAAACCTTTACCGCAGACCTGTATGAACACAAACACCGAAAAAACAGGCAGGACAGAGACCAATATCTCTATACCGACAAGCACACCGCCATTATCCCGGAAGAAAAGTTTGAAGCCGTTCAGGTACTGATGGAGAACAGAAAACACCATGTGCGCGGTGGCTTGCCCGTTATGCATGTCATTGACGAGGGTATCTTCCGGGGGTTCATTCCCATCAATCATCATTGGGTCAATGACGACCCCGGCACTTACTACGATATTTCCAATAGTGTCCGGCAGCAGCCCAATAGAGCGAAACGGATTGAAAAATCATCCCTGAGTGCGTTTGATTTGCAAGGCTATCAGGTAGTAAGGGGGCAGTTCCTTCAAATTCGTTATGAGGGGCCAACGCTGAATATCACAAATGAGCGAATCGCGTTCAACAAATTCTGTATGCAGAAGTTTGACAGCGTTGCTTATGTCCAGCTGCTTCTCCATCCAGCGGAAAGAAAGCTGGCGATCCGCCCCTGCCGGGAATCCGATGCCCACAGTATTCGGTGGAGACCCGACCCAGAGAAACCGCTATACAGCAAAACACTGAACTGCCAGCATTTTGGGAATGCACTCTACTCTATCATGAAGTGGAACCCGGACTACACCTACAAAGTGCGTGGGACATGGGCAAGCCGCCGGGGAGAGCAGATCATTGTGTTTAACCTGCCCAATGCTGTCCCTGTCATGCTGATTCCGGCAGATGATGGTGGTGAGGAAGCAAAGCAGAAAAAGCGAATCACGCTATGCCCGGAGGAATGGGAAAATGATTTTGGCGATGAGTTTTACGAACACACGGTAGAGAATGGCTTTTACTACATAGCACCCAATACCGAGTGGCACTCGCAGGCCAGAAGCGTAGTCGCTCCCGGTGTTGAGCAGTATATGGGGCCAAGTCAAGAACAACTACAAATGACAATCGACGATCTTTTGAGAGGAACGAATAAAATAGATGGAAACAAAGGAAATTGAACACTATTTCGCAGACAGCACCATCCTTCAGGAAAATCCCGAGGAAGCGGAAGAACTGGTCAATCTTGCCGGATATCAGGTGACAAAGGCGGAATTGTTTGCGCACACAAGAGAGCCGGCTATTACAATCTGGGACAGCAGAATCAAGTTCAACATGGCATGTCTACGCCGTTTTCCGGGAGTAACACACATCCAGATTCTAATTCATCCAGAGCAGAAACGGCTTATCATCCGCCCCTGCGACCCGGATGCCCCGGACTCCCTCCGCTGGGCCAGAGGCGGCGGGGAAAAGGAGCTTTCCAATCGAGATCTTCTGTGCAAAATCTTTGCGGCAAAAGTCTTTGACTTGATGGGCTGGAACCCTCAGTACCGATACAAGATGATGGGAAAGCCAGCTGTTTGTGATTCGGAAATGCTGTACCTGTTCAAACTAACGGACTTTGAGCTGTTTGTAAACGGGAAAAAGTCGAAGTCCTACCTTCCGGAGGATTGGCGCAATTACTTTGGAACCCCGGTGGATGAGCACGAAGATTCCTACAAGATCAATTTAGCAGACGGATATATCACAACCAACAAAACATAGGAGGTAGTAACCAATGAGTCAATTTATTCCGATCGAAGAAATGAGCCTGGACGGATATCAGATTGTAAATGCCGGCCTGTTCCATCATCCCGCAAGGAAGTGTGAGGCGACATGCACGGTATGGCCTTCCAGAATCTCTTTTAACAAGCTGGCTCTGGAAAAACTGCATTACTGTGATTACATCAAAATTCAGGTGAATCCCACCACAAAGTGCCTGCTTGTTTGTCCGGTAACTTCATCTGACAAAGACGGCATTCGCTGGATCAAAGGAGAAAAGGAAAAGTTCCTGCGTAATCTGGAATCAAAGGCTTTTGGCGAGCAGTTATACCAGAAGTGGAATCTGGACCCGGACTATACTTACAGATCGGTAGGGCATTTGGTGACAGTGAATCAGAAAGTGATGATATTGTTTGACTTCAGCCATCCCGAAGTGTGGAAGACCTGCAAGTCAGAGGGTACTGCATGAGCAAAACCCATCTCTCGTTCTACCTCAAAGCAAATCGAATCCATATATTTGTAGACGCTCTGCGGTTAATCGGGTCTCCAGCCAACATTTGTTTTATGATCGGAGAAAACGAAAAAACGCTGATTCTGAAACCATATCCGAAGAAAGATTTTCATTCCCATCGCGTTTCGGCGGAAGTCTACAAGGGCAAAAGGAGCATGGAGATCAGCAGCCTGCGGCTTTGCAGAATCATGGCGGAAATGCAGCAGTGGAATACCAGCTGCTCTTACCGGGTGCCGGGAGTTATCATGCCCCGGCAGCAGATATGTGTTTTCTATCTCGATCAGGCGGAGCCAATCAAGCCCGTGTAAAAAGCTGCACCACCATTTCATGTGATACTGCTCCTCACGCCGCTATCACTATAACACCATCCGAGGCTTGCAACAACACTTCATTTCATTCGACTATTTTTTGTTGACTTAATATCACCGTGGTGATATTATAAAGAAAAAACGAATGGGAGGAACTGCCGATGGAGAAACTGATAACGCTGTATCATGGTTCGGAGCAGCTTGTGGAGGAGCCGACTTTTGGAAAAGGGAAAAAGAACAATGACTTCGGCTTGGGCTTCTACTGCACGAAAAGTGAAGATCTGGCAAAGGAGTGGGCCGTGTCCTCTCTCCGAAACGGATTTGCCAACCGCTATACACTGGACACGGAGTATCTGAACATTCTGAATCTGAACAGCCCCGATTACACCATTCTGAACTGGATCGCGGTCTTGGTGGAGCATCGTCTGTTTTCCATCAAGACCCCTGTGGCCCGGAGGGCCAAGTGCTATCTGATTGACCATTTCAGCGTGAATGTAAACGCCTACGACCTGATCACCGGCTACCGCGCTGACGATTCCTATTTTGACTATGCAGAATCCTTCTTGAACAACGGAATCTCTGTGGAGCAGCTTGCAAGGGCTATGCGCTTGGGAAAACTGGGGGAGCAAATCGTCATCAAATCTCAGTTTGCATTTTCGAGACTCCATTATGAAGGCTTTGATGTGGCAGAGAAAGAGAAATACTATGTCCTCCGCAAAGCAAGAGACGATGAAGCGAATCAGCTTTATCTTGACATGCTGGAAGAGGAGAACGATGGCCTGTATATTCAGGACATTATGAGAGGAGGTGTCCTCAACGATGACCCACGCATACCAAGAAATCTATCTGAGTAAGGCCCAATCCATATTGGGGGATGCCTTTGACTATGCGATCAATATTTGCATCATTCCTGGAGACAGCTTTGTAAAACTATTTGTTGCCAGCACGATCAGCAGGCGAATGGAGAATGGCGAACCGGACTATCTGGCTGGGAAAAGCGGCATTGAAGTGGCAATGGATATTCTTGTGGAAACAACCGGAAAAGCGCCGGAGGCTTTGCCGCAGGACCACTATGGCCGTTCCAGAGAATACTGGATCGGCTGGGCAGTCGCGTATTATCAGTGGTTTTCCGGCAGAAGGTACAGCGACATCTTCAAGGCAGTTACCTTTGAAGACTTGCAGAAGATGTACTACACCCTCCACGAAGCGGACATTACAAAATTTGCAGGTCTTATGGATGCCCGGATGCGGGAGTTCTTTACCGACACCAATTTGAAGCGTATCCGCACTGCCTACGGCTGCACACAGGCAGAGCTGGCCAAGCGATCCCAGGTCAGCCTCCGTTCCATCCAGATGTACGAACAGCGCAACAAGGACATCAACAAAGCCAGCGCCGAAACCGTTCTCAGGCTTTCCAGAGTTCTTGGATGTACAATGGAGGATTTGTTGGAAAAGTAACCGGCATTGCAGTAAGAAAACCACATCAGCCATCCATGGGTCGGTTGATGTGGTTTTGGACATTATATTGGATATCCATCAAGGGTGTCGCGTTTCGCGGCACCCTTCAATTCATGATACTTCATGTTCGTGAGTGCAGCACTGAGTATTTCTTCCCCATGGTATCTTGGATTCAGCCAATCAGCAGCTGCCTCCCGAGGCAGGATGACGGGCATCCGGTCGTGGATCATGGCAATATCGTCAGACGGAGTGCGGGTAAGAATCGTGAATACTGGCAGATTATTTTCAAAGCGGTAGATCCCTGCCAACAGCATACCACTGGATTCTTTTGGCGCAATCGCGTATTTTGCCTTCCCGTCAGGCGTGTCCTGCCATTCAAAATAGTGAGAAGCCGGAATCAGGCACCGGCGATGTGCCATGCCGTCTGCAAAGATGGCCTTTTGCGCGGCGGTTTCGCTGCGGGCATTGAACAGCAGTTTCCCATTCGGAAGGTGATACCCCCAGAACATTCCAAAGGGTTGGGGCTTCAACTCCCGGTTGCTGGCAATGACAGCAACAACATCACCGGGGCTGACTTCGCCGGTTTTCACAGATACATTCCTGGTTTCAAGGTTTTCTAAGGTCTTGCGGAGCATAGCTGTTTCGCTGTCCTCCGGTACATAGAATCTGCCGCACATACATTCACCCCCATAAACAAAACAGGACGGTGAATAAAACCGCCCCAACATTACTATCATAGCATGACGCAGAATCGCCGTCAACATATACTTGCCGGAAAATGCGGATTTCTCCTGTTTGAACAGAATGTTCTGTACTATTTTATCACATATTCCATCTTGCAATTCAGGCTTTTTATAGTACCATGTAGTTACAGAAAAGGAGTGGGTCCAATGATCATGTAACTCCCGGATACCTGAGGAAGGATATCCAATCTGCAGAAAGCGAGGTCAAATCGACGATGCTAGATACCAAGAGTGAATAACAACCCTCAGTATTGGAAGGACGATACTGAGGGTTGTTATTTTCCCTATTAGCACATCGTATATGGACCAAGACGAAACAAAGGTGAAGAAAATGAAGTATATTCTGTACCGTTCCTTTGGGGACTTGGACAAGGACATCAAAAAGCACGAACTGGTTGCCGTGGAGATTGGCGGGAGTATCGACGAAGTGACCAATGCACTCATCAAGGATGAAGCGGAGGATCTGGCAGAAATGCCTGAGTATGCGCACTGTGAGATCGCCGCCTATGCACCCGAGCTGATTCACAACTTCCGGCGTGTTAAACGGTATCAATATGAAATGCAGGGAATGGTTTCTCCTCCTCGTGCAAAGGAGAACATTCTGATCGACTACGGGATTGTGGAAACCGAGGAGTGAGAAACAACCCTCAGCTCTTGTTAGCGATACTGAAGGTTCTCTATTTGCCCAAACGGCATATCGGTTTTGGAATCAAAGGGTGTCGCGTTTCGCGACACCCTTGCTGACCGGCTATGCCTTCTCTGAATCGGCAGTTTGGCTATCCAGCCATCTTCTGACCTTATAGGCGGATTCGGCAACCATCTTGATATCCTCCAGAGGCAGCCGAAGCAGTTCCCTGTAAAGCCTGTCCATTTTCATGCCTTTATCCGCTTCATCAACGTAGAAGAGAACCTGCGGGCAAATTTCCAGCGTATGAATGATTTCCGTGAGCAGATCATACGCGATATTGCCCTGACCGCTTTCTATCTTGCGGACAGTGCGGATATCGATGTCTAACTCATCAGCCAGATACTCCTGATCCCATTCTTTTTCTTCACGGGCTTGCTTGGCGAGCAACCCCAGAAACTGTTTCTCATAATTCAAATCATAATCCACAAGCGAACACCTCTGCTTTCAGTATAGCAGATGGTTCAAAACATTTCATTTCATATCTGCCTGTATTTTGCCGCTCTGAATGCCACGACCCTTCTTACATTGGATCATCGCACCATCGCCTGTTCGGTGCTACACAATCATAATAATCATCATAATTATCATAATCATCCCAAAAATTGGGGTTGCATTCAGAGGGATCGATTGGATTGCTGATGGCCTCCTTGGGGATTGCTTCTGTTAACAGCCAGACAAGGTTGAGAGCGCAATCAGCCCTCTCAGTGCGCTGGTGCTCATGATTGAATTCATAAAAGGCGATACTGGCGAGGCCATTGATCAGTTCACTTACATCTTGTAAGGATTGGAGTCTCAGATCGACCTCTGTAATTCCAAACTCCTTCTTGAGGAAGTAACGCTGCTCTGCTGTGATTTTCAAAATGATAGGTCCCCATACTGTAGGGTCAATCATGGTATATACCTCCTAATGAGTTTTGTTGATTTACGCTTCGTTTTGGGGATATGAAAAAGGGTGTCGCGTTTCGCGACACCCTTTCGAGAAAAGCATATTGATTTCTGTTATGGTATTTGAGCCTTGAGGATTTGTCTGTACTTTGCGTAATGGCTACTCAGAACATAGTCGATAACGCACTGCTTTGGGATGTGGTACTCGCCACGAATTTTGAAGCTCTTAACAGTTTTGTTTTGAAGCAGCCGTCTGGCCTGAACCTCTCCCAAACCGCCGAGCATTTTGCGAAACTCGTTTAGGGTTACGACATCGTCGTACTGGCTCCAGTAGGCTTCGTAGTATTTTCTGCTCTGCATGAAATCTCCTCCTTGTCTGGTAAGCTTTGGGGTGCATATCCGCTCAAAGATCCCTCCAACTCATCAAAATCCGCATCAAATCTTTTCAAATGTCTATTCGCGTCTTCGATGCCGGTTTCCAAAGAAATCCGAACAATTCAATTAGAAATTCGAATTGGATGGCATAATTGCGGCGAAATACCGTCATAAATACTGGCAGCTTGAGGTTGCTATCTTACGCTACTGTAGGAATAAGGGATAGCACTTAAAATCTCGTTCTGGTTTCCAGCGTACCGGTTCGAGCCCGGTCAGCGGCACCAAACAAATATAATCCGAACCAGTTCTTCCCTATGGGAGATGGGTTCGGATTATTCGTTTTCTTTGGGAAGTTTGAGGAAACCTATTTTCGGAACGGCGTCGTCAAGCGGGCGGAATCCAGGCCGCGAGGGTCAGGGAAGAAGAAGTTGATTTAGGGCAACACCCCATAATTTGACAAAAAGACGGCTGAGACTCGCGGATGCAATTGTGCGGTGTTGCCTTAAGTATTGAGGCCGGAGGGGTTGTCCTCCAGCTTGCCACGCAGACGCTTCACCGTGACGGGCAGGGCGTTTTCGTCCACAGAAATCCGCCCCATCCGGTCAAAATCGAACCGGAAGCCGTCCAGTTCCACCCAGGAGAATTTCGTTTCCCTGCGCAGCCGGGCGTTTACCCGCGCCCGGAGGATCGCCGGAGAAAAGGGTTTCGTGATGTAGTCGTCCGTCCCGGAAAGCCGATGCCGGCGTTTCTTAAGATTCCTTTTGGAAAAGACCCCCATGCCCCCGGAAAAGTGCTTGCGCTTCTCCCCGGGATGTGGTAAACTAATGGTATTACCGCTTCAAAAGAGGAGTGACCCCTATGGCTATTACAAGTGCAAGTCTGCCCGCAAAAAAGCGTATTCTCACCGTCTGTGTGCGGCTCTTTCTGGAAAAGGGCTACAAGCGTTCGACGCTGGCAGAGATTATCAAAAAAGCGGATGTTTCCTACAGCACCTTCCAGAACATCTTTCGCGCCAAGGACGGCGTCCTGACGGAGCTGGTGGAATTCATGTTCTCCAACCAGTTCGCCATGGCGCGGGATGAGGCGGGGGCAAAGCTGCCGCCGGTCTACGTCTACGCGGTGGAAACGGCCATCCAGATGACGCTGACGGAGCTGAACGAGAATCTACGGGAAATCTATATTGAAGCCTACACCGAGAAGGAGGCCTCCGAATACATTCTCCGGGAGACGGCGAAGGAGCTGCACGGCATTTTTGGCAGCTATCTGCCCGACGCCACGGAGCGGGACTTTTACAATATGGAGATTGGCTCGGCCAGCATCATGCGCGGCTACATGGCGCACCCCTGCGACGAGGAGCTGACCCTGGAAAAGAAGCTGCGGCTGTTTCTCACCATGAGCCTGCGGGCGTACAACGTCCCGAAGGAAGAAGTGGAGCAGGTCATCCGCTTCGTCGAGGGGCTGGACATCCGGGCGATTGCCGAACAGGTGATGCAGAAGCTGTTCAAGGCGCTGGCCATGCGCTACGAATTTTCCCTCACGGGCATTGTACCGGAACAGTGAACCGAAAGTGGGAAAAGTCTGCCCGGCTTTCCGCCTTGGATGCCGCGTAGAGTTTGTTCAGCGTCCCGGCAAAAGCGGCGGCTTCCTCCTTGGTCAGTGTGTTCATCAGATATTCGTAAAAGGCCGCTTCGATCTCCGCTTTGGAGGATTTCAGGCTCTCCGCCTTTTCCG